>FZPY01000054.1_pt1 | contig 2553 bp, 1 predicted proteins | sample 1534801 | NCBI WGS metagenome assembly FZPY01 (sample SAMEA104161950, study PRJEB21768) | metagenome | isolation source: underground water | reverse complement strand
ATAAATTTGCCGTCATCGCCCACCGGATTGTCGTTCGGCAGATTGTATTTTTGCCCGACGAAGTAGTCGTCCAGACCATGCGCGGGAGCGGTGTGCACCAAGCCCGTACCGGCTTCCAGCGTGACGTGTTCGCCGCAGATGATGGGCACGAGGCGCGACTGGAACGGGTGATGCAATTCCAGATTTTCCAGCGCACTGCCCTTGCACTGGCCGACGGCCTCGCCGCTCAGTTGATAGCGCTGCAAACTGCTCTCACTCAACTCGGCCACCAGCAGCAAATAACCCTTTTCGGTTTTCAGCAAACGGTATTCATATTCCGGGTGTACGCTCACCGCTTGGTTCGCGGGCAGCGTCCACGGTGTCGTCGTCCAGATTACCGCATAGACTTTGGCATCTGCGGGCAAATGGCCGATGCCAAAAGCCTTCGCTACGGCAGCCTTATCCGCCACCTCGAACCCCACATCAATCGCGGGCGAAGTTTTATCTTCGTATTCGACTTCGGCTTCGGCCAAAGCGGACTGGCAATCCAGACACCAGTTCACCGGCTTGCGGCCTTGGTACAGATAGCCGCGTTCGTAAATTTTGCCGAGCGCGCGCACGATCTCCGCCTCGGTTTTGAAATCCATGGTCAGGTAGGGATTATCCCAATCGCCCAGCACGCCGAGACGGATGAAGTCTTTCTTCTGGCGCTCGATTTGCTCCTTGGCATAAGCGCGGCATAGCTCGCGAAACTCGGCGGGCGGAATCGCCTTGCCGTGTTTCTTTTCCACCTGCAACTCGATCGGCAAACCGTGGCAGTCCCAGCCCGGCACGTAAGGCGCATCAAAGCCGCTCAGCGTCTTGCTCTTGACGATGATGTCCTTGAGGATTTTATTGACCGCGTGGCCGATGTGAATGTCGCCGTTGGCATACGGCGGGCCGTCGTGTAGCACGAATTTTTTGCGCCCTTGGCTCGCGGCACGGATGCGCTGGTAGCGCTGCTTCGCCTGCCACTGCGCCAGCATCTGCGGCTCGCGCTTGGCGAGATCGCCGCGCATGGGGAACGGGGTATCGGGGAGATTGAGGGTGTCTTTGTAATCAGTTGCCATTTTTAAACCAGTCCTTTGCTTGCCCGACATCGAGCGCAATTTGTTGCGTTAAACTTTCCAAACCAGAGAATTTCATTTCATCGCGCAGCTTGTGCAAAAAATCCACATGCAGATGCTTGCCGTAAATCTCCCGCGCGAAATCGAACAGATGCACTTCCAGCACCGGCTTGCCGTTCTGCGCCACGGTAGGCCGCACACCGAGGCTCGCCACACCTTCACACATCGCGCCGTTTTCGATGCGCACGCGCACCACGAACACGCCCGTGAGGGGGGCACGATTATGCTTCAACTGGATGTTGGCCGTGGGATAGCCCAGCTTGCGCCCGACTTTCTCGCCGTGCTCCACATGCCCGCTGATGCTGTAAGGCCGTCCCAGATAGCGCTGCGCCAAACGCAAATTACCCTCGGCCAAAGCCATACGCACCGCCGTACTGGAAATGCGCACCCCATCCTGCAGCACGCTATTCATGGACTTCACCGTCACGCCCTGCTGCGCGCCCAATTTTTCCATGAGGGCAAAGTCGCCGCCGCGCGCATTGCCGAAGCGGAAGTCGTCGCCGATCAGCACATGCTTCGCCGCCAGCTCCGTGTAGAGCGCATCGATGAAATCCGTCGCGCTGGTTTGCGCCAAACGCTCATCGAAGCGGCAAACATGCACCCGCTGCAAACCGAGCGCAGCAAATCGCTCCAGCTTCTCGCGCAAATTGCTAAGCCGCGCGGGTGCCAGCTCCGGCGTAAAAAATTCGCGCGGATGCGGCTCGAACACAATGGCGGCCGTCATCAGGCCGCGCTCAAGCGCGGTGCGCTGTAGATTTTCGAGCAAAGCCTGATGCCCGAGATGCACACCATCGAAATTACCGATGGTCAGTGCGACAGGCTGTTTGTCAGGGGAAGTAAGTCCGCGAAGTATCTGCATAACGGACGGATTATACCGTAGGGCGGGCACCTTTTTTGTGCCCGTGCGCTTCACTTTCAAAAAGAAGCGTTCCTCCAATATTTTCAGCTTGCAACAACCCGGTAAATTCCAAGCCGAATCCGGGCTGATTTAAATGTCCATATCACAGCCTAACTGGCAAACCGGCGCGCCCCGACCACACACAGCGCAACCGCCAGCGCAGAGGTGACCATCATCATGCTGACGTGTTCGCCCAACAGCACTGCGGCCAGCCCAAGCCCGAAAAACGGTTGCAGTAATTGCAGCTGGCTGATGGATGCAATGCCTCCAAGCGCCAGACCGCGATACCAGAAGAAAAAACCAATCAGCATGCTGAACAGCGAGACGTAGCCCAAGCTCAGCCAGGCGGGCCAGGCGGCTTGTTGAAAATTACCGGGCAGCGTCCACAGGCACAGCGGCAACATCAACGGTAGCGCTAGCACCAGCGCCCAGCAGATGACCTGCCATCCGCCCATGCGCCGCGCCAGACGTGCGCCCTCGGCATAACCCAAGCCACACACGACAACCGCG
>FZPY01000045.1_pt1 | contig 2557 bp, 2 predicted proteins | sample 1534801 | NCBI WGS metagenome assembly FZPY01 (sample SAMEA104161950, study PRJEB21768) | metagenome | isolation source: underground water | reverse complement strand
CTCTTTCCCTACACGACGCTCTTCCGATCTCCAAAACTTGGTGGATGCCTCAAAAAAAATACAAGAACTACAAACATGTTCTCCTTCGGAACATAATAGAATTATGGATGAGATACACGATTTTGAACATCGTGGTGATGCCGTAACTCATAAAATTTATGCAGAATTGAATGCCACTTTTGTAACTCCATTCGACCGGGAAGATATTCACTTACTTGCCTCTGCTCTTGATGATGTAATGGATTATATAGACGGAACTGCATCCCGGTTTGTTTTGTATAAAGTATCCAAATGCACTTCCGTTATGAAAAACCTAATGGAAATTTTATATAACTCGATTCTTGAACTGCAAAAAGGTATATCGTTACTTCGAGATTTCCGAAAAGCCGATGAACTTCAAAAAATTCTTAGAAAGGTAAATGAATTTGAGAACCAAGCCGATAGTGTTTTCGATCGAGCGATTGCCGATCTGTTTGAAAATGAAAAAGATCCGGTGCAAATAATCAAACTCAAAGAAATAGAAGGTGTTTTGGAAAATGCCACAGATGCATGCGAAGACGCGGCTAATGTTATGGAAGGTTTACTCATCAAACATGGTTAAAAATCAAAGCATAATATGCTGACACTTGTTGTTATAATCATTTTCATTGCACTTATTTTTGATTTCCTGAACGGATTTCACGATTCCGCAAACTCGATAGCAACAATCGTATCAACGCGAGTATTGACTCCGCGCAAAGCAGTTATGTGGGCGGCAGCATTCAATCTTATTGCAGCATTTTTCTTCGATGTTCACGTAGCGAAGACACTCGGCAAAGGGCTTGTCGAATTGCAGGCTGTCAACGAATATGTTATCATGAGCGGATTGATTGGCGCGATTGTTTGGAATATTATCACTTGGTATTTTGGATTGCCAACCAGTTCATCTCATGCACTAATGGGTGGATATGCCGGAGCGGCAATCATGAAATCGGGATTCGGTGCCATCATCTATAGCGGCTGGACAAAAACGATCATATTCATATTCATCGCTCCACTGATGGGAATGGTGATGGGGTTTATCCTGATGGTGCTTCTGATGTGGATGTTTCATGGAAGGTCATCGGCAAAGATCAACGGTGTATTTAGAAAACTGCAACTGGTATCTGCTGCACTTTACAGTCTGGGGCATGGAACTAACGATGCTCAAAAAACCATGGGCATCATCACCGTGCTGCTGTTCGCCAACGGCTATTTGCAAGGCGAATTTCACGTGCCGTTCTGGGTGGTAATCTCGTGCCAGATCGCCATGGCGCTGGGCACGCTGTTCGGCGGTTGGCGCATCGTCAAAACCATGGGCATGGGCATCACCCGCATCCGTCCCACCGGCGCGTTCTGCGCGCAAACTTCGGGCGCGATCACCCTGTTCCTCGCCACCTACCTCGGCATCCCCGTTTCCACCACGCACACCATCACCGGCTCCATCGTCGGAGTCGGCCTGTCGCGCCGCCTGTCCGCCGTGCGCTGGGGCTTGGCCGCGCGCATCGTCTGGGCTTGGGTGCTGACCATCCCCGCCTCTGGGCTAATCGCGGCGGGCTGCTGGTATCTGGCACGCGGGGTGATGTAATCGCACCGTCATTCCGGCGCAGGCCGGAATCCAGCAAAAACAAACAGCCCGCGCAGCGGACAAAAAACGATGTTGTCCCGCTGCGCGGGATTTTTTAATCATCTGGATTCCGGCCTGCGCCGGAATGACGGTCTAATGAATACCATGCACACGCTTTCCTCTCTGCGCGCCGGTAAACTAACTGGCATCCAACGTCTCGACCTCAGTTGCGGTCTCACCGAATTTCCGACAGAAATTTTCGAGCTGGCCGATTCGCTGGAAATCCTGAATCTCTCCGGCAACGCGCTGTGCGACTTGCCCGACGACTTGCCGCGCCTGCACAAACTGCGCGTGATTTTCTGTTCCGACAACCGCTTCACGCGCGTGCCGGAAGTGTTGGGACAATGTCGCAATCTGGAAATGATCGGTTTCAAAGCCAATCAGATTGAGGTGCTTCCTGCCGCCGCTCTGCCGCAAAAATTGCGCTGGCTGATTCTCACCGACAACCGCCTGCGCGAACTGCCCGCCGAACTCGGCGCATGTTCGCATCTGCAAAAACTCATGCTGGCGGGCAATCAGTTGACGCATCTGCCCGAATTGACTGGCTGTACCCGACTGGAATTGCTGCGCATCGCCGCGAATAACTTCGCACAATTGCCCGAGTGGTTGTTCACCCTGCCGCGACTGGCGTGGCTGGCGTATTCCGGCAACCCGTGCAGCGCTGCGCGCGAAGCCGCAGCGCTGCAACATCTGCACATCAGCCACGTCGATTGGCACGCGCTCACCATGCAGCACAAGCTGGGCGAAGGCGCGTCCGGCATCATCTACCGCGCGCACCATGATGCGGACGATGCGCCGGTAGCGGTAAAAATGTTCAAGGGCGCGCTCACCAGCGACGGCCTGCCAGATCGGAAGAGCGTCGTGTAGGGAAAGAGTGTAGATCTCGGTGGTCGCCGTATCATTAAAAAAAAA
>FZPY01000001.1_pt1 | contig 2568 bp, 2 predicted proteins | sample 1534801 | NCBI WGS metagenome assembly FZPY01 (sample SAMEA104161950, study PRJEB21768) | metagenome | isolation source: underground water | reverse complement strand
TGCTACGGCCTCGGCGGCACGACCTGGGAAGTGGTCTGGAAAGTCGTCCTGCCCTATACCCGTGTCGGCGTCATCGGCGGTGTCATGCTCGGTCTCGGCCGCGCGCTGGGCGAAACGATGGCGGTCACCTTCGTCATCGGTAACGCCAGCCTGCTTTCCGGCTTCTCGCTGTTCAATCCGGGTAACAGTATCACCTCGGCACTGGCCAACGAGTTCGCCGAAGCCTCGCCCGGTCTGTATACCTCCGCCCTGATCGAACTCGGGCTGATTCTCTTCGTGATCACCTTCATCGTGCTCTCGTTGTCCAAGTTGTTGCTGCTTTCGCTGGAGAACAACTCCGGCGGCGGGCATTAAGAGGTCGCCATGCATTTGCGTGCCAAAAGAAAATTTATCAATGCCGTCGCCCTGACCCTCTCCCTGGCGGCGATGGCGTTCGGGCTGTTCTGGCTGATCTGGATTTTGTGGATGGTGTTCGAGCAGGGGATCGGCGCACTGTCCCTGACCTTGTTTACCGAAAACACCCCGGCCCCGGGCAGTGCCGGCGGTTTGAAGAATGCCATCGTCGGCAGCGCCATCATGGTCAGTCTGGCCATGTTGCTCGCCACGCCGATTGCCATCCTGGCCGCCATCTATCTCGCCGAATATGGCAAGCAGACGCTACTCGGCAAGGTGACGCGCTTCGTCAATGACATCCTGCTCTCGGCGCCGTCGATCGTCATCGGCCTGTTTGTCTATGCCATCTACGTCGCCAATGTCGGCAAATTCTCCGGCATGTCCGGGGTCATTGCCCTGGCGCTGCTAGTCTTGCCGGTGGTGGTGCGGACGGCCGAGGACATGCTGTCACTGGTGCCAAATGCATTGCGTGAAGCGGCCTTCGCACTCGGCGCACCGAAGTGGAAGGTGATCCTGATGATCACCCTGCGCTCCGCCAAGACCGGTGTCATCACCGGCATCCTGCTGGCCTTGGCGCGCATTTCCGGGGAAACCGCGCCGCTGCTCTTTACCGCCCTGTCCAACCAGTTCTGGAGCCTCGATCTTTCCGAGCCGATGGCCAATCTGCCGGTGACCATCTACAAGTTCGCCATGAGTCCCTTCGCCGACTGGCAACAACTGGCCTGGGCCGGCGTCTTCATCATCACTCTCGCCGTGCTGTTGCTCAATATCCTGGCCCGCATCGTCTTTTTTTTGCAGTTCGGTTAGAATGCCGCCCTCATTAAATTACGACACAGGCATATCGTGGCACTGATAGTCCAGAAATACGGCGGCACCTCGATGGGCAGCCCGGAGCGCATCAAGAATGTTGCGCAGCGCGTTGCAAAATACAAAGCACAAGGGCATCAAGTCGTGGTGGTGGTTTCCGCGATGAGCGGCGAGACCAACCGCCTGATCGCACTGGCCAAAGAAATTCAGAAACACCCCGATCCGCGCGAGCTGGATGTGGTGATCTCCACCGGCGAACAAGTCACCATCGGCTTGTTGTCGATGGCGCTGAAAGAGGCCGGTATGCAAGCCAAGAGTTACACCGGCGCGCAGGTCAAGATACTCACCGACAGCGCCTTCACCAAAGCGCGCATCCTCAGCATAGACGAACAAAATATTCGCGCTGATCTGGCTAACGGTAATGTAGTGGTGGTGGCTGGATTCCAAGGTATGGATGAAGCGGGCAACATCACCACACTGGGGCGCGGCGGTTCGGATACCACCGGCGTAGCCATCGCAGCCGCGTTGCGTGCCGACGAATGCCAGATTTACACCGATGTGGACGGGGTTTACACCACCGACCCGCGCGTGGTGCCCGAAGCGCGCCGCCTGAAGAGCATTACTTTCGAAGAGATGCTGGAAATGGCCAGCCTCGGTTCCAAGGTGCTGCAAATCCGCTCGGTCGAATTCGCCGGAAAATACAAAGTCAAATTGCGTGTGCTCTCCAGTTTCACCGATGAGGGCGAAGGTACGCTGATCACATTCGAGGAAGGCAATAAAATGGAACAGGCAATCATTTCAGGCATCGCGTTCAACCGCGACGAAGCAAAAATCACCGTGCGCGGTGTACCGGATCGCCCCGGCATCGCCTATCAGATTCTGGGGCCGGTGAGCGAAGCCAACGTTGACGTGGACATGATTATCCAGAACGTCGGCGTGGATGGCACCACCGACTTCTCTTTCACCGTCAATCGCGGCGAGTTTAACAAAGCGATGGACATTCTGAAGAACCAGGTGCAGCCGCACATCGGCGCGCGCGAAGTGATCGGCGACAACAAGACCGCCAAAGTGTCCGTGGTCGGTGTCGGCATGCGCTCGCACGTGGGCATCGCCAGCAAGATGTTCCGCACGCTGGCCGAAGAAGGCATCAACATCCAGATGATCTCCACCTCTGAAATTAAAATTTCCGTGGTCATCGACGAGAAATATCTGGAGCTGGCCGTGCGCATTCTGCACAAAGCGTTCGATCTGGATCAAGAAAGCTAATAAATCGTTTGACCGAAGTGCCGCCAATCAGTATTATTCGCGGCCTTCGGAGAGGTGGCCGAGTGGTCGAAGGCACGCCCCTGCTAAGGGCGCATACGAGCT
>FZPY01000024.1_pt1 | contig 4772 bp, 4 predicted proteins | sample 1534801 | NCBI WGS metagenome assembly FZPY01 (sample SAMEA104161950, study PRJEB21768) | metagenome | isolation source: underground water | reverse complement strand
CAAGCACCAGAAAACGATGTGCGTACCAGAAAGATCATCGAGAGTGCGCGGCGCGGGTACGTTGAATGGCGGAGGCAGATAGCGGATGGCAATATGACGCTTGCCATCTATGCGGCAGCCAACTGGCTTGCGCAGCACGTCAAACAGGATCGCGGTAATTTGGTGAAAAAACTGGCCAGCATCATTGCCAGGCTTAAAGGTTCGTTGGCGCAACGCTTAAATACGCTATCGAGAACAACAGATCGTACCAACGCCACCGGCGTAGTGCTATCCACCTTGCACGGTAGCAAAGGTCTGGAGTTCGACAGTGTGTGGATTATTGGCGCGGAAGATGGCAACTTGCCACACCCGGATTCCACCGAAGAAGAAGAGCGGCGATTGTTCTACGTGGGGATTACGCGCGCCAAGAACCGCTTGGAAATCAGCAGTTCGATTGAAGATGGATTGGATTCACGTTTCATCATAGAAGCAGGGTTTTAGGGGTGGATGCCGATTTCAAGGTAATCCGCCACTGATCTCAATCTCAAACCCGCTACCCGTTATGACAATAGCTCGGCCAGCAATACCAATCTCAATGACTACGATTTTGACTGGCAGCAATGAGCTCAGTAGGGGGGGGATAAGGGTAAAATTACCCGATTCATGGACTTATATATGCCATAAACTGAAATTCGAAGCTTTGAAATTTAACGGACGTAGTCAGTAGGAAAGTGGATGGTTGCAACTAGAATGTGTGAAAGCCATAAACCGCAAAAAACTGCAATCCACGATTACACTTCACTCTTTTGCGAGTAATTAACCGAAATCTGCTAGCATTATCAACTGCAGGACGTGCCGCTTCCGCATCTTCCGAAAAACACTCTGCAAATCAACAATTAAACCGGACTACACCATGATTGACACCGTATGGGGCAGCACAAATAAGCCTGTTTCGAGTACGCGACTAGCAGAACTTCTCAGCGCGGTAGAGGATCTTGAGGGTACTCTTTATATTGGCTATCCAATTATTGGTACGCCTGAAGGTTCCTATCCGATTGATGCTTTACTTGTTTCGCCTACCAAAGGTCTAGTCTTGTTCAGTGTTGTTGAAGGCAAGACTCTCCCGGTTTACGCCGAGGTGCAAGACGAAGGCTTCAATAAGATGCAGGCAAAATTGCTCCAGCATCAGGCCTTAATTCGGAAGCGGAAGCTTCTCGTCAATATTCATACTGTCACGTTCGCGCCTGCGATCACGCAACTTGATAGCGACGAAGAGTATCTCCTCTGCAATGCCGACAATCTTGTGTCGGCAATTGAAGAGTTGGAAGATTTCGACCCCGAAGTCTTCACATCACTGGTTTCGGTTATTCAGGCAATTTCCACGCTGCGCAGGGGGCGTAAGAAGCGGGAATTACATAATCAGAACTCGCGAGGAACCAAGATCAAGGGGCTGGAGGATTCGATTGCCAATCTTGATAGTCAGCAGAGCGCAGCTGTTGTCGAAACGTATGAAGGCGTTCAGCGCATTCGCGGGCTAGCCGGATGTGGCAAGACTATCGTTCTAGCTTTGAAAGTTGCCTACTTGCACGCACGCCATCGTGACTGGTCCATCGCGGTAACATTCAACACACGGTCGCTCAAGAAGCAGTTCGAAACCTTAATCACCACGTTCGTACTGGAACAGGCAAACGAAGAGCCAGACTGGGACAAAATCAGAATCTTAAATGCCTGGGGGGCTCCTGGCGGAATAGACCGTACAGGAATTTACTATGAGTTTTGCCGTGACCATGGTGTAGAGTATTCAGATTTCGGAGCAGCAAAGAATCGCTTTGGATCGGAGAAGGCATTTGAGGCGGTTTGTAATATTGCCCTTCAAGGCGTTAAACAATTCGTGCCGAAATATGATGCTATCCTGATCGATGAGGCGCAGGATTTTGCGCCCAATTTCTTGTTGCTCTGTTACGAATACCTCAAGGATCCTAAGCGCCTAGTCTACGCATACGATGAGTTACAGAACCTCGGAAACAGATCGCTTCCACCTGTCGAAGAAATTTTTGGCAAAAATACGGATGGAACGCCACGTGTTATTATTCATCCACCTGAGACAGGAAAACCTAAACAAGACATCATCCTCGATACGTGCTATCGAAATTCCCGACCTGTTTTGTCCACTGCCCATGCCCTTGGATTTGGAATTTATCGCGACAAGGGTCTCGTTCAAATCTTTGAGAATAAGAACCTTTGGTTCGATATTGGCTATCAAGAGGGCGATGGTGAAATAGAGGACGGCGAGTCCGTCACGCTCAGTCGCACACAAAAATCCAGCCCGGAATTCCTTGAGTTGCATTCGCCGGTGGAGGACTTAATTCAGTTTGAGGTTTTTAACACGCTTGAAGAACAAACCGCATGGCTTGTTGCGGAGATCAAGCGAAATCTGACTGAAGATGAATTGATCCCAGACGATATCGTTGTGATAAACCCCGATCCGCTTACAACGAAGGGGGCCGTCGGAAGTGCTCGACAGGCTCTGATGAAAATGGGAATCAACTCGAATCTTGCGGGTGTGACGACAATAGCTGATGTATTCACTGAGCCGGGGACTATCACTTTTACTGGTGTTTTTCGCGCCAAGGGCAATGAGGCGGCCATGGTTTATGTGATTAATGCACAGGACTGTTTTGGAGCTCTATTGCCAGGAGATGTTGCACGCGTCCGAAACCGCCTGTTTACAGCGATCACTCGTTCCAAAGCATGGGTTCGGGTTATCGGAGTCGGGAAGGCTATGTCTGCCTTGAAGGCGGAATTTGAAAAGGTTAAGGCAGAGAATTTCGCGCTACATTTCCGCTATCCAACCGAAGAGGAGCGGAAAACAATGACGACCGTAAACCGTGATATGTCAAAAGCGGAGCAAGATCGAAGTGCTAAGCGACGAATTAACTTTGCCGATATTATTGCTTCGCTCGAGTCGGGTGAGAGTTTCATCGAGGACTATCCCGATGACCACATAGAGAAGCTTCAAGCGCTACTCGCCAAAAAATCCAAGCGTAGGCGAAAATGACACCCCAGCAAACACTTAGACAGATAAAAAAACTCACGGAAGCGCTGGTAGGGCTAAGCCTTTCGAACGAGCAGAATTTTCCTTCTGTACATGGCAACACCAATGCAGCATTCGAAATTACTGTAAGTACCGCAGCAGGCATGAGTGTTGCGTTAAAGAATGTGGCTTACCGTGACATTTATTGTGAACTGGAGAAGGCGCGCTGTTTCAATATTAAGATGCTGGATGGTGCATTGATTTCACTTCGCTACAGGTTTAAGGCCGGGGTTATCTGCGAACATTCCCTTTCATACTTTCCGTCACCAGACCTTGAGAATTTTCAGAATGAGCCAGAGATTTATCTCGAGGATGAGATTTACGCCGATGTCATCGCTAGAAATATCGTTCCTTTCCCTGTGCGTTTCGATTTTAGCGATGACCCAAAGAAATTCGTTGATGTTCATCACCCGTATTCCCATTTAACGCTTGGTCAGTATGAAAATTGCCGCATACCAGTAGATTCGCCCCTTGGGCCACTCGCGTTTGGAGGTTTTATTTTAAGGAACTTCTATAACACCGCTTTCCGAAAATACTCCGAGCAAATTCCAGCGAGTGCCTTAGCCTTCAGCAACACAATTACGACAAACGAACGGAAGATTCCACATGTTGTGTGCGGAGTATAAATGCGAATAAAGGTGGCACTTCGTAAGTTTACAGGGTTGCATCCAAATTCCGCAGTGTCTCGATGCCTGCCCGACAGATTGCATCGATTATATGGCTGCTGTGCGCTCGGAAGCGGTTATTCATAAATTTTCAGATAGACGCTGGCATTGGATTCGTTATGTGTGGCGGAATCCATTGGAATACGAATCAATCAGGCAAAACGGTAAAAGCTCGTACTGGAGAATATCTCGTCAGCATAGTTCCATAGGCAGTAAAACCAACCAAAAAACAGGATTTGTTGACTGACGTGCCGCACTGCGTTGATTAGTGTTTGAGGTCGCGATAAAAGTTTTCGTGTGGGCCGATAGCTTCCAGATAAACCAGCCGCACGTCCTCATCGAGTGTGTAGCCCAGCAGATAGAGCTGCCCCTGGCTGCGAAACTTGTAGACAAACAAATCAGCCAGATCCCCCTTTTTACGTTCGCCGACAGAAGGTTGTGCGGCGACCAGTTCGACCGCTACATCGACATCAGTCGCAACGTTGTCGTGCAGTTTTTTGTACTGGCGGGCAAATCGCCTCGTCTGCTCAACTGCGTAACTCATGCACGGCGACTGCGTGGTACAAAGGGTATGGCCTGTTCGCGCGGTTCTCGCATCGAAGCCAGTGATTCCGCCACAAAACTAACCGGCAGATCCGGATTATCGAGTGACGCACGACCGACCATCGCCCAATACTCAATCTGTCCAGCAATGGTGCGGTGTTCAATCTGCGCTTCGGTGCGAGCCTGCTCGTACAACGTGTCATCAATCCTGACTGGCATTCCCATCATCGCTCTCCCAATAACATTTACTACAAAAGTAGCAGCATTGTAGTGCTAACAGACTGAATGAGCAACACCACTGAGCAACATCCGTCTCCGCCATCCGGATTTCAGTTATGTCCACCCATAATCTTGGAAACTTCACCCAAGTCCATCCCTTCGGTCGGCGGCATTCCGTTTTGGCATAGATTCAGCTCGTAGTTCAGCGCAAAGTCGGTTTTCGCCCCCGATTTTGTTGGCGTGTTAGGCTGAATCAACTTAACAGCTAGGCG
>FZPY01000002.1_pt1 | contig 4883 bp, 3 predicted proteins | sample 1534801 | NCBI WGS metagenome assembly FZPY01 (sample SAMEA104161950, study PRJEB21768) | metagenome | isolation source: underground water | reverse complement strand
GACCAAGCAAAGTCAGGAAGCGTTGAGCGAGCTGACCAACAAGGTCACCGCGCTGGAAAGCGCCAACGCCGAAGCGCAAAGCGAGCGCGCCGCACTGGAAACGCTGTATCAAGAGATGTCCAGCAACCGCGACGAAACGGCGCTGGCCGAAGTCGAGCAGATGCTGATGATCGCCTCCCAGCAGTTGCAGCTTTCGGCCAATGTCAAGGCGGCACTGATCGCCATGCAGCAGGCGGATGGCCGATTGCAGCGCATGGATCGACCGGCGCTGAACAATTTGCGCAAGTCCATCAACGGCGACATGGACAAGCTGCGTGCCCTGCCTGCGGTGGATACGGCAGGCATCACCTTGCGACTGGACAACTTGATCGTAGCCGCTGCAATCATCCCGCTGAATCACGAAGTCAGCGCGACCCCCGCTAAACCGCTGATGCCGGCGCTGGCCACCACAGCGGCCAACGAAAACGGCTGGCAGCAACTTTGGCGCGAGATCTGGCAGGAAGCCCGCAACATGGTGCGCATCGAGGACACGCGCAAGCGCGAGATGCCCTTACTGTCACCGACCGAATCGTTCTTCCTGCGCGAAAATCTCAAGCTGCGTATGCTGTCGGCGCGGTTAGCGCTGTTGTCGCGCGATGAAACCAGCTTCCGTAACGACCTCAAGGCCGCTTCGGACTGGGTCAAACGCTATTTCGACGCCAACTCGGCGGATGGCAAGCAGGCGCTGACCGCCTTACAGAAGATGAGCACAGCCAGCATCAACATCGAACTGCCGGACATCGGCACCAGTTTGCAGGCCGTGCGCAGTTACCGGCTGAGTCATGAGAGTTCGTCGGATAGCGCCGCGCCGCGCCTGAAGAAGGCCGCAAAATGAAGTATCTGATTTCGATTCTGGTGTTGTTTTCGGCAGCGGTCGCGCTGGGCACATTTTTGCAAAACACCGCCTATGTGCTGCTGGTGTATCCGCCTTATCGCATCGAGGTGTCCTTGAAACTGTTCGTCGCGTTGTTTCTGCTGATATTCGGATTTGGCTACTGGCTGATCCATCTGTTGACTGCGACGACGCAATTGCCGGCCGCGGTGCAGAAGTTGCGGCTCGACCGGGCACAAAGCAACTCGCGCAAGCTGCTGGATGTGGCGCTCAGAGCGTTTTTCGAAGGGCGTTATTCCGAGGCGGAAAAGGCGGCGGTTCGTGCTATCAAGCACGGCGAGACCTCGGTGCTGTATCCGATCATCGCGGCGCGTGCGGCGCATGAACTCAATGCATTGGACCGGCGCGATGACTATCTGACCAAGGCAGCGCCGCAATTTCAGGGCGAAGCCACGATGCGGCTGCTGTCGGATGCCAAATCCAGATTCGCGCAGAGTCACCCGCCGCAGCCATAAAAATAAAACCCGGAGCGGGCGGTGCGCAACGGCGTATTGATGCGGCAATGGTATGAGCAATCGGGGGTGCTTGCCTGTCCCCGATTGCTCATCGTTGCCGTTTTTAGGTAATCACCGTCGGTTGTACGCGCCCGGTGCGAGCGACCAGTTCGGACAACTTCCCTGCGATGCCGATCAGTTCAGCCAGTGCCGTCTGTGCGTCCAGATGGTGATTCGCGACAATCGGATCGTAGGCTTCCAGATAGATGCGCAAGGTAGCGCCTTCGGTGCCGGTGCCGGATAAACGGAACACGATGCGCGAACCGTCGGTGAAGATGATGCGTATGCCCTGTCCTGTGCTGACCGAACCATCTACCGGGTCGGTGTAGCTGAAGTCGTCGCACACATCCACGGTGTAGCTGCCCAGTTTTTGGCCGGGCAGTGATGCGAAGCTGTCTTTCAGATGTTTCATCACGCCGTTGGCGGCGTCAACGGGGATCGCCTCAAAGTCGTGGCGCGAATAGACGTTGCGGCCGAAATGCGCCCAGTGTTCGCGCGTGATGGCTTCGACCGACTGGCGGCGGCTGGCGATGATATTGAGCCAGAACAATACTGCCCACAGGCCGTCTTTTTCGCGGATATGCGAGGAACCGGTGCCGAAGCTTTCTTCGCCGCACAGCGTGACTTTGCCCGCATCCATCAGATTGCCGAAAAACTTCCAGCCGGTCGGCGTCTCATAGCAGGGAATGCCGAGCTCGCGGGCGACGCGGTCGGCCGCAGCACTGGTGGGCATGGAGCGTGCCACCCCCGCTAATCCCTGACTGTAGCCGGGAGCCAGTTTTGCGTTGGCGGTCAGTATCGCCAGACTGTCCGACGGCGTGACGAAGAAACCGCGGCCCAATATCATATTGCGGTCGCCGTCGCCATCCGAGGCGGCACCGAAATCCGGCGCGTTGTCGCCGTAGAGAATTTCGACCAGTTCGTGCGCGTAAGTCAGGTTGGGGTCGGGATGGCCGTTGCCGAAATCGGGCAGCGGTACGCAATTCATCACGCTGTCAGCGGATGCGCCCAGACGGTTAATGAAGATGTCGCGTGCATAAGGGCCGTTGACCGCGTGCATCGCATCGAATTTGATGCGGAAACCGCCCGCCAGCAAGGCGCGGATCGAGCCGAAATCGAACAGCGATTCCATCAGCTCGGCATAGTCGCTCACCGNNTNTATCACCTGCACGCGCATGGCGCCGAGCATGGTTTCGCCTGTCGTATCCAGCGCCACATCGGGTGCATCGAGGATGCGGTATTCGCTGAGGGCCTTGCTGCGGGAGAATATCGCCTCGGTCACCGTCTCGGTGGCCGGGCCGCCGTTGCTGCTGTTGAACTTGATGCCGAAATCGCCGTCCGTCCCGCCGGGGTTGTGGCTCGCGGAAAGAATGATGCCGCCGAACGTTTGGTATTTTCGGATCACGCACGAAGCCGCCGGCGTGGAAAGAATGCCGCCTTGCCCTACCAGCACCTCGCCAAACCCGTTCGCTGCCGCCATCTTCAAAATAATCTGAATCGCCTCGCGGTTGAAATAACGCCCGTCTCCGCCCAGCGCCAACGTCGCGCCCTTTGGGGCGGCAATACTGTCGAAAATACTTTGAACAAAATTTTCCAGATAGTGTGGCTGTTTGAAGACTGGAACCTTCTTGCGCAGGCCGGAAGTGCCGGGTTTTTGGTCGGGGAAGGGAGTGGTGGAAACGGTGCGGATGCTCATCAAATAACCTTTCAAGGAAAATTCCATTCGATATTATTTCGATCAAATAATACCATCGGCCAAGCTTGAACAACCCAAGATAATGCTGGTCGGGTTATGCTTGCGCACCTTCACCGAATTACATCACCCATGAGTCAAAGCACTGCCCACCAAATCCTGCGCGATACCTTCGGCTACAGCTCTTTTCGTGGCGCGCAGCAGGCCATTGTCGAGCATGTGACTGGCGGCGGCGATGCGCTGGTGTTGATGCCGACCGGCGGCGGCAAGTCGCTGTGTTACCAGCTTCCGGCGCTGTTGCGCGAGGGGGTTGGCATCGTGGTGTCGCCGCTGATCGCGCTGATGCAGGATCAAGTTGATGCGCTCAAGCAGCTCGGTGTGCCTGCCGCGTTTCTCAATTCCACTCTGGATGCCGAGTCGGCGCGCGAAGTGGCGCGGCAGTTGATGCGCGGCGAATTGAAGCTGCTGTATGTCGCGCCGGAACGCTTGATGACGGAAGGATTTTTGAACTTACTGGAGCGCTTGCAGCAGGACAACAAGATCGCCCTGTTCGCCATCGACGAAGCCCACTGCGTGTCGCAATGGGGACATGATTTCCGTCCCGAATATCGCGCGCTGACGGTGTTGCACGAACGTTTTCCCAGTGTGCCGCGCATCGCGTTGACGGCCACGGCGGACGCGCCTACGCGCAGTGAAATCGTCGAACGTTTGTCGCTGGAAAACGCGCGGCAATTCGTCTCCAGTTTCGACCGTCCCAACATCCGTTACCGCGTCACGCAGAAGAACAACGCGCGCCAGCAACTGCAAAATTTTCTTGAAGCCGAACACCCAAACGACGCGGGCATCGTATATTGCTTGTCGCGCAAAAAAGTGGAAGAGACCGCAGCGTGGTTGAAGGAGCAGGGCTGGGATGCGCTGCCGTATCACGCCGGACTGGATGCTTCCACACGTCAGGCTAACCAGAAACGATTTCTGCGCGAAGAAGGTGTCATCATGGTCGCCACCGTCGCTTTCGGCATGGGCATAGACAAGCCCAACGTGCGCTTCGTGGCGCATCTCGACTTGCCGAAATCCATGGAAGGGTATTATCAAGAAACAGGTAGAGCAGGGCGCGACGGCTTGCCCGCGAATGCGTGGATGGCTTACGGCTTGGGCGACGTGGTGTCCATGCGCCAGATGCTGCTGTCCGGCGACGCGCCGGAAGAACGCAAGCGCGTCGAGCTGCAAAAACTCGACGCGCTGCTGGGCTTCTGCGAATCCACTTCCTGCCGCCACCAAACCGTGTTGCGCTACTTCGGCGAAGAACATCCCGGCGGCTGCAACGAATGCGACAACTGCCTGTCACCCGTCGATACTTGGGACGCGAGCAAGCCCGCGCAGATGGCGCTGTCCTGCGTGTATCGCACCGGACAACGCTTCGGTGTGGCGCACTTGATCGACGTATTGCTGGGCAAAGCCACGCCCAAGGTCGAACAGTTCCACCACCAGCAACTCAGCACCTTCGGCATCGGCAAAGACCTAGCCCAAGCGCAATGGAACAGCATCTATCGCCAGCTCGTCGCCGCCGGATTTATCAACGTCGATATGGAAGCCTACGGCGGATTGAAACTCACCGAGCTCGCGCGCCCCGTGCTGCGCGGCGAACAGGAAGTATGGCTGCGCCGCGATGCCGCACCGGCCAAACGAACCAGCAGCAAAGAGATCGGAAGAGCGTCGTGTAGGGAAAGAGTGTAGATCTCGGTGGTCGCCGTATCATTAAAAAAAA
>FZPY01000026.1_pt1 | contig 6536 bp, 7 predicted proteins | sample 1534801 | NCBI WGS metagenome assembly FZPY01 (sample SAMEA104161950, study PRJEB21768) | metagenome | isolation source: underground water | reverse complement strand
TTGTCCGAGCGTGTCGCGCAAGGCCAAACTCCGAGCGCCCTCAACACCAGCGCCTACTGCGAAGCGCGCCAGCGATTGCCGATCATCTTGCCAGTGACGCTGAGCACCCTGATTGGCGAGCGTCTGGAAGCGATGATGCCCGCCGCATGGCGATGGCAAGGACGGTGCGTCAAACTGTTCGACGGCACAACGGTCACCATGCCAGATACGCCGAGCAACCAGGAAACCTACCCGCAAAGCCGTGAACAACAACCGGGGCTGGGCTTTCCCATCGCCCGCATCGGCGCACTCATCGGATTATCCAGCGGCGCGATGCTGGGTTATCAAGTGGCCGCATGCAAAGGCAAGGGGACAGGAGAGCAAAGTTTGCTGGCAAACCTGCTGGATCATCTCAATGACGGTGATGTGTTGCTGGCCGATGCGTTGCTGGCGACTTGGTGGATCATTCATGGAGCAAGCCGTCGGGGTGCGGATGTCGTGATGGCGCAGCATGGCGTGCGCATCACCGACTTCACGCGCGGTCAGCAACTGGGCAAGAATGACCATCTGGTGCAGTGGCCGCGACCGCCGAAACCCAAAACGATGAGTGCGGAAGAATACGCGACTTACCCGGAAGTCATCACGATGCGCGAGGTGAAGGTCGATGGACGCATACTGGTGACGACATTGCTCGATCCCGCGTTCGCATCGGCACAAGCGCTCGGTGCGCTGTACGCCATGCGCTGGAATATTGAGGTTGATTTCCGCACCATCAAGGCGACGCTGGAGATGGATGTACTGCGCTGCAAATCGCAGCCGATGGTGGACAAGGAGATTGCGGTATATATCCTGGCTTACAACTTGGTGCGCTGGGCGATGGCGAAAGCGGCATTGCTTGCGAACATACTGCCGAGGATGTTGAGCTTTGCCGGAGCCAAGCGGCTGCTGGGCACATTCGCCGATCAGCTTCGCCGAACATCAAGCGATCAAGTTCTCACTCTAATAGCTACGGTGACAGCCTGTATTGCAACACTGCGATTGCCGCATCGACCTGACCGAATCGAGCCGCGCGCGAAGAAACGAAGACCCAAAAACTTGCCGCTGCTAACCGTGCCGCGCCAAGTCGCGCGCGACCTCATTCTTGCTCATAGATCGCTTATCCGAGTGCCATGAGGGTCAGACTCGAATTATTCTACAGCTTTCAGTTTGGGCCTGCCACGAGACAAAGGAGTTGCCCGCCTCGCCGTCAACGCCTCCACCTTCGCGCTGAAATGACTATCGCCCAAAGCCCATCCCTTATTCGTTGCATCGCGGATAGCATCCACATCCGCCTTGGAAACCTGTGCACGGAACAACTGCCGATAAGCAGACTGGCGCTCCTCATCCGTGCGTCCAAGACATTGATACAACTCGTGCGGCACAACCAACACATCCGCACTCCCTTGCGCATTGGCGCGATAACTCGACCAGGGATACTCACTCGGATGCGCCACCATATCCGCCCGCACCGGATTCATCTCAATGTAACGCATGCACGTCAGCAGATAACGCTCGCTATCAATCAGCGTACTTTTATAGCGCCCCTCCCACAGCGTCCCCGTGCGCTGATAGCTGTAATTGAAATACTGCACATAGCGCCGCCCGATAGACTGCAACGTCTTGGACAGACTCAATTCCGTTTCCGGCGTAACCAGCAAATGCACATGATTCGTCATCAGCACATAAGCGTGGACGGTGAGAGCGTGCGTTTCAGCCGCCTCCTGCAAACAGCGCAGATAGAAATGGAAATCCGACTCCGCAGCGAAAATGGGATCGCGGTTATTGCCGCGCTGAATCACGTGCAGAGGTTGACCGGGTAGGAAGAAGCGAGGAAGGCGAGCCATCATTCAACTCCTTGGAGAGGCGATGGGAGAATAATATCAAATTAAATCGAGTCTGACCCTCATGGCACTCGCGATAGAAAGGCTTTCAATAATGACCACCCCCGCACCTTGCCCCATACCAGTTGCAGAAGGCCCCCATACACTGATGACCAAATTGATAGGCAGGCCATTAAGCTTGCACATCAAGTTCTGATTTTCTTTTTCGCCGAATGCAACGTATCCAGGTGAAGCAGGAACGTTGTATTCCTCGGAGCTGGTTTCAACAACAGGCGCAAGAGAAAAGATACCTCGCTTGACATCGCATTTTGCGGCTGCGCCAAGTCCAATCCAGTCTGCTAATGTTGGTTCCGAGAACGATACGAAAAATAGCGCTATTAAGGTAGGTAGGAATTTTTTCATGATGGCTAACGTGAAGTTAACCGGCTGCGCGCTTTTGCGCAGTCCGGGTTGAACGTAGGGTTAGAGGTTACGTATTGCGACATTCTGATACCTTCTTTCCATTCACTTCCGAGTAGCCACAGTGATACGAAACTCGGAAATACTCCGATTTCTTTGGGGAGAATATTTGCTTAGCCTCTGTACATTCGAGCGTTGGCTCTTCGCATACTGGGCAGAAATACGAAATGGACATGCCGGAAGTATGCATGACGAGCTTTTGTAAGCGTTTATACATTTCCGTGGCTCCTGTGAGTTCCTCCTCTTTGGCCTTTATCACTTCAGCATTTGTTTCCTTGTCTGCACCAAGTCGGGTCAACTCGTCAGTAAGAAGCGCAATACGTTTGGAAAGCCGCTCGTTTAGGGCATCTGGGCTTTCAAACGTCATGCGGTCTTGTTGGGTTGCGATGCGCTCACGTAATGCCTCTATCGTTGCATCCTTCTGCGACACGAGCAATTTGTAGAGCGCGAAGACTGTACCCACAAACGTGAGGATCGAAGCTAACTGGGTATAGAAAATGAGCTCGTTACTCATGCTCGTCAGTAACCTCTAACGTGTTCGAGTTAAGCGGCATCACGCATAGCTGAGCTGTGCGCTCCACGATACGTTATTGCGTGATGTCCGCTTGAACGAGGGGTTCGACGGGAGAGGGTGCGGCTTGAACGTGGCAAGAGCAGCAAAGCGTGCATAACCCACTTCCCCCCCAAAAGAAACTATGTCGATTTTATTCAGGGCCGCGAAGCGTTGGTTCGACTGTCCGGCATCAAAGCTCGCTTTATGCGGCAGTGCGAACATCGCTTCGCACGCTATCATAAAACCCTGTTGTTCATAAAGCCGGGCGGCTTGTGATACCGCCAACTCAAATGACATCCCCTGCGCCGCGCCCTATATCCGTGGAACGTGGAATTAACCGGCTCCGCGCTTTTGCGGAGTCCGGGTTGAATGTCGGGTTGGGCATCATGGCTACCTTACAGAACCAGATGGTCACCATTGGATAATGCTTCATGACTTACTGTCTGCCATGCGCCAGCCCTGTGCTTTTGCGCGGACGCCAGCACGAAAGGAACGAGGTTCTTGAACAGCGGAAATGGGTCCGGGCTATCCATCACTTGAAAGTGAAGATGAGGCTGGAGAGAAGCCCCCGAATTACCGACCCTTCCCAATACGTCACCGGCTCGCACGGTATCGCCAGGGCGGACAAGCACTGATCCGTTTTGAAGGTGAGCGTACAGAGGGAATACGTTGCCGCATTTCAAGATGACGTAGTTGCCGCCCAGCGCGGAAAATGGTGGAACGAGCTTGGGGCCAAAGAACATGAGGCGGAACAGATCCTTCGCCATACAGATATATTGCCGATCAGGCGTGCCGTCGCTCGCGGCGACTACAGTTCCGTCCATGACCGCCAAAACGGGTTGATTCCAAGCGAATGTGGAATCCACGGATATGGTTGACACGATATGCCGGGAAAGGCTGATTCCGTTGTATGGCGACTTTGCATCATCAACGGCCAAGAAATCGTAAGCAAGCTTAGGGTGACCCGGCGGATTGAAAATCGCCCACTGGCCACGGACAGGAGGATTGAGCGCGATTGGCTGGTTCATGATGATGCCCAACGTGAAGTTGAGGGGCTGCGCGCTTTTGCGCAGTCCCTCTCAAACGCAGGGTTAGGTTTTTTAGAAAGCAATTTCACCCTCCATAAACGTGACCGCACACCCTGAGAGAAACACGCGGTCAGCTTTCAACTCACAAGTAATGTTGCCGCCACGCTTGGAAACTTGTTTTGCGGTCAGGATGTTCTTGCCAAGTTTGTTGGCCCAGTATGGCGCAAGCTCGCAATGTGCGGAGCCAGTAACGGGGTCTTCGGGAATGCCGTACTTGGGGGCAAAGAAACGGCTGACAAAATCAACATCGGTTCCGGGCGCAGTGACTATGACACCACGCAAATCAAGCTGACCTAGCAAGGCTTGGTTGGGCGTGATGGCGCGAACGGTTGCTTCGCTGTCGAATACGGCCAAGTAATCGTCAGCGGCCAATACCTCAATAGGGCGCTGACCAAGGCCTTTAGCCAAGGTTTCGGAACACTCGCGGAGTGTTGGCAGGCACGCAGGGAAGTTCATTTCCAAAGACTTTCCCTTCCTTTCCACAAACAGTTCGCCGCTGCGTGTTTCAAAGGTGATGACCTGCTTGGAGTAACCAAGAATTTCGAAAATGACATGAGCTGTCGCTAGGGTTGCATGGCCGCAAAGGTCAACCTCTTTGGCCGGGGTGAACCATCTCAGTTTGAAACCGTTTTCCGAAGAAACGAAAAAAGCCGTTTCAGAGAGGTTGTTTTCCTCAGCAATTGCTTGGAGAAACGAATCATCTGGCCACGATGACAACGGAACCACTGCGGCAGGGTTGCCGCCAAAGACCTTGTCAGTGAAAGCATCAACTTGGTATTGCTTGAGCTTCAATGAGACCTCCAGAAAAACCTAACGTAAAAGTAAGGGGCTGCGCGAGGGTTTATTCGCGCAGTCCCTCTTGACTGCCGGGTTAGGCTTTTCAGCCGCAAAGATACGACTCAGTATTTTTAAATGCTAATGACCCTTTTGAGACGGTCGGCGTTGCGAAAAGCAGGCACTCATTGAGTTCAGAATTTCAACCACGGAGAAGTTCTCGCACGTTTATTTTCATTGAGCGTCTAACATTCACATCGTGACCAGAATAATTAAAATTCCACCATTCAAAAAATATGTGGTCATTTTCAAACTTAAAAGTTGGATACATTATGCTGCCCTGATACCCACCCGGCTCATCTGGTTTTGCAAAACTAACACGAAAAGCCAAATCTCCGCTGGACTTGAATTTAGCTATAACCACTCTTCTTTTCTCGACGACATAATCAAATGCCCAGACAGTATCAACATCGCAAATCAAGTGGCCGGTAATATTAATTTTTTTCTGCCCACTAGCGTCATTAACAAAATAACGCCAGCCTTGATCACCCGACACTTCTGGCTTGAGCAAAATCTTACACATTTCACTACGCTCGCTATCCCATGACAATTTCTGCCAAGGTGAATCAGGTGCATCGGCATTGTTAATCACCAACTCCGGCTCGTAATCATTTTCCTCGGCAACTGTAAAGCTAACCCGTCTCGCAGTCACAGGAATGGGCATAATTTTCTCAGGACGACAGCCCTCCTGATAGTGACTATTCCTCTCCTCATACTTATGCTCGTAATCCCAAGAATCAAAATCTTTGGGAATAGTGTTAGAAAAATAACCTACAGTCTCCGCGCCCTCTGCATCAGCATTTCTTAATGCAACATCCCTTTGGGTGAATGCCGTACCTTCACTTATGTAGCCTCCATCGTATGCCGCTGTTAAATTAGCATGACTTAACACAACAGGGTAAGTGGCGCTCGATATTTGATTCCAATGTTTATTGCCCATGTCATAACGCAAAAATACATATGGTATTTCTGGGCATCCATATTGTTTTAAATTGGCAAATACGTTGAATTGCAAAATAACCAAATAAGGAATCCCATCGACAAAATCTAGCGACACAGGATTAAAACCATAATCTCCTTTCCACTCAACTAACTTTCCCGTATCAGGATCCAAAACGCTAAATGAATAATAATTCGGCCATTTATGAGCTGAATTTGATAACTCTCCGCCCTTGCTATAGGTCAGAGTAACCGTTCTATGTACATTAATCGCTCTACCGTCTTGCAATACTGCCTCTTCAATCCAATGAACCTCTTCCCCGTGATTCACGCGGGAAAAGTAGTAGTACCCACCAATGAATAAGAGCAAAGCAAGAACAGCGACAATTTTTGATGTGTTTGATATTTCATTTTTTGTTTCGGTAGATTTAATAGAAACAGAATCTCGATTACCTCCCATTACGCAGCATATTGTATGCAGGATCAGGGGGCCTAGAGTTGAGGCTGTAGTCACAAACATTGTGGCGTAAAGCCCCGTGGATTCTAAAGATTGCACGTTCCCATGGCTAGAAAGCAACTTGGTCAGTAGTCCCAATAGTAGAGGCAGGAGCGTCAAAATAAGTGCGGCAATCGGAAACCATTTTAGCTTTGAAACTCCAATCTGTTTCCCGCGCAGGTGTGCAAGTACGATAAGTGCTATAGGTGAAAAGACCGCGAGAATAAAAACAGGGCTTAGGAGTGCCTCAGAGCCTTTCTGGCCAAGTGTGAGCGCCATGACTGTGATAGTCCATGATGATGCGAGTC
>FZPY01000020.1_pt1 | contig 9691 bp, 11 predicted proteins | sample 1534801 | NCBI WGS metagenome assembly FZPY01 (sample SAMEA104161950, study PRJEB21768) | metagenome | isolation source: underground water | reverse complement strand
CCTTTCTTCAAGTAGTTTTTCCCGGGCGGCATCATCGTTACTGGTTATCCAGGACTTGATCAGATCGGCAAATCCACTGCCGGCGAAAACACCTCCCACGAATCCAATGATCAATCCAATAATCAAAATATAACCAACCCCGTGCCAGCCTTCGCCCATCATTTCCCAGTGACCGCTTGGGGTAAGCACAGCCAGGCCATGAGTAATAACCCATGATTGTGTGATCCAGCCAAGCAGACCAAGCATTAAAAAAAGGATTAACCAGCCCATTATCTCAAGTAGACCTCAGTGATCTCGGGCCGAAAGTGGCCCATCTCCTGGCTCACCACCTCCAGCGCATCGCGGTACTCATAGCCATTGCCCTGTAACGTATTCATGCGCTCCTGGGCGAACGCGTGACGTAGGCCATGCGCACCTGTAGACCAGCCCAACGCCCTATCTGCGGCTTTGGAAAAACTGTCTGCCCACTGCTTGCCGCCGCCAAGGTTGTAGTGTTGCTCATACCGTACCTCTCGGTCGTACACGATGCGTGGCTCGTCCAGGCGGCGTGTTCCCAGCTTGTCGGCCAGGTCGCGACTTATTGCCACTTCTCGGCACAATCCGCCTTTGCCTTCGACGGTATATATTTTTACATCATCGCGGCCAGTGAATCGGTCGTCGCGGTACTCTCGATGCGTGTCGGCTTGGCGCTCTTCAACCGGCCGCAATGTCAGTAATTCATGTGCCCGTAAACCGGCGTTCTCGGCGATCTGGGTTGATAAACAGTGTTTTTCAGATTGCGCATCAGCAATCATTTTTGCTTGTTCGCTGGTGTACGCACGGCTTTCAAGGGTGGTACTCAGCTCTGATTTGACTACTGGTAGCTTTTCACCGATCACGGCTTGGATGGCTTGTCTGTCCATATCCAGGGTTTTTTGGCTGACTTCTTGGCCTCGTGCTTCAAGATAGGCAACGGCTTTTTCTGCATTCAGGCTGCGTAAATCGCCAAGTTTGTTTTCCTGCAAAAACGCTGCAACGCCCTTCAGCGCACCGGCATAATTTTTTTCCGTGCGCACTGAGTCCAGCCCAAGTGTTTGCGCGGCATGATTCGCTTGGCTTGCCGAGGATCGGAAACTGACCTTAGCCATTTTGTTTTTCCAGGAAGCGCATCACGGTGGAGCGTTCCACCACGATGCGTTTTTCTTTGCGAAGCCAAAGCGCCAGATCGGCAAACGATCCGCCGGCGCCGCGCAACTTTTCCAGCTCGGCGCGGTGCTTAGTCAAACGCGATTTTCCCCAGGTGCAGCGCCGGCGCGCAGCAGCGCGTACGGCGTGGATCGCGGCAAGAGCGGCATCAGGATCAAGCTGAATTTGTTGTTGCGTTTTCATTGTTGCGCGTAACCTCTACAAACTTTATTCTGCCACCGCTAGGGCGGATTCGAAGAATTCGCCCTAGCGGGGGCAGATATGCATAAATCGCGTTGTTCGCATCTTACTGCTGAGCGTCGCGAAGCGCAAGCAGAATGCTTGCATCGGCTTGGGGGGGTGCAGGGGGATTCAATCCCCCTGCTGCGCCCCCGCAGAGGGGAACAAGCGAAGCGCGTTAGCGATCGATAGTGATGCTCTGGTAGCATGGCTGAAATTTTTGATGGCGGGTTTTTTGGCTGTCAGTCTGGATCAGCATAATGAAGATTCACTTGCGCAGTTACATAACATAACGTATCATAACAATCGTAACGTAATAAATCATAACATAACGGTTAAGGAGGAAATCATGGCACGCGAAGCAACAATTACTTTTGAGCAGGTGGCGGCGGCAGCTGACGGTATCAAGACGCAGGGCGGTAAGGCGTCAGCGCGGGCGGTGCGTGAGGTGTTAGGTTCTGGCAGTATGGCAACGGTGCTGAAGTTGCTTCAGCAGTGGCAAAGTGGCCAGGTGCGTCAAAGCGCCAGTATTGATGACACGTTAGATCCTTCTGTGGTGCGAGCCATCAGTAACCAGATATCAACGCGGGTTCAGGAGGCGACAGCAGACACCACGGCAAGGCTGGCGGATCTGCAAGCGGAAGCGGATCTCATTATTGTTGAAAATGAACGTCAGGCGGTTGAGCTGGAGGCGCAGGCCGCTGAGTTGGTTGTCCTTCATGGACAATATGCAGAACTTGCCGGCCGTGCGCAGCAGATCGAATCAGAGGCGGCAAGGACTGCCGCTGAGTTGGTGGCAGAACGTCGAGCGACTGAAGCGGCTCGGGTTGAACTGGCAAAGGCGGAGCTTCGTTTGGAGGCCGTGCCCAAGGTGGAAGCTGAAATTGAAAAAGTTCGTGCGGAATTGTTGCTGGCGCGCGCCCAAGCGGCCGAGCTGCATGAGGCTGCGGCAGTCGCGAACGTTAAATTGGAAGGGGCTGTTCGTGAACTTGCTGCTGCGAATGAGGCGGTGACTCAGGCGCGTGCTGAAGCGCAGCGATTCAGTGAGGCGGCGGCTGAATTGCGCGGGCAGCTGAGTGCGGCAAAATGAGGGTGTAAAAACTAAAGTGTGGCCAGTGGTGAAAACTGAAGCTCGTTAGCGGAACTTGGCCAAGTTCCGTTCCCGAGACATACCCGATCTTCAAGGTGGAACATCAGGGCGACTGCTTTACTGCTGGAACCGGTCACTCAATCGGACAAAAAATCGCGAGATTGAATGCCTGTTGCTAACCCGAAGCGGACTTAACAGATTTCCGATAGCGGACATTCAACGTGTCAACTAACTGGCTCGCCTCTTTGAGGAGCGTCCACGTTGAGCGGCGGGTTGGCTGCTGCTGCGATGAAAGCGATGAAAATTACGATGTCCTGCATAAAGTGGGCGCACCAAGCCCAAAACAAGCCCTGTGTCTGCAACACGGCATGTGCAAGACACCAACCCACTACCGCAGATCCTGCAATAACAGCGATGCCAGAGGCTTGTCCTCGAACATGTGCTAAGGCAAAGAGTACCGCCGACAAAAGCGCGATTTCTGTTGGTTCTAATACACCCCGGGCTACTGCGACTATCGCTCCTCGATAGATGAGTTCTTCCGATAGCGCGTTTACTGCAGAAAGCACAATAACCCACAAGCCAAATCTTCTAAGGAATTTCGGCCAATTGTTGATGCCGCGCAAAGAAGAAAAAACCAATGCCAAGGTCGCCAAGCTAAAACTGAGTGACAGCAGACTTCCCAACTGCAGCCAAGAGACACTATCCATGCTGGCGAAACCAAAAGCCTCTGCTTGGACCGTAGATGTGAGAACACCAATACCGAACACTTGCTCGCTTCCTTGAGTAGCCAGAAAGTTAGCAAGGACAGCAACAATAACCGCCAAAATAAAGAATGAGGTTTGATAACGGACCTGCTTTTGAATGAAAGCTATTGGCGGTCTTTCGTCGGGACTTTGAATGTGTAGCAACGGAGATCGCCAGAGTGACCATCCGACCCATGTTGCGAGGGAGACAGCGGTAACGATAAGGATTAGTGCAATCATAGTTATTGTGACGGCTAACGAAGTTGCAGGAAAAGTATTTTCATATTTCAACCGTATTGCAACTAAAACTGAAAGACTGTTGCGGCCGTCCGCTTCTGGCCGATTGTTACCTGCAAGGTATTCTACTCGCCAGCGGCCGCAACACTTCAGACATCAGCCGTTCAAGTTCCACCCAGTGACAGTCGGCTGATGGCACAGACTTGTCCATCGACTTTCATTATTGCACGGCAAAAAGCGGGCGTTGAAGTTTTCAGCTTGCCGGATTAGCGATAGACCTCTCGACGGTTGCCAATTTTCACAACCAGGATTCGCAGAGCGCCATCTTCGATGCTGCTGATGATCCGATAATCCCCTACACGGTATTTCCAAAACTCACCCAGCTTGGAACCTTTGAGTGCTTCACCCATACTGCGCGGGTCATCAAGCACAGCCACACGGCCATGCAAGAACGTCAGAATACGCCTGGCTATCTGCGGATCAAGCTTGTCCAGTTCCCGCTCAGCGGCTGGATCAAGCTCAACCTTCCAGGCCATAGCGCTTCATCACTTCTTCGAGTGGGACGGTTTTGGTTTTGCCTGCACGAATGTCGATCAATCTTTGTTCGGCCAGGTACAAATCTTCAAGGTCGTCGATGTGTTCGCGGATCGCTTCAACCATATAAAAAGTTTTGCTACGCCCGGTGAGTTCGGCGAGATGCGCAAGGCGTTGTGTGACGTCATCGGGTAGGCGCAGAGAGACGGAGGCCATGAGCTTCTCCAGATAATTCAAAATGAGATACAAGTATCTCTCCCGGCTGAGAGAAATGCAAGCAGCATGTCGTTCTGATGATCCGCAGAACGGGTGTTATGACAAATGAAAAGTCTCTACTGATATAGTCGTAAGTCACTTTATAAGATAAAATTCAAAAACTATCTTATATTGAGAGTTGTAAAATCATGCTTAATCTTATTGCCCCGCAAAGCCTGAAGGATCTGGTCGATGCAAACGCCATTCGACATGCCACCGTGGTGGCAGAGAATGATGTGTTCAAAATTACCGTTAAATACGGCATGGTGGAGCGGGTCGTGTCGGTACGCACGCGCGAGGGTCAGATCAAAGAGCGCTTGTTCTCGTCCCTGGACGCAGTGGCCAGATTCATGCGTGAAAAAGTACATCTCGCACAATACGAGGTCAATGCCGCAAATTTCCAGCCAGTAACTAAACGCGTCAAGCGGCCAGATACAGCGATACGATTAAAAGAGGCGCACGCTGCACTGTCGCATAGCGACTGGTTGCAACAGAAAGTACAAGCATCCCGCGCCGGGCTGGCTGACGGTAGCAACGAGCGAATTGCACCAGATGAATGGCAGAAAATTCGTGCGAGAAAAATGGCTATGCGTGATGCACTATGAAACTGGTGGTGCGCACACAAACCTACCATGATGACCTCGATGCGATCGAGGTCTATATCGCCCAGGATAATCCAAAAGCGGGTGCTGACATGTGGTTGTACATTGATGACCAGGTCGAGCTCTTGGCGGACCCAACTTTTTCACGGAAAAAAGGCCGTGTGGATGGCACATTAGAGTTGGTATTGCATCCCAATTACATCGTGATTCTGGAAGAGGATGCGACAACTGTAACCGTGTTGAATGTGGTTCACGCGAGGAAAAAGTATCCTTGTTAATACGTGGGGTTGTAAGCCCAAACCGGCGGAATTCATCCAGTTCGCCAAGATCAACGGCTACTCCCAGTCAATCCCTGCCAAAATGGCGTCCAAGTCAATTGGATTGTGCTTGCCTCTGAATGCATAGTGCCCAATGAAATGCAGATGCTGCCAGGCTGCTGGTGAAATCCGCCTGAGCAAATCCAATGCTTTTTCGTTATTCGCTGTGAGTGATCGGCTCAGCAGCCCCGACAACAACATGGAATTGTAAGCAATCACCACATTGGCAATCAGTCGGCCACAGTGGTTGCTGATATCCACTTCCAGGTCAGTGCGCCCCGTCAGCTCCTTCTTCCCGTTCACTTGGGCGATTGTGGCGCGCAACTGGTGGTAGGACTCAATGCGGTTTTCCGAGCGGTGGACATCGCGTTGCAATTGAGGGTCGCGCAAGTAGCGCAGCGTGTAAATTGTGCGGATCAGTTTGTCGTACTCAAAGAGAGCCTTGCGCGTGCGGTGGTGCCCAGACAGCGTACAGATTTTGCGTACCAGGACGCTTTGACTCATTTCCTTGAGTCCTAGGGTAGCGGCAATGTGATCCAGGTTGTTTTTTTCTGCGGCGATCAGATGGCGATCAATTTCGCCCACCGGCTGAATCAGGAAATCGGCGTACCCGCTCTGTCCAGGGGCGCGGCAGAGGTGTTTCAATTGCGCCTGCAAATTGGTAAAGCGCGGTGCCAGGTTCATGCCGAACCAGTGCAGGATGGCAAAGTTCGCCATATTGATGCTGTGCATGTCGCCGGTGATCGTGGTGGGTCTGATATCAGACGTGTTGTTGTAGCAGATGTCGAACACCCAGTAGCTTTCGTGCTGGTTTGCGCCCAGCAGTTCAGTTTGCAGTGCCACATGGTTGGCCAACAAGGTGAAGGCGACAACCCCGCGATCCTTGCCAAAATACTTGCGCGAATAACGAGCCTTGAGTGTCGGGGAGGCCGCAGCAAATTTTTGTCCGTCAACGCTGCCGTAGAGCACATCCATGTCAATAGAGTAGTACGGAAAGATAGGCAGACTGGCGATAAAGTTGCTGATAATGTCGTTCGCGTCTATCAGCGTGGCCGGACGTAAGTGCTGCTGGTGCGTGGCTTCCAGGACGTGATACGGGATGTCGCACGTCTCAGCCATTTTGAAGTTGCCGTGGTTCATGGCCTGAGCAATAATGACCGCCATCAAGCTGTCTTCGTCGGCAATCTTCTTTGCGTAGCGTGGTTGCAAGGGTGTCATGGCTGACAGGAAGTGGCAGCGCTCATTAACAAACCGAAAAACGTCGGCAACGTCACGAGCCTGTAGCTTGCCGTAAAAGCCCTGTTGTAGTTGTTTATCCTTGTCAGCCTTGGGACGGTGCCAGATCAACGTTTGTTTGTCCGGGTCAAATTCGAGGTGCTTTAGCTTGCCACTGCGAAGTTCTGCATCGAATGCTCGCCACTGAGCATCTAGTTCGACAAACAACGCATCAAGGGTCACGTCAACCGGTTGGCGCAACCAAGGTATGTCGAGCGCCTTGAGGGCATCGGCTTTGGCCTCCATGGACACCAGATCATCGGCAAAACGCCGATGTTGTACGCTGTCGTCGAGGTAAATGTCTCCCATATCGAGACGTTTGCGCAATTGCCGGTACACCCAAAATTCATATCGATCACCACGCAGTCCGATAGGCTTGCCGTCCTGGTCGAAATTCAGCAAAAAATTGCGCAGTCGTGTCGGAACCGTGCGCTGTGGAATGTCTTCCACGTGCTGCTTGGCAAGTCGATGCTGGCGGGAAAAAACCTCTTTCATCCATTGCAGCGCGGCCAGCCAAACCTTGCCACTGGCGCTGCTGCTGGCGAAATCCAGGGCCATAGCCAGCGGGCGCAGATTTTTCGTGCAAAGCCCGCTCTGCTTGTCCACCGCTTGCCAGCGCAAATCCATCTGACTGACAGGTGTCGAAGTCAGGAGCTTGCCAGTCGAGCGCAACGTTTCCTCAGGCATAATGCCAAATGCCCGGTGGCGCACTGTGCCGAAAGGGGTCGCATCGGTGAGCGAGTCATCCACATACAACAAGAGCAGTTCGCCCACCCGTGGCGTGGCTTGCTGCCGTTCGTTGTGTATTTTGACGGCCTGCTGATTGGCAATCGCCTTGGTGTCATCTTCGAGCTGCCGCGTGTGGTAGCCAAAGGCTTCCACAACATTGTCCGTGAGTTGCCGGTAACGCTGCCAGGCGTAACACAGCAAATAGAGGTTGGTCTGGCCGGGCTTGAAGCGTCGCAAATCGTAAATGGTGTAGAAGTTGGCGAGGCTGGCGTAGTAGGCGATGTTGAGTTGAGAGAGGTCAAGGCTTGGCAGTAGCGCCTTGGCGATGGCATACAAGGGAGTCAGCGCGAGGCGTTTTTGGCACTCCAATCCCATCTGCCGGTACCGGAAACTTTTGGCATCCTGTTTGAGCGCGGCCAAATCGGACAATGTGTTCTCACGCACCAGCAATTGTTGCAGCACATCGCGTGTCGTATCAGTCAGGGCCGATTCGACTAATTGCTCCAGGCGCTCGCGCTCAGCACTGAGCGCGTCCCTGATGATGGTTTGCAGCGTGGTGTAACCGGGCCGCACGATGCGCTGACCAATCAAAAACACCATCAATTCGGCCAACAAAAAGGTGGGGGTCACGTCCGTGCGTGCCAGCAGTTTCGCCTTGTCGCGCAATGTGGGCAAATCATTGTCCGTCCAAAGGCGGTAGCCGAATAACGCGCCAATTTTTTGGCGCTGCACGTAATATTCCTTGGTGCTCAGTAGCTCTACCGTTAGCGTTTGTGCAGGGAAATACCGCTGCATCAGGAACGCGACATCTTCTGGTGGCACCTCGTCCAGAGTGAATTGAAAAAATGCCTGCTTGGCTTTGAAGTAGCCAATTTGCAGCAGGCAATAGACCTGTTTCAAGATGCCCCTGCGCTGCAAAGCCAAGGCGCGTTCTGCCTCGGTCATGGCAAAAAATTCAATGCGCTGAAAATCGTCGAAACCGGGAATTCCATAGAGCGCCGTCTTCTCTGCTTCCGAGAGGATGGTCAGTCGCTCGTTGCTGTCACCGCGCATGTACATTCACTTTCAGGTGTCGATGTCGTGCGCACCGGGCCATCCGACACGGGCCAAAGTCTCAATCAACGTGGTACGTTTGACGCCGAAGTTGCGACACACGGCGGCCTTCGACATGCCACCGTTCAGTGCGGCAATGATGGCGTCCCGTTTCTCGCCAACGATGGCAGCCGGCCGGCCACCGATTCGGCCACGCCGCTTGGCAGAGGCCAGACCGGCAACGACCCGCTCCTGGATCAAGGCCCGTTCGTACTGCGCCAGTGCGCCGAACACATGGAACAGCAGCTCGCCCGATGCCGTGGTGGTGTCCATGCCTTCGGTCAGCGACCGGAAGGCGACCTGCTTGTCCTTCAGCGTGGTCACGATGGAGAGCAGGTGCGACAGCGAACGACCCAGCCGATCCAGCTTCCAGACGACGAGGACATCGCCGGGGCAAACGAATTCCAGTGCCTTGGCTAAGCCAGGTCGATCATCTTTGGCGCCGGAGGCACGATCCTCGAACAGGTGGCGAGTATCAATGCCCGCCGCCAGCAGCGCATCGCGTTGCAGGTCGGTGCTCTGTCGATCCGAGTCCGACGAAACACGCATGTAGCCAACCAACATAAGCGGATAACCATTAAAATAAGGTTTCCGTATAGTAACGCATAGCGACAATGTTTTCCGCACATTTTTATGGGCTTTTCAAGGATGGTTTTGCTTGCCGTTGCCAACGTGTCGTAAAACACCTGTTTTACGACATAGCTAACGCGCCATCTCAGTCTTGCAGGTTTGCATTCAATAGTATATGATGAATGCATCGAATGCATTTTTATGATGTGATGCTATGGCAATGCTAACAGTACGCAATCTGCCCGACGATGTACACCGCGCATTGCGGGTGCGAGCCGCTCAACATGGGCACAGCACCGAGGCCGAAGTCCGCGAGATTCTGGCAGTCGCGGTCAAGCCAGAGACGCGCGTTCGCCTGGGTGATGCCCTCGCGGCATTGGGCCGCAAGATTGGCCTTACGAACGAGGATTTCGAGGTCTTCCAGCAAGTGAGAGACAAGACGCCGGCCGAGCCGCTGAGGTTTGAATGATCGTTCTCGATACCAACGTCGTTTCCGAGGCGATGAAGCCCGAGCCGCACCCAGCTGTGCGGGCTTGGCTGAACGATCAAGCCGCCGAAACGCTGTATCTGTCCAGCGTGACGTTGGCCGAGCTGCTGTTTGGCATCGGGGCACTCCCGGCCGGCAAGCGCAAGGACATGTTGGCACAGGCCCTTGACGGTCTGGTGGGGCTGTTCAGGGATCGGGTGCTTCCATTCGACACCGATGCAGCACGGCGCTATGCCGAGTTGGCCGTGACGGCCAAGGCCGCCGGGCGAGGATTTCCAACACCAGACGGCTACATTGCTGCGATCGCAGCCTCGCGGGGGTTCATCGTGGCGTCACGCGATACGGCTCCCTATGAG
>FZPY01000035.1_pt1 | contig 10826 bp, 14 predicted proteins | sample 1534801 | NCBI WGS metagenome assembly FZPY01 (sample SAMEA104161950, study PRJEB21768) | metagenome | isolation source: underground water | reverse complement strand
AATCGGTGGTGTAAATTCATTGGAATACGCAATAAATGGAATGATGCGCTTGCGGGCTGGTAAAAGATGGACAAAAGCGGTAAGGCGTAACATCGCCAGGTTGTGCAGTGTGTTGCTGGCAGATCCCGCTCGGCAATCAGGTGCTGAATGCTGCCTGCGAGCAAGTTGCGAGGCGAGATTCTGCTGGCAAGTACACCGCAAACCCTCTATGAATGGCGGGCAGCGGGGGGTGTCTTGAATTTTGTGTAAACGGGTTTTCGATTAACTCGATAAAATCCGATCTTCAAACTGGATGGAGAAGCGGTTCAGAGCGGCTTTCCAGTCCCGGATTGGCATTGTCCACTTCTTGCTGATGTTTTTCAGCGCCAGGTAAAACAGCTTGGTCACCGCTTCATCAGTCGGAAATGAACTGCGAGTTTTGATGACTTTGCGCAGGCTCATATTAATCGACTCGATGGCATTTGTCGTATAAATCACTTTTCGTATTTCCGGCGGATAGTCGAAAAATGGGATGATCCGAGCCCAGTTACGCCGCCAGCTCAGCCCAATCGACTGATAATCCTTGTCCCACTTCTTTTCAAAGTCGGTCAGCATTTGTTCGGCGAGTTCAACGGTTGACGCGGTGTAAATCAGCTTTAAATCGGCGGCAACTTCTTTCTGCATTTTCCACGGCACAAAGTTCAGGCTGTTGCGGACCATGTGCACGATGCACAGTTGCACCGCCGCTTTCGGATAGACTGCCTCGATGGCTTCCGGGAAGCCTTTAAGTCCGTCGACACAGGCGATAAAGATGTCTTGCACACCTCGCGTCTTCAGCTCAGTGACCACCTGCAGCCAGAACTTGGCACCCTCGGTTTGGGCGATCCACAGTCCCAATACTTCCTTGTGTCCATCCATGTTCACACCGATCGCTAAATACACCGCTTTGGTTCGGACCGCACCGGCGTCACGCACTTTGACGTGGATGCAGTCCAGATAAAGAATCGGGTACAGCGGATCGAGCGGGCGCGCCTGCCAGACCTTCACATCCTCGCTCACGGCGTCCGTGACCGCCGAAATGAGGCTGGGTGATACCTCGGTGCCATACATCTCTTCCAGATGCCCTTGGATCTCGCGCACGCTCAGGCCGCGGGCATACAGCGAGATGATCTTGTCGTCAAAACCAGACCAACGGGTCTGATGCTTGGCAACCAGTTGCGGCTCGAATGCGCCTTGGCGGTCGCGGGGAATATCCAGTGGCAATTCACCAAAATCACCCTGCAAGGTCTTGGCGCTGTGGCCGTTGCGGGTATTGCCGGTGCTGTTGCTAACAGCACCGCTCCTGCCGTGGCCGAGGTGTTCGGTCATCTCGGTTTCGAGTGCCCGCTCAACCAGCATCTTGGTCAGTTGCTTGAGCAGGCCATTCTCACCAATCAGATCTTCAGGTTTCTGGTAGTTGGCCAATAGGGCATCGGCCAGTTTTACTAGTTCGGGATCGGGTTTAACCCGTTTGTTACGTTTCAGTGCGGTCATTGCTGCTCCTTAGTATGCTGACAGTCTCCTGCCAAATGACCGTTTACACAAAACTATTTACACCCTCAAATTTTACTGCGATAGCATACAGTTATCGCCATCGACAAAACAATAATTCATATCAAAACGATTTAACTCGCTGCCATGAATGGAACAATGGGTGCGGGCGACGTGCTCGGCACGGTCTTTATGTTCATCAACATGGGACTGCTTACATTAGGCGGCATCTTCCTGTCTTACAAGGGTCTTGCTGCGATCACGCATACCGCCCAGGACGGCGAGTTCATGGGTAAATCGTTCAATACCGTCTGGGTGCCTATCCGTATCGGCACAGGCGTTGTCTCGCTGATCCCGATTGCCGGGGGCTGGTCTGCGCTGCAAATCGTGATGCTCTGGATCGGTGTCATGGGTGCCGGGCTGGGTAATATGGCGTGGCAGGGCGCGGTTGAGAATTTCAAGCCGTTCCGCAGCTTCGTATTGCAGCCCGTAGACGGAAGCACGGCCGACAAGCAATTCATCCCGAATTTGTACAAGATGCACGCGTGCGTTCGTGCGCATAACCTTCAGGAAAACTCGTCTAATTGGAATATGGCGCGCGTCAGTGATCCTGGTTATGCGGGTTTAAGTGCCGTCCAATTTGGTAGTGCTAGTGGCGCAAATGCGGAGTGTGGGAAGATTTCTATGTCGCAGATTTCGGAGACTTCTCTGGGTGAAGCAGCTGTTCACGGGTCAACTTTATTTACCTCGGCAACAACGGCTGACGTGGGAATCAATACTCGCAATCAGAAAATAGCATTAGCGGCAGCGACTCAAAAGGTTTTTGATAAATACTCTGACTTGATAAAAACATCCGCTTACGCATTTGTAGATAATGCACCGACATTAATGGCGACAAAGCCTGATGCGCTGGTAACTATTTTGCCGCCTGATCCTGTGGCGATCAGGGATTGGGGATATAAATACCAGGCTGAAATGTCAGATGCAATTGCGAAAGCAATGGTTGCCAGTAAAGCGATGGATAGCACGCGACAAGAAATGATTCAGCACGCTAAAGATGATGGCTTTACGACTGCAGGTGCGTTTTATATGACGATGGCTCAAGCCTCTTACGCGATCAATGCAATTGCGCAAAGCGTGTCGCCGACAATCATATCTGGGGCTCAAGAGCCGACGCCAACTGATACTGTGTGGAGTAACGCCTACAACATGATTAATCAATCATCACAATCTGCGCAGGTTGGGGTTATAACAGGCGGTGGTTCAAGCACGCCAAATGCGGCGTGGAATATAATTAAAGATTTCGCTCCATCGTCTATAGGTCAGTTTTATATCTCAAACATCATTACTGAAGGGAGCGGCGAGCCTGTTATGATTCGTTTAAAGAACATGGCTGATCGTGTGGTGGCCACCGTGTCGGTGTTTATTACGGTTGTCGCAGCAGCAAGTGCATATCTTGAAGGGATGTTGAGTGGTAACAGTATGGTTGGCATGGCTGCTAACGTATTAACCGCTGGCGCATCAAAAGCAGCGTTGGGCGGAGTCAAAATCTGGCTTGATATGATTTTATTTGTGACTCAGATCGCAATGGGCTTCTTTTTAATGGTGTCTATCTACCTGCCTATGGTGCCGTTCATCATATTTATGGGTCAGATTTTGAACTGGATGATCACGATTGTTGAAGGTGTTGCGGCAGCGCCATTCCTCGCATTCGCTCACTTCGATACGGATGGTGAAGGATTGGGTCAGAAAACGCAGTACGGGTATATTTTTATGTTGCAGAGCTTTATGAGGCCCGTTATGCTCGTGCTCGGGTTTATCTTTAGCGCTATGCTACTGGAAACAGTCGGCGGGTACGTGATGGCTATTTATCCGGTCGTGCTCGCTAACGTGCAAATGGATTCAATAACCGGCTTGTTTAGCGTCCTGGGCTACGTTGCAATATTTTACGTTATCATGGTCGGGCTGGTAAATACGTGCTTTTCGGTCACCTATTTACTGCCTGATGCGATCTTCCAGTTCATTGGCGCACACTCGTCAGCAACATCGCAGGCTGGACGCAATGAACATCAGGCAATTCGCGACTCCGCCATGGCCGGAGCAGGGATTTCTCGTCAGGTTATGGGGCAGTCGAGACGGGAACTTCAAAATCCTGGCGCAGGGGGCGGTAAAGACGGCGTTAAACCAAGTGAAAATAATAATAAGCGTTGACGACCAATTCTCAAGGATATGTAATTTAAAAAGGAATATGTAATTTAAAAAGGAGGTAGTTATGAGTTTCGGAGCGGGAATATTAGCTTTAGGTGAAATTAGCCGGTCTGGCAATCAAGCCAGGCGGGCAGAAAATCAGGCGGTAGAAATACACAACCAATACTCAGCGTATGTTTTTAAAGCTAAATCGCATGTTCATGGTGCGCGATCAATAATCCACGCCCACAAGGTCACGGAAGACATGCTGATTGCAGCGCTTCAGGCTGAGAACGCGAATCACCCACTCGCCTCGCGCGAGGCGGTGGACGTTGCCGTGGAAAAAGAGCGTGTAAAGGCGCTGACCAATCCGGACGTGATCAAACGAACATATCCTGATGGCAAGCTTCCTAATGATTGCATCGGCGGTGACCCTCCTGCTTCTTACGTCATCGCCTAACCACAACCATCCCGGCATCCAATCTCTGTATGCCGGGATAACGACTAAAAAGGAAATTGCTATGAAATTTTTACAAAAATTATTGTCACTTGTTGGCTTTAATAAAAAAGTGACAAGGTACTCGTGTCTGCCTGGTGCCGGTGTTGCCCGCAAAAGAAGCGGTGAGATTTAGTAATTGGCGTTGGTTTGCGATGATGGTGTACATTTAAGTTACCAAAAATGATAACTTAAATGTACAATGAGCATCAGAAAAATTAAGAGCACAGCATGAAGAGAATCCCGTTAGATGTAAAAACAATGTCACAGTGGTCTCAAATGGCTCACTCCATTTATCCTTTGCCGCGCTAAAATCGGTTTCTGATGCGATGGATGATGCGGACGGAGGAAAACCAAATCTCAAGAGGCTTAGGCCATGAGTCAGAGCGCAATTAAAAAATTACAAATGCTGCCGGACTGCTTCACCGATAAGGTTTTTATGCGGTTAAGCGGGCTTCCCGGGCCTAGTGCAAAGGTCGCTTTATCAAGAATGCGCCATGCGAATTTAATAAAATCGGCAGGAGACAGGACTGGTATTTATTTTAATCTACTAAAAAATGCCAATTCGGCCAGCGAAAATGCGACAAAGGCATTGCTAACCGTTTATCCAAGCGCGGTATTGTGCGGGGAGACGGTTTTGCATAATGCAGGTTGGATTACTCAAATCCCGCCTGCAGTAACTGTTGCTGTGCTTGCGAGAAGAAGTTATCAGAAGGTAGACGGGTTTTCAATTAAAGGGATGCCGCTCAATTGGTTTAAATCAATCGCCGGGGGTATTTTGAATCAGGAAGAGGCTGAATTTTCAACCCACGGTCTAAAGTCGCTAAGACCTGAAATGGCGTTACTTGAACTTTTTAAGTCCGGCGATACAATTGACGAGGATGATCTTGATATTCCTGAAGATAAAACGGATATCGTTAATCAGTTATTCCGCGACTGCAATCTATCGCTAACTCCATCCGGCATCAAGACCAGAACGATATAACTTTAGTCCCCGCATCATGAAATGTTCGATGTGGTTTATTCAACTGCTTGACGAAGCGATACTAGCGGATTTCACTCTCTGTATGCCGGGATAACGACTAAAAAGGAAATTGCTATGAAATTTTTACAAAAATTATTGTCACTTGTTGGCTTTAATAAAAAAGTCAAAATGGACTTGTATATGGCTGGTGCCGGTGTTACCCGTAAAAGACGCGGTGAGATTTAACACAGTCGAGATTACTGAAACGCAGATTACCAAGGTCTAAAGGATGAGTTTGTATGAATGCTGGCTGAAAATCGAGCGTGCCACGGGCAGGTCGATGGCAACCATCCTGGACGATCTAAATGCGGCTTGCAATACCAAGTACAAGCATAACTGGCCGAGCGTCATGGCAGGGCGAGACTACAGCCTTGATCGCTGCCCAACAGTCGTGCGCCGCTACATGATGAAAAAGGTATTGCCGATCGAATTTGAAAAATTGGGCGTTGAAGTATCGCAAAAAAAAATCGAATCTCTGATTATTCGTTTGACGTAGTAACGGCGCGTTACTACAATGGTAGCGAGAACTAAGGAGTGAGTCATGTCAAGCGAGAATATTTTAGAGCAACGCAGACAGGCAAGGATTGAAAAAAGCAAAAAAGATGCTGAGTTGATGCAATTGCATAAAGCAGTTGCCGATGCACTGAGCAAGTCAGGTGCCGCCAATGTGCGTGACCGAGCACTTGCGCAAGTGGCCAAATGGGAACGTGACTCGCTTTGCAACCCGCGATATGTGACTCTGTGGCGTAGCGTTTTGGGCTTGCCGATTGCAGCATTGCGCACTGCGATACTCCGCGATGACGCTGATGGTGTAGCTCTGCGCCAAAACTCTCCATTTGGTTTCCTTAAAGAGTATCTGCAATGAACCGAAACGATATTGCCCGCCTGCTTGTTGAAGCTAAGCGCGTTACAAATCATCGCGATTATGTCGTTATTGGCAGTCTTTCGGTACGTGATGCAGCCAGCCCAGGTGCATTTAAGTGTCGCTCGCGGTCACGGCCTTAAACAAACGAGGCACTTGATGAAAACAGCGGAGTACCATGGGTTTCAGTTCGTTGGCGGGTATCAGTTCTGGAGCAACCCAGCGCTGGAAGATACCGAGGCCGCTATTCCTATCGTGCTGATGAGACCTACGCTCCTCGACTTGATTACTCTTTCAATAAAATTTGGCTCCGACGAGCTTATCAAACAGAATGAAATTCTTTTCCAAAGTAATGAAATGGATGAGAGGCTTTATAAAAGAAACCTGCGTAGATTGCTTAACATAAAAAGGGGAATTGATCATGGGTGATAACAAGCTTTCAATACAGTCACTCCCTGATCGAACTGCGTCGTTATTCAATAAAATGTCCATTGTGGCCAAGTCGGGTTTAATGGATGATTTTTTGCTTATAGGTGGCACAGCGATGACTATTCGCTTCAACCATAGGCTATCCGAAGATCTTGACTTTACGATAGGATCGGTACGTTTACCAACCAAAGCCATTTCCGGCGTCATAGCGTTACTTTGCAAAAATGGATGTGACGTTGTTTGACAAGCAGGCCCAATTAATAGGGGGTGGAAACCATAAAATTCACTCTGTCGCCAAATTATCAAAATGGTTGAAGCCTCCTCGCCACTCTATTCAACGTTGTCGCTAACTCATTGATTCTTCTACCGTCGATTCAATCGATGGTAGAAGAATCAATGAGTTACATGCCGCATGTAAAATCAGATATCAACCGTAAACCTTGGATCAAAGTCAAGATTTTCCGGCTCTTGACCGCGCCGCTCATACCCTCTTGGATTACAAACCACCCGCGTACCGTTCGACACGTAATCAATACTGTCATGCGTATGGCCGTGAATCCACAGATCCATTCTGCCAAACAGATGATCCAGGTTCGACGCAAAACAGGCGGATAGTTTTGATTCTTTGTAGCGATCAGCAACGGACAGCATCGACGGTAAGTGATGCGTCACCACAACCGTCTTGCCGTCAAAGCCCTCATCCAGTCGCGCTTCCAGCCACTTAACAGACTCATTGAACAGCTCGACGGATCGTTCTGGAGTGAACGGCTTACTGGGCTTGCCAGGATGAACTGATTCAGCAATTAGATTGAAATCATTCAAGTATCTACTGCCTTCACGCATCGCCCAGGGACGTTCCGCCTCCCCGAACAGCAGAAAATCCGTCCACAGCGTACAGCCCAAAAAGCGCACGTCGCCAATGATGATTTCGTTGTTATCCAGAACGTGAATCCTTGATGAGTGCGGCTCAGCCTTCATTTGCTTGATCAGCTCACTTCTGGTCCCTCTGTAATACTCATGATTGCCCGGCACGTAAACAACGTGCTGATGCGCCTCGTAGCTGCCGGTACGCGTCAGGGCGTTCAGTCCTTTGTCGATATCCCCTGCCAGTACAACCACGTTGGCATCGGTCATGATCGGATTGAAGTCGGCTATTTCGTAATGCAGGTCACTCAATATTTGAATCTTCATACCATCCCTTTAGTTGAAATTATTCCAGCCTGCAGCTTGATTGTCAGATCATCCTGCGCATGCTCACCACTTAGCCCCTTCCAGTCATCGGTATGAACGAGGTGATGCTTCATGTCCTCCGGCCAGCCTTGCGCATCATTGTCGATAGCAAACCAGTCCGTGAGTTCGTGCCGATTCACATACTGGTAAATCTGCTTAAAGCGGCTCAGGTTGCTCCACTGCAACTGATCGCGCTCGCTGTGCCATGTCGCGCCGATCACGCGATCCTGCAAGCATTGCGGCAAACGTGCTTTCGCCCTCTTATAACCCAATACCTGCACCCAGGATGTTGACAGCACGATCTTCACATCGGGGTATGACGACAGCTTATTGGCCAGCAGCTCAGCATACTCAAACAGTTCATGCCCATCAGCCAATAACTGAATTCCCTTTCTGGTGTGGTACGCCTCGTCTGGATGCAGCACGCCGTCATAGTCCAGAAACAGAACCGTTCCAGATATCTTTGCAGGCTGAACATATAAACGTCGTTCCATATCAGCCAGAGATTCCTCCGTGCATGCCGGACATTTCACGCTCATGTAACCATCAGTATTGAGTCGTCCTGGCCGACCGCACTTCCCGCAAGTGACAGCCGACTTTTGTTCTGCACGGACAATCAAAGCCTGTATCTCATGCGTTGTATTGCGAACGTAATAGCGCAGCGTGCCGAACTTTTCTTTGATCTGAGCAACCTCCGGCCATGATTCGCTATCCAGCCCGGCACGCGCCGCTTCCTTCTCGATTTCCGCTGACAAGTCGTAGATCAGTTGAAACCAGCCGTCAAAACATTCCGGCTCTTTTTGAGAACGAAACAATCTTGGAAATGCTCCAAACAATTTTTGAGTGTTTTCTTCGTTCATGTTGCCTCCGCAATTTCTTTGTACAACTGTACGATTTCGTGCTCAGGGATCGGACGCATTCCCCACATATCAATCCCGACATTAATCATAGGTGGCCGACCTTCATCGTGCCGCCATTGCCATTGCGAATGAACGTGGCCGTGCAGCAACAGCGCAGATTTACCCATTGCCGGTCTGCTTCCCTCGTTCCTCAGATCGTACTCCGGCACGCCTTCGGTACTTGTCGGCCAGTAGGGAAAATGCGACAGTCGCACCATGCCGATTCCGGCAATCTCCATATCCAACTCAAGTTGCACTGATGTAAAGCCCGCCCTGTACGCATCCTCATGCGCTTCCCAATACATTTTGGTTTCATGCGGCAGATTAAGTCGCTTGAAATACGGGTCGTGATTGCCAGCAATCAGAATTTTCTTACCGTTCATGCGCGGCAAAACAACTTCCATAGTGTGCTGTTTGTACGAGAAATCACCCAAACAATACACCGTGTCATCAGCCGATACGGTTTCATTCCACAGCTCGATCAGACGTTCATCGTGCTCGGCAATAGTCTGAAATCGACCACCTGACACATTACGGCGGCTCTCATCCTCAAACCTCAAAATGTTGGCGTGGCCGAAATGATGATCGCTGGTAAAAAATACGGTCATGCTATTAATCCTGAAAGTTTCATTCTGGCTACATACTATCATATAATTAATTGAAATGTGTTTAATGATTCATGTTTTATACAGGCCAATCGATGCATGCCCGGCGGTTCCATTGCGGCGTTAATGGTTGCGAAGCCAACCAAGGCAGACAAAAGCAATACGAGCAATTTAATTCACACTGTAGAGCGTGATCAGGATTGATTTATTTTGGATTTCATATCATGAAAATATTCTGCAACCCATTGAGCATTATGATATTACTAAAAAACAATTAATATAATCAATAATTTAAGAATACAGTTTGAATCGGCGAAAAAATTTTACTGGACTACGATCCCATGTGGCCGATAGAATCTCACCCTACCATGCTGTAATTTTTCCACTCACCACTTGAGTCACGAAACATCGGCGCAATATTCTTTTGAACCCGATCATCATGCCCTTCCAGGTTGGCCGCCTTGCGTCACCTAAGTCCATGTGATTGAACCCACGTTATAGGTCAGGTGGGTAATCGCTGTTTTCTGCATGCAGGTAAGCGATTCAAAGATGGGAATCTCCATCTCCAATTCAAAGTGCTGCTAATCCAGCCTTTGCTGCAATCCTCATGTTCTTCCAAGTACATATTTATTCCGGCTGATTAAGCCGTTTATCGTGACACGTGCGTGACCTTGTGTGACACGTGTGTGACATTTCGTGACATCTATTTTGCCAATATACAATGAGCGATAACACCATATATATAAATGATTTTATTTAATAACACCTGTCTTGAAAACATCGTTTTTGCTGAAGAACAGGAAAAAATGTCACGAACAAAACGTGACATAAACGTGACATAAACGTGACATTGCGTGACATTGCGTGACAACCAGAAAAAGTTGTGATGATGAAAAGCAACCGCAACGTATACCGCTGCCTTTTGACAGCCTCTATACCATTCGATCAATTTTCCATCTGGCGCACGCCTGTAGTTCTATAGGTGTTATTGACATTGCCCCCTGAAATCCGCAACAATCCAACTCACGCATAACCATACCAACAGGAATATACGCATGAACCGCAGAGAACTAATCGACGCACTGGCATCTAAAACAGGCAGCACTAAGGTCGATGCTGAACGCAATTTATCGGCATTTCTGGAGGTTGTGACAGAAACGCTCAGCGCCGATGATGACATTGCCCTGGTAGGCTTCGGTACCTTTGAAGTGCGTGAACGTGCAGCTCGTACCGGACGCAACCCTGCAACCGGTGCCGAACTTAAAATTGCAGCATCAAAACAGGCAGCCTTTAAGGCAGGGGCAACACTCAAAGCTGCAGTCAACGCGTCAAAGTAAATTTTCAACAGAACGGCGATCGCCCTGCACTCTGGCGGTCACCCACAACACATGCCTTCAGATCAAATCATTCGGCACCTGACTAAGCACGGTGAACAACTCGATTCAGATATTGCACATGCCATCGGCATTCCGCTGCCTGATGCACAACTTCATTTAGCCGCGCTGACAGCTCAAGGAAAAGTCATGTCTTGCCATGTCACCCGTTTTACAGAAGGTCAGAAAATAGAGGGGACTACCTGCCGGTT
>FZPY01000005.1_pt1 | contig 10859 bp, 8 predicted proteins | sample 1534801 | NCBI WGS metagenome assembly FZPY01 (sample SAMEA104161950, study PRJEB21768) | metagenome | isolation source: underground water | reverse complement strand
GTAACCTTGGTTGGCTTGTCGTATGCGCCTCCATTTAAAAAGTACCAAGGGCAGCTTACAGGCGGTGTATTATGAGAGCTAGCCATCTGCAAAGTGCCAATTGCTGACGTTCGAGGTTGTAAGCTGGCGGCCAGAGGTATTTCAATATAAACGAGAAAATATGCTCGTCTCTAAGAATTTTCTAATATCTATGCGGATGGTTAACTGTTAGTCTTTAGATAATGCTTCCCACATTATTTCGTTAGTGGGAATCTAGTGTGTCTTGGCAACAATCCGAGCTACGGTAAGCAGTCCGGCAGGATAAATTTTAACTAGGGAAAAATCTTAAAGGGCCGATTTGAGGCTGTGTATTTTTCAATTCGTCTATCGGCAATGGGCCATTACCTGCTGTTCGAGGTGTAAAATACTCAGAGTAGTAAAGCTGACGGCCGTGCTCCTTATCTACCCTGAAAAACTAAAAAGGTCGTGGAGCTGGTTACTTTGGAATGGGTGTCAGGTTCATTAACCAACGTTTCCAATGAAGCCTATCTGTTATATACCGTCAGCAGAAGCTGAGGCACAATACCCCCAGCAACTCGCCTCAATAGATGATGTAGCTTACCTAAAATCAATTGCCTTCACAAAACTCGGGGCGATTCGCTGCTATGTGTTCTGGAAATACTATATGAAAACAAATATGAAAATTGTAACTCTAGTCTTAATACTTATTTTTTCGACACATGCTTTTGCACAAGATCAAAATAATCCTGCGCCTAACGATATGGTCCAGATTTCAGTTGATTCGAAGAATGAAATAGATGGGCCGGCTGGTATACGCCTTTCTTGTATTCAAATAGCGAATTTTGATTATAGTGAATTTCAAACTGTTTATGATGGAAGAGCTTTATATAATGGTTTTGGTTCTGACTTAAATAATAGGAAGCACACATTTGAACGAGATGAGCATGCGTTTAATGTTAAATTTGTCGATTGGACCCCCGAAATTGTCGTTTTTTTAAAGAACGCAGTTGACACGTGTGTGGCTCACAGAAATGATGATTTATTAAAAAGAATTATGTTGAGTGGAAATCATGTGGTTAGCATGTCTCCCTCAAGAGTAAAAAAACTTTTTGATGATATATTTGTTGTTGCTTCAGCTACGCAGACAAGAAATCAACAACAAATTGATATTCAAAGACAGTGGGATGTGGCTAATCAGAATAAAGAAATTGCTCGGCAAGATCACATTAAAAAATTGAAAAGTGGTGAAGACAAAATTCTAAGCGTTGAGGATGCTTACATATATTATTTAGCAAATCCGCTGAATTCAATTATAAGCTCACCTTTGCTTGAGCCTGACAAGCAGTACTATTACGGAGAAGTTATTATTGATTTTCAAGAAAAACAAAATTTGTTACGAGGAAAAGTTGAAAATTATATAGACATCAGTCAACGTATACCGAAATTGATAACTGTCGGATATGCTTTTTTACGTACAGATAACAAGACCGTTTCATTTGATCCTCAATTACTTCGAATTGAGCAGCATATATACATACTTGGAAAATACATTGCAAATACGCAATACAAAACAATAGCTGGTGAAGTAAAGGTTTCACCAGTTATTCAAGTTCTCTATATGGGGGGATTGAAAGGTAATTAACTATATGGATATCCAAAACTTTCAGAGAATAGGCTCGATATCAAATGCTCATGTGGGCAGAGATTTTGAGTTTGTTGCCAAGGGCTACTTTCAGAAGCAAGGTATGATGTTGGAAGCAAATTATTCGGTGTCACTGGGTGCTTGGAAAGAGAAGAAAAAACGGCAATTCGACTTGGGCTCACTTGAGCCTCCAGTACTCGTTGAGTGCAAGTCACATAGGTGGACATCTAGCGATAACATTCCAAGCGCTAAAATCACCGTTTGGAATGAGTCTATGTATTACTTTCATCTTGCCCCACCAGAGTATCGCAAGGCACTTTTTGTGTTGTGCGATTATAGCAAGAAGCGCGGATTAAGCTTAGCAGAGTACTACAAGCGGAACTATTTTCATCTCATCCCTGTGGGTGTAGAGATTCTTGAATATGATGAAAAATTAGGTATTGTTAGGACAATATAATTACTATCTCTGTTTAACGCCGAGTAGTGCAGGCTGGTCTCGTCGCGGGACGGCTTGCACAGAATTAGTAGATTGATATGTAAAAATTGTTAACTCCATCACGGTTAGCGAAGTTCTGCAATGTCTCGGCAGCGTTACTTGGCGAATAGCAGGTTTGGAGCAGGCTGAAAAATTGATCGTTCGGAAAGCGCCAAGGGCAGGTTTCCGGCTTACAATATCAAACCGTCACGATCGGCAAGGTGCCATCAGCGGTCTGTCGAGGTGTGTAATTTGTAGACCGAAAGCTGTCGTTCAAAACCTGCTGTATTGTGTTTGGATACTCGTCAAACGGCTGCGTCATTCTTGGCGTTGGAGTTGACGAAGCAAAAATAGCGCTGGAAAAACAGCATCAGCAAGTTCGATGTCGCCTGCTTGGTGGTAAAGAAAATTATAAGGTGAAATTTTTCGACTACTCTATTGCGCAAGACTTCGCCTAGTATGTTTTGTGCATTATTACAGCTCAGATGAATATCTGAGGTGTGCGAGAACATCATCGCAACAATCGACGTCTTCCCGCCCCGTCAGGACGAAGAGGATTATCTGGCGCTCGTAGCAGGACTGCTGCGTGATGGACATTTTTTGAGCGGCGTGCTGCTCTACGGTCTGGCGCGCGCCGTCCTTGCAGACGGAGGCGCTGCGATTGTCAGCCCTGCCGGTCAGCACTTTGCCTACCGTATCGCCGGTCTGGGTTTGCCTGTCAGAGTCAGCGTTTAAGTAGTTTGGAAAAGGTCGTTGCAGGGCTGTTCGCGGGATTCTCACTCCGATCAGGAAAATCCGATAGACCTGAAATATTTTTTTTACCCCCCGCCATTAGGAGTATGCTTTGCATAAGCCATGCACCTGTTCAGGTTATACCGAATATCGAACTTGAATCCGCGTATGTCTTTCCGTTTCATAACGTTGATGACGAGGACATACCGATGCGATTTGATTTCCTTCCCACCATGCTACTGGCGGGGGTTTTTGCCTCACTGGCGACCCATGCACAAGCCGAAGTCAATCTGAATGCTGGCGTCAGACTTTCCCAAAATGACAATATTAACGGCTCGCCGGATACGCCGACCACGGCGAATCAGCTGCGTGATTCCTACTGGACGCTGAACGCGTCCGCAGTCTATTTCACGCCGGTCAACGATAAACAAACCCGCTATTTTATCGGGCAGGTTGGCGCGATGAACTCCACCTATAATACCTACACGAACCTTGATAGTTCTGCTTTGATGGCCAGCGCAGGGCTCTACCAGAAACTGTCCGAAACCTGGTCGGGGCAGATTATGGTGCGTGGATTTTCCCGTTATACCAAACAAACCACGCGTGATTCAAACGGATATGGAGGCACCTTTGAATTGAAGAAACAACTGACCGAAAAGGTCTGGGTGAAGGGCTTGCTCGATTACGAAAACAGTAAAGCTAACCTGAGTTCTTACAGCAATACCGGTAATACCTGGGGGCTGAATCTGGGCTATCTGCCATTAAAGGATACCTTTCTCAATTTTGGCTATAGTCACGGCAATCATGATTTTAAGACTGTTGCACCGTTCAGAACGGCTTCGCAAATGCTGTTCATTGAGGCTTCGCAGCGCTTGTCAAAAAACTGGTATCTGAATGGCGGCTATGCCACGATGAAAAACGATTCCAACTACGCAGGCACGGCCTATACCAATCGCGTGTTATCGATAGGTCTGAGCTGCAGCTACTGAGCGTGATATTTATTCGCCTTGTTTCAAAATGAAACAGGCTTGACCCTGATGAAAGGTATCTGAAAATGAAAATCAAACTAGCACTCGCGACTTTGGCACTTTTATCCATTGGCACAGCCGTCGCAGAGCAACAGAGCGAAAACGGCCAGCAGGCGCAGACTGAACAGCAGGCTCCTGGTAATCCGGATGTTGGATTCGGTGGTGGTATGAATATGGGGGCAGGTGGCGGAGCGGGTAGCGCCAGTAGTCTGAGCGGAGGGGTAGGTTCACCGGTCGGTACGCCTCCAGCTGATCAGACCTTCGGTGGCGGCACACCCACACAATCAGCGGGTTCAGGCCCGCTTGCTACGCCACCAGCTGCTGGTGCAGGTGGCGCAGGAGCAATGGGTGGCAGGCCAGGTGGTGCGCCGCCCAGCCTGTTCCCGTAACTACGGCAGAACGTCATACCTCAATTTTCCATGTAGAAAATTTAGTAGCCGCGTGATGGGGCTCTGGTTTTATAGCCCTATCCCTCGGCCCTCGGCCCTCGCCGCCAGCGCTGTTCATTGCCTAAACGGCCGGGATCAATTGCAAGCAGTTTGTAATTGAATGTTCCATCCAACCACAGGACTAAGGAGCAGCGACATGAGCCATCAAGAGGATAGTGAGTTAATTTCTAAAGGGAGTGTTCTTTCACCGCTTGCACTTGCAATTGTTGCTGGACTTGGTTTGGCGTACTGGAGTTCGGAGGTGCTGGCCGTGAGCGTGCCGCTTCCGAACGTCGAAGTCATGGTGAAGAAGCATCCTGATGGTGTCATACTTAAAGTCAAGACCAATAAGGACGGGATTTATAAATTTACTGGTCTGATGCCGGGAAAATACGACCTTACTATCATTGGTGAGCGCGTTCAATCGATTAACGTTGATGACAAGCGAACCATCGCTGGCATGTTGAGGCGTAACGACGATGGCACGATACTTTATAGCTATGACACTGCTCCCGGTACTGCCAATATTGGCACGGCAACGGGTACTGGTGCCACAGGAAGCCAAACAACTTGGGGCGGTACAACAGGGACTGGTACAACAGGAACCGGCATAATTGTTACCGGTACAACTGGAACTGGAACTGGAACTGGAACTGGAACCACGGGTATGACTGATCCGACTGGTACCACAAATCACACCACAGGTACGACGGATCCAACCAGTCCGACTAGTCCGACGGATACAACTCATCCGACCAGTCCGACGGACACAACAAGCCCGACCAAGCCAACTGACACGACTCATCCGACTAGCCCGACGGATACAACCAGTCCGACTAAACCAACGGATACGACTCATCCGACCAGGCCGACAGATATAACCAGCCCGACGAAACCGACGGATACAACTCATCCGACCAAGCCGACAGATACGACCAGCCCGACGAAACCAACGGATACAACTCATCCGACTAGCCCGACAGATACGACCAGTCCGACCAAACCAACGGACACGACTCATCCGACTAGGCCGACAGATACAACCAGTCCGACGAAACCAACGGATACGACTAGGCCGACAGATACGACGAACCCGACCAAACCAACGGACACGACTCATCCGACCCGGCCGACGGATACAACCAGTCCGACTAAACCAACGGACACAACTCATCCGACTAGGCCGACAGATACAACCAGTCCGACTAAGCCCACTACGGGTAGTGGTACGACCGGATCAAACTCTGTCGGTGTGATCGTTACTGCCGCGATTGGTCTTTCTACAACGGCTAGAGGAGTGGCTGATAAAGAAGTTTTACCCGATAAGGCGGGGGTTGCCGTAAAAGAGGGAGGTGAGGTTCAAAAGGCTGGCGATAACGTCATTGGCGGGTTTGGCAATGGTATCGGACCGGGAGCCAATCCTGGTGCCGTGACGGGTTTTGGTGGCGCGGGTCCGGGTCCTGACATGATGGGGCCTCCCGGTGGCGCTGGTCCTGCGGGTCCGGCTATGAGTCCTGCGGGTCCGATGGGTGGGCCGCCTGCAATGGGAGCTGGTGGGCCAGGAGGGTTCAGTGGGGCAATGGGGCCGCGCCCATAGTCAGATTTGTTGTCTGTAACTTGTCAATTATTAACCGGGCAGAAATGAATGAAAGCTCTTTACGTTGGTGAACTTGAATTTGTCGGACGGGAGCTGGTGCCGATGCTGGAACAGGCCGGCTACAAAGTGGATACCGGTAATCCGGATCCCGCCCGGCAATATGATTTGGTGGTGGACAACGCATCCACTACGGCTACCGAGGTACGTTCACTCATTGCCGGTATAGGTCAGCTCAATACACACTATGTTTTGATATCTGACAGCCGGGTATATCCTGCTTCACCGCGTTTGAGACCTTGGCGCGAAGACGAGGTTGATGTTTGCATTGATCTGTTTCAGTCCCTGCCTCCCGCGGTGCTTGCTGCCCGGGCGACGGAAAGGGAGTTACGCTTGTTGTCGCGCGGCCGGTTTCCCATCACGATTTTACGCCCAGCCGGAGTAGAGGGGGCGAATGCGCCAGATGGCATTACTCACTGGTTCGTTAATCGCATTTTGGATGGCGGGCTGATCGTGCTTCCTGAAGGAGATCTGCCGACATACCGTCATATTTCAGTCGTTGACCTAGCGCGTGCCGTCGTGACGGTGGCGGGACGCGATGAAGCTTTTGGCCATGCGCTTAATGTGGCCAGTCAGGCTGTGCTTGGCTATTGGGGGCATGCTGCCATGGTGCGGGATGGACTAGGTGTGCCGTTGCGTTATGGTTATGTTCCTGCATGGCGCTGGCGTGCGGCTGGGTTGTCCCTGCCGATGGGTGAGATAGCTTCCTCAACTTTCATTGAACTATCGCCCGTGCTTCATCAACTGGGATGGCGGGCGGGGGATCCTTTTGAATTCGTAACTTCACTTGCGCGCTACTGCGCAGAACACAGGCAGCAAAGTGACAAAACCGTGATTGACCGTGAACGTCGCGTGTTGAGTGAGTCTGAGGCGGGCGAATTGTATACGCCAGCGATCGCACCTTCGCCACTACCACTGCATAAAACTAGGCAGTGGACATTGCGTGGGTGGGGAGGGCGGCCAGCCAGTTTAAATCTGGAGCGCATGGACAATGTCCAGTCTTTCCCGAGTCCGCTGGTCAAAGTTTGTGCACTGTCGCTGACTGCACCTGAAGAATGTTTTTTACGAGGTGAATATCCACAATATGGTGATCATACGATAGGCCACAATGCGCTGTTGCAAGTGGTACAGCCCGGAGCCTCCGGTCTCGTTTTCGGTACGATGATGATTCCGCTATCGACACTTCCCTGTGATGATACGGAGTGCCCATGGTGCCGTAACCGCCATCATGCAGTTTTGGGAATAGGTTGCGGTGGTTATGGTTGGGGGTTTTGCACCACTCCACCTTCCCATCTTATTCCGGCGCCTGAAGAATTGGGCATGGCCGCTTTGCTTGCAGATCCGCTGGCAACCTTGCAGGAGGCGCTTTCAATCCCTATGGCAAACGATCAGGGGGCTTTGTGGATTGCCGGACGTACCTTTGAAGCCGCGCTGGTCGCATGGCTGGCACAGGATGCAGGTCGAGAGGTGGTGCATGTGGATCGTTGTTGCTGGAGTCATGCGGAATTCCCGGTGCAATCCGTTGCTGATGCGCTGGAGCAGGTTCGGGCAGGTACGCTCAGTGCGCCGACTCTGGCAGTTGATTTTACCGGATCAGATGAGGTGACTTGGCCCATGAGTCACGCACTGACGGCCGGTTCATCTCTTTATGTTCGCCGTCGCCCACTGGGTGTCGCTCACGGTATTTACTGGCATGAAATGCAAGCAGCTGCATCTGGCAGGTCAAGACTGGAAGAAGCATTGCATACACTTCAACGGTGGTCCGTATTTAGAAATCTGGACTCGCGCGTAGGACCTGCCGTGCCGCTGGATATCTACTGGGATGCCATGTTGCCATCGCCGTTTTCTTTGCCATGGCTGGAGGATAAGTCATGAAAGTGCTTCTGGTCGGTGGCAATCGCTATGTCGGCGTAGAAATCACCTGGCATCTGTTGCGAGCGGGGTACGATGTCACGGTGCTGGCATTGGATGCCCCGCCGTCGGATATTCGTCCCCACATACGCTGGCTGGTGGCGGACCGCAATGATGATGCGGCGCTGGAACGTCTTTTTTTTCATGAGTATTTCGATGTGGTCATAGATAATATCGCTTACGAACCCCAGCAAGTTGCCAGTTTGACCGGAGCGCTGCAAGGCAAGGTGGGGCGTTATGTGCTGACCAGTACAACTGATACCTATCCGCATAATATCCCGCGTGATTATACCGAGGACCAGACAGAAGTTCGTGAATATGACATGTCGGCTATTGCCGAATCAGAACGATATAATTACGGCAAGCGTTCCTGCGAGGCGGTGCTGATTAAATCCGGAATTCCCTGGACTGCGCTGCGACCCTGCATCGTGACGGGGCCGCGAGACAATGTCAAAGGAGCTCCCGCGATGCGCGGTACTCGCTGGTTTGAGGAGTCTGCACGCAGTCATTTCTGGCCACAACGCATACTGGACGCTGGTCCCTTGCTCATGTGCAGTGAAGATGAGTACGTGATGAAAATGGTTTGGGTCGGTGATCTGGCTCGCGCATATACCCATGTGATTGCGCATCCGGAAACAATCGGGCAGGCATACAACGTACAGGGTGATGAAATATGGACAAATGAACGTCTGGTACGCGCACTTGCCGCAGCGGCAGGTATAACGCCGGAGATCGTCAGAGTTACGCATACCGTTCTTGAACAAGCCGGTCTCGATTATTTGCCCGTGTATGGTACTGCAGCCTACTGGCCGCTTGCCGATAATGCAAAACTTAAGGCGACCGGATGGAAGCCGACACCCGCGGAACAGTGGATACCATTTTTGCTGGAAGCAAACTCGCAGCCCAATGCGCGAAGCTGGTATCACACACGTATTCAGGAGATTGCGCTGGCGCGTCATGTCCAGCGCAAGCAATGCAACGAAGCTTCAATTCCTGCAGCGATGGAACCTCATTTAAACAAGACGAGCGTCAATGTTACCGTCGCACCTGTTGCAGGACGCCTGGACGCCGGGGCTAGCATTGTCTGGCTGCGGCGGGTCATGCAGCAGGCCTCGGGCAATGTCCCATTGCCGGAATTTTTCAAGACTTTCCGTGGCACGACTGTCAGTGGCATCGGCGTCGGCTCATGGATGGGCGATACATCTGCAGCCACCGATGCGCGATACATTGAAACTTTTGTTCATGCGGCTAGTCGCGGCATCAATGTTTTTGACACGGCCATCAATTACCGGCATATGAAGGCCGAGCGATGCGTGGGTCGGGCGGTGCAACGCCTAGTGGCGAGCGGTATACCCCGGCAAGCCGTACTAGTTGCGACCAAGGGCGGTTATATCACCCACGATGCAGCAGACTCACGCAATTGGGATGACTACCTGCGTCAGGAGTATCTGGAGCCCGGTTTGATTTCAGCGGAAGAAATGGCGAGAAGTCACGCTATCAATCCGCGCTTTATTCGTCATCAGATTGAGCAAAGCCTGAATAATCTGAATCTTGAAACGGTGGACATCTATTATCTCCACAATCCCGAGGACGCGATTGCTGCCATCGGCTCTAAGGCGTTTTACAAGCTGTTGACTCAAACTTTTAGCGTACTTGAAGAAGTCGTGGCTTTGGGAAAAATCGGCTGTTACGGCTTGGCTACCTGGGATGGGCTGCGTGTTGCCAAGGACGACCCGCGCCACTTGTCACTCACGTCTGTCATCAAGGCGGCATGCGATGCAGCCGGTAGCAGTGGACATCATTTTTCCGTTCTGCAGATGCCTTTCAATATCAGGGATAACCATGCATTGACGTTTCCGACGCAGAAAGTCGGACGCGTTTTGATGCCCGCACTGAAAGCCGCTGAGGCGCTCGGGCTTTATGTGATGACCAGCGCCAGCGTATTGCAGGGAGCTGCTATTCCCGAGTCTGAAGTGCTAGGTTTGCGGGCGGCTGCACCCGGATACTCGCTGATTACGGCAGCGCTTCAGGTGACCCGAAGCACACAGGGTGTCGGTACGGCCCTAGTCGGCATGCGGCGCATCTACAGCGTCGAAGAGGCACTGGCGGTTGCGCACTTGCCCGTTTTGCAAAGCCATTCATCAAACAGTTAAACGTAGAGCAGTGAAATTAAACGCCGTGCGTGGTGATATTTGGGCGCCATGACAAGGCGTTTTATACAGAGATGTGGGAGTTATTAGCAGGCAGGGGAAATGGCAAGGCGAAATATGGGATAAACGCAAGAATGGCGAAATCTATCCCAAGCGGATGACCATTTCTGCCGTCAAAGATAAAAATGGCGAAGTGATAAATTATGTCGGGTCACACATCGACATCACGGAACACATGGCAGCAGAAAACAAGATCAATAAACTGTCGTTCTACAATTCGCTTACAAAACTGTCCAACCGGCGGCTGCCAATGGATCGGCTTCAGCAGGCATTTGTTTCCAAGCTAGTGCCAGTTGAGCAGTTTGAGGCGTTACTTATAGCATGGGTGACGTTGTGAATTGCTTGCCAGTTTGCAGTCAGTCGCCACTATCTCCTCAGTCTCGTGAACCGATTATCACGAACATCCGGTTTCAGGCAGCTAATTTAATTAGCCGGATAGTCAGTGCGAAATAACTTGGCGCGCTCAAAAACCAAGTGCTGCCTGCCCTGCCCCGAAATCAACCTGATTCTCAACTTAAAGTAACCCGAATTGCACCCCATTTGCACCCAACTTGCATCCTATAATTTCGGATAACACCACTGTTAAAGAATACCGTGGCTTCTGGCGGGGTGGAAAATTAAGTGTTAACAAACAAATATACCTACACACGGCAGCGCTACTTTCCTTACACAACGCTAGTAATTTGGATCAATTCTAAGTAAGTGGGACGATCTGGCGTCCAGGCTTTATAAATCGGGCGAGGCGATCAGTTTTGATTGAATGTCGAATCGGATTGGTT
>FZPY01000006.1_pt1 | contig 13963 bp, 10 predicted proteins | sample 1534801 | NCBI WGS metagenome assembly FZPY01 (sample SAMEA104161950, study PRJEB21768) | metagenome | isolation source: underground water | reverse complement strand
AGAAGAGGACTCGAACCTCCACACCTTACGGCACACGGACCTGAACCGTGCGCGTCTACCAATTCCGCCATCTGGGCAAGCAATGTTTCTTGCTGAAGGCGCGCATTTTATAGCTAAAGGAAAATTTGTCAATGAAAAAGAAAAATAATTTACGTTTGCAGGATCCGTTCCTCGAACGCGAGCGCGAACAATACGAACATCCGCTACCTAGTCGCGAGTTTATTCTGCAGATTTTGAACGAGCATGGTGCGCCGATGCACGATGACGATCTGCTGGATATGCTGCTCATTGAGCATGAAGAGGAAGATCTGTTTTCGCGTCGCCTGCGCGCGATGGAGCGGGATGGTCAGATCATGCGCAACAGAAAGCGCGCCATCTGCGTGATGGATAAGCTCGATCTGGTCAAAGGCAAAGTGCAGGGACATCCGGATGGCTTCGGTTTTCTGATTCCTGAAGACGGCAGTGCGGATATGTTTATTTCCGAGAAGGAAATGCATCAGGTGTTGAATGGTGACGTGGTTATGGTGCGTCAGGCGGGTGTCGACCGTCGCGGTCGTCCTGAGGCCAAGATTGTTGAAGTGTTAGAGCGCGCCAATAACAAAGTGGTCGGCCGCCTGTATGTAGAGCACGGCATTCAGTTTGTCGTCGCTGAGAATCGCCGCATTACCCAGGATATTCTGGTTGCTGCCGGTGGTGCCGGGGATGCTAAAGCCGGCCAGGTCGTGATTCTTGAAATCATCAAACATCCGGACAAGCATGCGCAGCCGATCGGCCGCATCGTGCAGGTGCTGGGTAATTATGCTGATCCTGGGATGGAAATTGAGATTGCGCTTCGCAAGCATGATCTGCCCTACGAATTTCCGCAGGATGCCGCGCGGCAGGCCAAAGCCATTTCTCCTGTGGTATCAGCTGAGGACTGGGCGGGGCGTGAAGATATCCGCAATTTGCCGCTGGTCACCATCGACGGCGAAACGGCACGCGACTTCGACGATGCGGTGTTTTGCGCGCCTGAAAAAGGCGGTTATCGACTGGTGGTGGCGATTGCCGATGTCAGCCATTATGTGCAAACCAATGATGCGCTTGATCGCGAGGCAATCTCGCGCGGCAATTCAGTGTATTTTCCACGCCGCGTGATCCCGATGTTGCCCGAGGAGTTGTCCAATGGACTGTGTTCGCTGAATCCGCATGTGGATCGCTTGTGTATGGTCTGCGACATGCATGTCAGCAATAAGGGTGAGATCGGTGAATATCGCTTTTACCCGTCGGTGATGTATTCGAATGCGCGATTGACTTACAATCAGGTGGCCGAAATGCTGGCCGAGCCGGATGGCGAGATGGCCGGCAAAAATGCAGCCATCGTGCCGCATTTGCAGCATCTGTATGAGTTGTTCCAGAAACTGTTAAAAGCGCGTGAAAAACGCGGTGCGATCGACTTTGAAACGGTTGAGACGCAGATGATCTTCACTGATCAGGGCAAAATTGATCGCATTATTCCTGTGGTGCGTAACGATGCGCATAAGCTGATTGAAGAGTGCATGCTCGCAGCCAACGTCTGTGCGGCAGGATTTTTGCATGAACACCATCATCCTGTGCTGTATCGCATTCATCAGGGGCCTACACCGGAAAAACTGGATGCGTTGCGCGAGTTTATGAAGGAGTTCGGTCTCGGTCTGACAGGTGATGACGAACCGCAAGCCGCTGACTACTCAAAATTGTTGAAGCGCATCAAGGGACGTCCGGATGCGGGGCTTTTGCAAACCGTGATGTTGCGGTCATTGCGTCAGGCCAAGTACGAGCCAGAAAATATCGGGCACTTTGGTCTGGGCTATGAGGCCTATACGCATTTCACCTCACCGATCCGCCGTTACCCCGATTTGCTGGTGCATCGCGCGATCAAGGCGGTATTGCAGGGCAAGCAATATAAGCCTGCACAAAAATGGACGGAGCTGGGTATTCATTGCTCGATGACCGAGCGCCGTGCCGATGACGCGACGCGCGATGTGGAAGCATGGCTTAAGTGTTTTTACATGCGCGACCATCTGGGCAGCGTGTTTATGGGTACGGTATCTTCGGTCACCAGTTTTGGCATGTTCGTCTCGCTGGATGATTTGTATGTCGAAGGACTGGTGCATATTTCGGAGCTGGGGAAAGACTATTTCCATTTCGATGCCGCAAAACATCATTTGCTAGGTGAGCGTACGGGGAAGAGTTATCGACTCGGCGATCGCGTTGAAGTTCGCGTGGTCAAGGTGGATATGGAAAGCACTAAAATTGATTTTGTATTGCACGCGGAAGTGGAGCGCGGCGAGTCCGCCGGTGCGGCTGCACCCAAGAAGGCAAAAGGAAAGAAAAAACATGGCTGATTTAAGACTAATCTACGGTTTTCATGCCGTCACCGCACGCATACGCCAGAATCCGGATGGCGTGATGGAGGTGTATATGCAATCGCAGCGTCAGGATCAGCGTATGCGCGATCTGGTTGCGCTGTGCGAAATAAGTGGCGTGCGGGTGATCCCTGTCGATGCTGCGCGTCTGGACGGCATGGCTGGCGGTGAAAGGCATCAAGGCGTAGCCGCGCGTGTCGATGCGGCGCGGCGTGTGCAGCATTTGTCCGATGTGCTGGAAACGCTCACAGAACCGCCGTTGTTGCTGGTGCTCGATGGTATACAGGACCCGCATAATCTCGGCGCCTGTTTGCGCAGCGCAGATGCGTTTGGCGTGCATGCAGTGATTGCACCTAAAGACCGCGCAGTCGGGATTACGGCAACGGTCGAAAAAGTTGCCTGTGGCGCGGCAGAGACGGTGCCCTACATTACGGTCACCAATCTGGCCCGCACCTTGCGCGAATTGAAGGAGCTGGATATCTGGGTGGTCGGGGCCGCCGGCGAAGCAAAACAGGATTTGCACAGTTTTAAACACACGGGGGGGCTTGCCATTGTATTGGGTGCAGAAGGCGAGGGGCTGCGTCGCCTGACGATGGAGACTTGCGACGAGCTGGTTCGCATTCCGATGCTGGGCAGTGTGGAAAGCCTGAATGTGTCGGTCAGTACCGGGATCTTTTTGTTTGAAGCCCGCAGGCAGCGGATGTCTGGGAAGTAATACCTTCACGCAATCTTCAGCGGTACTCATACTCGCATGAGGCAGGATGCGGACTGACGGGGGTTGCTTATTCAGGCAGGGGGCATAATGAATAAAAATATGTTTGTATTAAGCTCAGCGCTTCTGGCGATGAGTGCTGTGCAGGCAAGTGAGTTTAATGGCCTTTGGCTTGGTGCAAAAATGGGTTATAACCAGTCTGCTTTCACTGGGCTGGATACGCAAAGCGCAGAAATTTTTGGTCTGGGTGGCGGTTATAACTGGGATATGGATTCATATTCGCTCGGGGTAGATGGGTTTGTTGATTTAAACGGCAACGCGACGCATAACCCGGGGCAATTTAACTATGGCAGTCGGATTGTCGGGGTGGATGCGAAAGTCGGATGGCCTATGGGCGACTGGTTCCCTTATGCGAAATTGGGCTATGCGAACACCACAGGAAATGGCAGTGCAAGTCAGGTTAGCACGGGTGGGGTGCATTTTGGCCTGGGTGCAGAGTACAAGCTGACGCCTGAATTGAGTATTGCCGGTGAATTTACGCGTGTCAGTGCAATGACTGCAGGCGGCAAACTTAGCAATGACACTATTACGCTGGGTCTTAATTACTACTTTGATACCGTTCATAATGAACCAGCAATTGCATCCGCTGAAGCACGCGAATTGTCAGCAGCTGATATGACGAAGACCGATGAGCCGCTAGTTGATGTGGATAAGGCGCCGGCAAAAGAAGTATGGAAAACACTGCTTGAAAAAAAACCGGTCACCTTTACAGGCGTACATTTTGATACGAAATCAGCCGGATTATTGCCTGCTGAACAATCAAGGCTGGAGGATGTCGCTGAATTTGCCAGATTGTATCCGGAGGCGCCGCTGCAAATTACCGGGCACACCGACTATCGTGCCGGGCAATCAAAAAAACAGTACAACCTGACGTTATCAGAACATCGTGCGAACGCATTTAAAGCTGCGCTGATCAAAATGGGGGTTGCGGCTGAGCGCATCAGCACGGAAGGATTTGGATTTGAGCAGCCGGTTGCGGATAATAATACAGCGCACGGTCGTGCGCAAAACCGCCGTGTAGAGATTCGGTCGGTCATCAAGGAAGCGGTGCGGGTCATGCAATAATCCTCAGTAAAATGCTCTGTTGTATTTTTACAACAGCCATTGGCAAGTGATTCTATTGGGATAGAATGCGCAAGCAATGCCGATTCACGTCGGTTTAATAATTTTAATTATCCTAAAGGAAGTTCATTATGAAAAAAAGTACATTTACACTGGCGTTGGCTGCTGCTTTGCTGAGTATTTCCGTTGCACAAGCTGGTGAATTTTCCGGTGGCTGGATTGGCGCAAAAGCAGGGAATAATCGTTCCGATATCGCTGGCGCACCGGTTGCCAGTGCAAAGAATGCGAGCACCTATGGTTTCGAAGGCGGTTACAACTGGGATATGGGCGCAGTTTTGCTCGGCGTGGATGGTTTTGCAGATTTCAACCAGAAGGCTGATCATGCAACTGCAGTACCAGCGACCGTCGCTAACTACGGCAGCGACGTGTATGGCCTGGATGTCAAACTGGGTTTGCCATCGGGTAACTGGCTGCCATATGCAAAGCTGGGCTACGGTTCGGCGCGTCTGACAGGTACCGGTGCGACCGGATCAGGTTCCGGCGCGCATCTGGGTCTGGGTGTTGAATACAAATTTGCACCTCACTGGAGTGTTGCGGGTGAGTACACAACGATCTCTGACAAGTTCAATAATAAAACACAGAAACTCAATAACAACAATCTGACCATCGGTGTTAATTATTACTTTGACGAGGCTTATGTTGCGCCTGTTGCAGCCGCTGCAGTTAAAGAAGTCGCAGCGCCTGCCCCAGCTCCGGTTGCAGCACCGGTTGCAGCACCTGTTGCCGCTCCTCAGGTTGCGTACAAGACGATCTTTACTGATAAGCCGGTCACGATTGAAGGTACTAATTTCAACACTAATTCTGCAAAACTGAAGCCTGCCGCAGACAAGAAGTTGGCAGAAGTTGTTGATTTTACTGTTAAATATCCTGAGTCAAATCTTGCTGTTACAGGTTATACGGATAGCACGGGTTCAGCAAAATACAACCTGAAGCTCTCGGAAAAGCGTGCCGAATCTGTTAAGGCTTATCTGGTTAAAAAGGGTGTTGCTGCTGACCGTATTTCAACCAAAGGTGAAGGTGAAGCGAATCCGGTTGGCGATAACAAGACTCGCGCAGGTCGCGCACAAAATCGTCGTGTAGAAATCACTTCGGTTGTGCGTGAAGAATCGAAAGTACAAGTTATCAAGTAATTTTTGGCGAGTACAGAAAAGCGGGCTGGAAACAGCCCGCTTTTTTTATGTGAAGTGCATCGACAGTCCAAATGGAATAAGATGTGAAACCTTAATGTAATTTTGTATAGCTATGAAACTGGCAATCGCGCAAATCAATTGTGTACTGGGTGATCTGGCGGAAAATTCGCGGAAGATTTTGCATTTTGCAGTGCTGGCGAAGCAAAGTGGCGCTCAGTTGATGTTGACGCCCGAATTGAGCCTGTGCGGCTACCCGCCGGAGGATCTGCTGCTTCGGAAAGGTTTTTATCAATCCTGTGATCAGGCCTTGCAAGCGCTTGCCCGGGAGGTTGCTGATATTGCGGTGCTCGTCGGTCATCCTTGCGAGATCAACGGTAAGCGCTACAACGCCGCGTCGCTGTTGCAAGATGGACGCGTGGTTGCAACCTATCACAAGCATTTCTTGCCGAATTATGCGGTGTTTGATGAAGAGCGTTATTTTTCCAGCGGATCAAGCCCGCTGGTCTTTGAACTTGGCGGTATCCAGTTTGGCGTAACTATTTGCGCTGATGTGTGGGAGCCTCATGCCGCCTTGCTTGCACGAAATGCCGGAGCTCAGGTATTGCTGGTGTTAAATGCGTCTCCTTATGCGGTGGGAAAGCAGGCTTCCCGATACAGTATTTTACGCAAGCGGATCAGCGAAACCGCCATGGCGGTTGTATATGCCAACATGGTGGGCGGTCAGGATGAACTGGTGTTCGATGGTGGTTCTTTTGCGATGGATGCCGCCGGTCAACTGACCGTGCAGGCTGGGGTGTTTGCAGAGCAGCTGCTGCATCTGGAGTTGAGTGCAGGTGGGCAGCCTGCCGGTGAGATTTCTGAGTTGCCAGATCAGGAGGCAAGTGTTTACCAGGCCTTGTGTATGGGACTGCGTGATTATGTTGGCAAGAATGGTTTCAGGGGGGTGCTGCTGGGAATGTCCGGCGGGATTGATTCGGCGCTGACATTGGCGATTGCGGTTGATGCGCTGGGCGCCGATAAAGTGCACGCCGTCATGATGCCCTCTCCTTACACCGCGCAGATCAGTCTGGATGACTCGCGTGAAATGATCGGCATTCTTGGCGTGAAATACGATGAATTTTGCATAGAGCAGATCATGAAGGTTTATCTGGACACGCTCAAGGCCAGTTTTTCAGGGCATGCTGAAGATACGACTGAGGAAAATTTGCAGGCGCGCATACGCGGTAATTTGCTGATGGCGTTGTCGAATAAGCTGGGGTCGCTGGTGTTGACTACCGGTAATAAGTCGGAAATGAGTGTGGGGTACGCAACTTTATATGGTGATATGGCAGGTGGATTTTCCGTATTAAAAGATGTTGGAAAGTTGCTGGTGTATCGTCTGGCAAAGTATCGCAACACGTTGGGCTACGTGATTCCTGAGCGTATCATTACGCGTGCACCCAGTGCCGAATTGCGCCCTGATCAGACAGATCAGGATAATTTGCCCCCTTATGAGGTGCTGGATGCAATTATGGAATGTTATGTTGAGAAAAACATGCCTGTTCCTGAAATCATTGCATGCGGTTATGCGGAGCCCGATGTGCGACGCGTTGTTCGTCTGATACAGCTTAGTGAGTACAAGCGCCGGCAATCAGCGACAGGGGTCCGGATTACTGAGCGTGCCTATGGTAAAGACTGGCGATATCCAATCACGGTGCGCTATCAGGATAGTTTCTGATTGGCGTGCACGGGGCATTGCATGGCTTCATGCAGTATTATCGGTTGAGTGATGGATAAAAACTCTGGTTTTTTGCCTTTCATTACGCTGGAATTTTTGCTATACTCCGCGCGGTTTATTGATGGGCTTTTTGCCCGTTTTTTATTTGTGGGTCGTAATCATGGATGTTTTAAAGCTAATAGAAACAACGGTCGGCGGTCTTGGGTATGAGCTGGTAGACGTTGAGCGCGCAGGTCGGGGTTTGTTGCGCGTGTTTATCGACAAGCCTGAAGGTATAGCCGTGGAAGATTGTCAATTGGTCAGTAATCAATTGACCAGGTTGTTTACGGTCGAAAATGTTGATTATGACCGGCTCGAAATATCATCGCCGGGGCTTGATCGTGCACTCAAAAAAGAGGCGGATTTTGTCCGGTTTGCCGGCCAGAAGGCGCAGATAAAATTGCGTATGCCGATCGCTGCACGCAAAAATTTTGTCGGCATACTGGGTGAAGTGAACGCAGGAATTCTCAGGATGGATGTAGAGGGCGTTCTGGTGGAAATCGAGCTGGCTAATGTAGATAAGGCACGCTTAGTGCCGACTTTTTAGAATTTAATGCCCGTAACCTGGGTGAATGGCTGGAGAATGGTATGAGTCGTGAAGTGTTATTGCTGGTAGATGCGTTGTCCCGTGAGAAGAACGTGGATAAGGAAGTCGTCTTTTCTGCGCTTGAATCGGCGTTGTCTTCCGCTACCAAGAAGCGTTTTGAAGATGAGGCTGATGTGCGCGTTGCGATCGATCGCAATACGGGTGAGTTTCAGTCTTTTCGCTGCTGGGAAGTCATGGATGACGAAACCTTCGAAACGCCTGATCTGCATATCAAACTGGCAGAAGCGCAAAAGCGCGATCCTGAGATTCAGTTGGGTGCGTTTATCGAGGAGCCGCTGGAATCAATCGACTTCGGACGTATCGGTGCGCAGGCCGCCAAACAGGTTATTTTTCAGAAAATTCGCGATGCAGAACGCGAGCAGATTCTGGCGGACTTTATGGATCGCAAAGAACATCTGGTGTCCGGCACGGTTAAACGCCTTGAGCGGGGTAGTGCGATTATTGAGTTTGGTAAAATCGAAGCCTTGCTGCCACGGGATCAGATGATACCTAAGGAAAACATGCGTATCGGCGATCGCGTCAGAGCGCATTTGCTGCGCGTTGACCGCGGTCCGCGTGGTCCGCAGGTTATTTTGTCGCGTACATCAACTGATTTGCTGGTTAAATTATTTGAGCTGGAAGTGCCTGAGATTGAAGAACATATGCTGGAAATCGTAGGTGCTGCCCGCGATCCGGGATCTCGCGCCAAGATTTCTGTGCAATCGCACGATCAGCGTATCGATCCGATCGGAACCTGTGTCGGTATGCGCGGTTCGCGTGTGCAAAGCGTCACCAATGAGCTGGCTGGTGAGCGTGTCGATATTATTTTGTGGTCGGAAGATCCTGCGACTTATGTGATTAATTCCTTAGCGCCTGCTGAGGTTGCAAGTATTGTTGTGGATGAAGAGCGTCACAGCATGGATGTGGTCGTCGAGGAAGAAAATCTGGCTCAGGCGATTGGTCGTGGTGGTCAGAATGTACGTCTGGCGAGCGAGATGACAGGCTGGGAACTTAATATCATGACCGTTGAGCAAGCTCAGGCAAAACACGATCAGGAATTCGTCAAGACCCGTGCCATTTTCATGGATAAGCTGGATGTCGATGAAGAAGTTGCTGATATTCTGGTGCAGGAAGGCTTTGCCACGCTCGAAGAAGTCGCTTATGTCCCCGTTGAAGAAATGCTGGAAATTGATACCTTCGATGAGGCAACCGTTAATGAATTGCGCAGCCGTGCACGAAATGCATTGCTCAATGCGGCTTTAGTGAGCGAAGAGCGGGTCGAGCACGGTATCGATGATTTGCTTAAACTCGACGGTATGAATGATGAACTTGCGCGTGTCCTGTCTGTCAAGGGCATCACAACGCAAGAACAACTGGCAGATCTGGATGTCGAAGAGCTGGTTGAATTGTCCGGGTTGGCGGCTGATGAAGCAAACGCGCTTATTATGACTGCGCGTGCTCCCTGGTTTGTGTAATGTAAGTTTTAAAAGTGCAGCGAACAGTTTTGTCGCGTAGCGAGTTAGCGTAAGCGCTGGATATTCGCCGTTCGCTGGTTAATGAGCGTATGCAACATCGGAGCGGCGTTTTGCCTAGCTTGCTGGAGTTGCTAAAAGGATGGTAATGGGAAAATTAGACGTAACACAATTTGCAGTCGAGCTGGGTTTGCCGGTAGCGTTGTTATTAGAGCAGTTGCATGCAGCCGGAGGCGAGCAAGCAAATGCAGCAGACCTGGTTTCTGAAAAAGACAAGGCAAAGTTGCTAGAGCATTTGCGCCAGGCTCATGGCGCGGATAATGCTGCCCAGAAAATCACCCTGACTCGCCGTGAAACCAGTGAGATTAAGAGCTCCGACAAGTCTGGCCGCGCCCGTACGATTCAGGTTGAGGTGCGTAAACGTCGTATTGTTGCGCCCATGTCGATCGAATCGGTTCAGGCAACAGCGCCTGTCATTTTAACCAGTGCTGAGCAAATCAAAGTATTAGGCACCGCTGAACTTGATTCCCGCCAACAAGAGGCGAAGCTCCAGGCTGAACTGGCTGCGCGTCAGGAGGCTGAGTTGCTGGCTCGACAGGCTTTTAATAAGCGCCGTGCTGAAAAGCTTGCGCAAGTTGAAGCTCCTGTCGTCAAACCAGTAGTGCCTGCCAAGGATGCGGTTGTTGAAGTTGTGGCTGCTGCTGCTGATGAAGTTGTCTCCGCGGCAGTTGTGGCTGAGGTGGTGGAAATACCAAAAGTCGTCAAGGCAGCTCCTGCCGCAGATGCGGCGCAAGGTACACTGCATAGACCTGCTATGCGCCCTGGTGATAAGGTCATCAGACCGGACAGAAAACCTAAGGCTGAGGTTGTTGCTGCACCTGCTGCCCGTGAAGATAAGCCGGGTAAACGCATACCGGCTAAAACAACTGCTCGTCCACCTGCTAAAACGACAACTAAAGACAAGGCATGGTCGATGCGTGCGCCCAAACACGGTCGTCATGGCAAACAAGTGGTTGATGATGCGGCGCATGCCTTTACTTTGCCGACTGAAGCCGTTGTGCGTGAAGTGGCGGTGCCTGAAACTATAGTCGTTGCAGAGTTGGCGCAGAAGGTATCTGTTAAAGCCGTGGAAGTCATCAAGGTTCTGATGAAATTAGGCATGATGGTGACGATCAATCAGGTGCTGGATCAGGAAACCGCGATGATTGTTGTGGAAGAGTTGGGCCACGTAGCCAAAGCTGCCAAGCTTGATGATCCTGATGCATATCTGATGGATGATGAAGTGCACCACGATGTCGAACCTGAGCCGCGTGCACCGGTTGTTACGGTGATGGGACACGTCGATCACGGTAAGACTTCGTTGCTCGATTATATTCGTCGTACCCGTGTCGTCTCAGGTGAGGCGGGTGGAATTACACAGCATATCGGTGCCTATCATGTAGAAACGCCGCGTGGTATGGTTTCTTTCCTGGATACCCCGGGTCATGAAGCGTTTACTGCAATGCGTGCGCGTGGTGCGAAGGCTACCGATATCGTGATTCTGGTCGTGGCAGCGGATGACGGTGTGATGCCGCAAACGCGTGAAGCGATCGCTCATGCCAAGGCTGGTAATGTACCGATAGTGGTTGCGATTACCAAGGTGGATAAAGCGGATTCCAACATTGAGCGCGTCAAGCAGGAACTGGTCTCCGAGGGCGTAGTGCCTGAAGACTGGGGCGGTGATACGATGTTCGTTGAGGTGTCTTCCAAGTCCGGGTTGGGTATCGAGCAGTTGCTCGAATCCATTCTGTTGCAGGCTGAGTTGATGGAATTGAAAGCGCCGCGCGATTGTAATGCCAAGGGGCTGGTGATCGAAGCGCGACTGGATAAGGGTAAGGGGCCTGTTGCGACCGTGCTGATTCAGTCCGGTACGATGAAGCGTGGCGATGCCGTGCTGATCGGTTCTGTATTTGGTCGCGTGCGCGCCATGCTGGACGAAAACGGCAAGAGCGTTCTCGAGGCGGGTCCGTCCATACCGGTTGAAATTCAGGGGCTGTCAGAAGTGCCTGATGCGGGTGAGTCGCTGATGGTGTTGACGGATGAAAAACGTGCACGTGAAATTGCACTGTTCCGTCAGGGTAAGTATCGCGGTGTGAAATTGGCGCTGCAGCAGGCAGCCAAGCTTGAAAATATGTTTGAGCACATGGCTGAAGGTGAAGTACGAACCTTGTCATTGATCGTGAAATCCGACGTTCAGGGTTCAGCTGAAGCCATCGCGCAAACGCTGCAGAAGTTGTCTACGGATGAAGTCAAAGTTAATCTTATTCACAGCGGTGTCGGTTCAATCAACGAATCCGATATCAATCTGGCACTGGCATCCAAGGCGATTTTGATCGGCTTCAACACCCGTACCGATGCTCCGGCACGCAAACTGGCTGAGTCTAGCGGTGTGCAGATTCGCAATTACAGCGTCATTTATGCGATGGCGGATGATATCAAGACCGCCTTGTCAGGCATGCTTGCGCCTGAAATGCGCGAAAGTATTCTGGGACTGGTTGAAGTGCGTCAGGTATTTGTCGTTTCCAAGATCGGTACGATCGCCGGTTGTATGGTGCTCGAAGGCATCGTCAAGCGCGGATGTAAGGTTCGCGTGATGCGCGGCAAGGAAATGATACATGAGGGTGAACTCGATTCACTGAAGCGCTTCAAAGATGATGTGAAGGAAGTGCGCGCCAATTTCGAGTGCGGTTTGTCTGTCAAGAATTTCAACGATTTGCAAGAAGGCGATAAGCTCGAGGCTTACGAAATTGTTGAGGTTGCACGTACTCTGTAATGGCTAATTTTGCGAGAACAGACCGTGTCGGACAGCAGATGCAACGTGAAATTGCGCAGCTTGTTCGTCTTGAAATCAATGATCCGCGCGTAAAGCTGGTCACCATTACCGGTGTTGAAGTGGCTGGCGACTATTCGCATGCCAAGATTTTCTTCACGCGCCTCGATGGCAAGCATGAAGAGGCGCAGGAAGGCCTGGACCGGGCGGCGGGTTTCCTGCGCAGTCGCCTGGCGCGCAGCATTAAACTGCGTATCATGCCGCAATTGCATTTTGTATTCGATTCTTCTGTAGAGCGCGGCAGTCACTTGTCGCAACTCATCGAGCAGGCCGTCGCCAGCGATTTTCATCTTGACGAAGATAAGTAAACCGCAATTTCGGAATAAATGGCGCGCCATCGACGGCGTGCTGCTCTTCGATAAGCCGCTGGAATTGAGCTCCAACGATGCACTGCAAAAAGTGCGTCGACTGTTCCAGGCTGAAAAAGCAGGTCACACCGGTACGCTGGATCCGCTGGCGACGGGGCTGTTGCCGGTTTGCTTTGGTGAGGCGACGAAATTTTCAAACTGTTTGCTCGATGCGGATAAGACCTATACCGCAATGCTGCGTCTGGGACAGACCACGACAACGGGAGACGCGGAAGGCGAAATAACTGCCGAGTTGCCGGTCAGCTTTACCCCTTCTGAGCTTGAAGCGGTCATCGCGCGCTTTCGGGGTGAGATTGAACAGTTGCCGCCGATGTACAGTGCGCTCAAGCATCAGGGCAAGCCTTTATACGAATATATCCGGGAAGGCGTTACCATCGAGCGTGCGTTGCGTGCCGTGGTCATACACGAGCTGGTGGTGAATCACTGGGCGGGCAATGAAATGGAAATTTCCGTGCGCTGCAGTAAAGGCACGTATGTGCGCACGCTGGCAGAAGATATCGGCGCAGCATTAGGCTGCGGCGCACACCTGACCGGTTTGCGCCGCACGGCGATTGCGCATTTCAATTTGTCTGATGGCTATACCCTCTCGCAATTGACCGGCATGAGCGATGTCGAGCGGGATGCCTGTCTCATGCCTTTGGTGTGTCTGATGCCTGACATGCCGCAACTGACCCTCGATGACGCGCAGATCATGCGTCTGGCTCAAGGCCAGCGTCTGGGGCTTGATACAGGTTTGCCAGATGGGAAGATCAGATTGTATGGCTCCGCTGGATTTGTCGGGGTCGGATTGCAGGAAGGTCGTCGCCTCTCGCCTGACCGGTTGCTGTCCGGCGTGGCCAGGCAAGCTGCAATGATGGTATCCCCGATATCTGTCTGAATTTATATTGTATCTTGCAAAAATATGCTGTGAAAGGAAATCATCGTCAGGCACAGCCGCAGGGCATGGCTGAAATAGAATCGATTAAGCTTTGTGCGGCTAAATCTTATTTATGTAAATCATTGAAATAAAAAAATTATAATTAATTTCTGATATATTGGACGCCGTGCATGGTCAGTCTTTTTGCAGGCAGCAATTGCCTGCTGGCAAAGCCAGTTTTGGTCGTGCCGAACAAGGTTTGATGACCGTCAATTTTCAATCCTGTCGCGGCCTTGATGCTGTCAGTTCAGGATCAGCCGTGATAAAGCTATCAGTCCTGATAGATTTGTCGGAAGTGGTTGAGCAATAACCGTATTCAAGAGTACAATGTAGCACTTTTTTTAGGAGAGCAAAACCAATGGCAATTACCGCCGCGCAAAAAGCGCAACTCGTGACAGATTTTCAACGTGCAGCAAGTGATACCGGTTCCCCGGAAGTGCAAGTGGCTTTGATCACTGCACGTATCACTTATCTGACCGATCACTTCAAGGATCATAAAAAGGATCACCATTCCCGTCGCGGTTTGTTGCGTCTGGTCAGCCGTCGTCGTAAGCTGCTGGACTACCTCAGAAGCAAGAATGAAGCGAG
>FZPY01000028.1_pt1 | contig 15729 bp, 16 predicted proteins | sample 1534801 | NCBI WGS metagenome assembly FZPY01 (sample SAMEA104161950, study PRJEB21768) | metagenome | isolation source: underground water | reverse complement strand
CAAAACGTGAAACCTTCGCATATGCCTGCGAAGCTTACAGCCGAATTCTTGAGTTGGGCGAAACCCGTTTAGCGCGTATCAGGCTGTTGTCAGAACTTGCCGAAGCATCGATGCCGCCCGACAAACGGGTTCAAGGGGATGAGTATGTCGATATACTTCGGGAGGCCGTCGCCGCCAGAAATGGCTGGAAACGCATTCTTGAGCGATGCTCACCACCAAAGTAAACTGCTTTTGTGAGTGACTGTTGCCAGCGCTTATCGGTTGTCGTAAGGTGTCGATTTAAAATATCTTCGTGCCACGCCATCGAACCCGCCGAACCACGGAACGCTCGGCGTTTCTTGATGGATGCACGAGGCTTGAAGCAAGACGATCTGAGTGCCCTTGTCAGCGCGTTTGGCACGGCGATAGCGTTTGCGTATTGCCGCCAGATAGGCGTGTTTCTCGTGATTGTCCATGTCAGTAACCCCCTGTAATTTCGGTTACCAACAATATGATGCAACGTATCCTCCTTACGCACTCCTTCGGTATCTTTTATAATTGAGGCAATTCGCTCCTAGATTCACCAGGTGACACTGGTGGTTCCCTCCTGTAAAGTGGAAACAACTTTAACAAGCGACTTAGTGTTGCACATTCAGCAAGAAAGCTGCCGTTCTCGATCAGCTAGAAGGAGACAATGCGGATATTCGACAAGCGCATCAATCACGGATATCGTTGTCGAACAGCATCCTCCTTGACAGGTTAAATGAACGCCATTAGGATAGCGAGTAATTACTTACTTACTTGATTTATTCTTCAGGCGGGATTATGTCGAAACTTAGCTTAAAAATTGTCCTGTTAGGCCTCCTTTTTATTTCAATCTTTGCATGGGCAGTGCTAACCCAAGGGCCGCTTGCGCCCGTCAAGGTCACCAGCGAGAAGATTCAGTCAGGAAATCTTGCCGTTGATGTATTTGGTGTTGGGCTGGTTGAAGCCAGGCATAGTTACACTATTTCTTCCGTAATGACCGGCAGAATCAAAAGCCTCCTGGTTGATCAGGGCGATTATGTGAAAGCCGGTCAGGTTGTGGCTGAACTTGATCCGATTGATCTCGATGAAAAACTGGCCAGCAGTCGTTTTTTGACGGAACGTGCTGCCAATTCGATTAAGGTGGCTGAAGCGCAGTTGGCACAAGCGCAAAGTCAGGGCAAAACACTTTCTGCCACCTATAAAAGATATAGTGAATTGCATGCAAAAGGATTTGTGAGTCAGGAATTGCTGGATGCAAAGCTGAACGAAAAAAAAGCTGCGCTGGCTGGGTTGGATGCGGCGACTGCCTCACTGGCAGCGGCAAAGCATGACTATGCCAAGACACAATCTGATGCCGTGGGCATGAGAAAGTTGCGGGATCAAACCAGACTGACGAGTCCGGTAAATGGCATCGTCACTGCAAAATCACTTGAGCAAGGCGCGATCGTTGTTCCCGGGCAAACAGTCTTTCAGTTGATCAGCCAAAATGATTTATGGATCAGGACTCGCATTGACCAGAAGCAGTCGGGCTTGCTTCGCGTCGGGCAAACCGCTGATATCGTGCTGCGTTCACATCCCCAAACACACGTACCTGGCACGGTGGCGCGTATTGATTCGATTAGTGACGCCGTCACTGAGGAGCGCATTGTGAATGTCGTTTTTTCTGCGCCAGCGTTGAATGCCAGCCTCGGCGAATATGCTGAAGTTACCATTAAATTACCTGTCCAGAAAAATGCACGATCCATCCCAACTGCGGCGGTCAAACGGATTAATCAACAAGAGGGTGTCTGGGTGTTGCAAAGCGGCCGGGCCAAATTCAAGCCTGTCAAAACCGGCATCTCTACACTGAGTGGCCGTACCCAAATACTGGGCGGACTAAGCGATGCTGACCAAGTGATTGTTTATAGTCAGCGGGAAATAACAGGCGACCTGAAACTAAAAGTCGTCTCGGAAATTGTGAGGAATTGATTGTGATCAATCTCGCAAGCCGCGATATTCTGCATGGATGGGGGAAATTCGTCTTTACCGGCGTGGGACTGGGGTTGTTGATCGGCGTCACACTCACCATGGCAGGCGTATATCGTGGCATGGTGGATGATGCCCGCGCCATGATAGACAATGCTGGTGCCGATCTTTGGGTCGTGCAGCAGGACACGCTGGGGCCTTATGCGGAACCATCCAGCATTCACGATGATGTTGCACGCGACCTGCTTGGACAGGATGGGGTACTGGCAGCGGGTAATGTGACTTACCTGACCATGCAAATCCAGCGAGGGGGCAAGGATGTCCGCATCATGCTGGCCGGTGTCGAACAAGGAAAGCCTGGCGAACCGGCTTATCTGGTGGCCGGACGCCCGATCACCCGCACACACTACGAAGCGCTCGCCGACATCAAAACCGGACTAGCACTGGGCGAACGCATCAAAATTCATCGTCAGCAATACACGGTAGTCGGTCTGACACGACGCATGGTGTCATCCAGTGGCGACCCCATGATATTCGTTCCACTCAAAGATGCTCAGGAGGTGCAATTCCTGAAAGACAATGATGCATTACTGAATGACAGGACGCGAACGGCCGCGAACCCTGCCTTCAATCGTCCGAACGTGCCGGGATTGCTGGATGCGGTTCTTGCAAGCCAGATCAGCAGTCATATGGTCAATGCGGTACTGGTGCATATCAAAACCGGATACAACGATCAGATCGTCGCCGAACAGATCCGGCGCTGGAAACATTTGCAGGTCTATACCAAGGGGCAGATGGAGGAAATTTTGGTCGCCAAGCTGATTGCCACCTCATCTAAACAGATTTTTATGTTTCTGGTGATTCTATCCGTCGTCAGCGCAGCGATTGTGGCCTTTATTATTTACACCATGACGATGAATAAAATCCGCGAGATAGCGGTGCTCAAACTGGTGGGTGCGGGAAATAGAACCATAAGCGGCATGATCTTGCAGCAGGCGCTCGGCTTGGGATTTATCGGTTTTGTGGTTGGCAAAACCTCTGCAACAATTTGGGCGCCCCTGTTCCCGAAATATGTTTTGCTGATACCCGCAGATGCGATACTGGGCTTTATTCTGGTCATGCTGATGTGTTCACTGGCCAGTATTTTCGCGATCCGTGCGGCATTGCGGATCGATCCCGCTACGGCGATTGGAGGATAAGCCGATGACCGTGCCAGCGATTCATATTGAAAATTTGACCAAACGCTATGGGGATGGCGATACCGCAGTTGATGCGCTCAAGGGCGTAGACATGACCATCTGGCCGGGTGAGGTCGTCGGCTTGGTCGGCCCTAGCGGGTCGGGCAAAAGCACGTTGCTCAAATGTTTGGGCGCGGTCATTGAGCCGACATCAGGAAAAATGCAACTGGGCGGGCAGACGATTTTTGAAGGAAAATGGAAAATTGACGATTTGCGCACCTTGCGACGCGATCGTATCGGGTTTGTATTTCAGGCGCCTTATCTGATTCCGTTTCTCGATGTGACCGATAACATTGCGCTCCTGCCGATGCTGGCGGGTGTGCCAAATACACAGGCGCGAATTCGCGCGAAGGAACTGCTGCAGGCACTGGATGTCGGGCACAGGGCACAGGCTCAAGTCTCAGAACTTTCCGGCGGTGAGCAGCAGCGCGTATCAATTGCGCGGGCACTGGCTAATCATCCGCCCATTATCCTCGCCGATGAGCCAACAGCGCCATTGGATAGTGAACGTGCATTGACGGTGGTGAGGATACTGAACCAGATGGCGCAGCAATATCAGACTGCCATTGTCGTTGTCACACATGATGAAAAAATTATCCCGACTTTCAAGCGTATTTATCATATTCGCGATGGACGCACCTATGAGGAAGCGGGAGAAGGCCGGGATGCGTAACCGTTGTTTTATTAAAGGAATTTTATGAATCAGGAAATCATCAAACGTCGTATGCCGAGCGAAGAGCGGCAAAGCGAGATTGTGCGCGTCGCTATTCATCTGGCGGCAGAAAAAGGCATCGACAGTGTGACCACTCAGGACATGGCTGATGCGATGAAGGTGTCGCAAGGGGCCATATTTAAGCATTTTCCGACCAAGGATGATATCTGGCTAGCCGTCATCTACTGGATTCGCAACAGACTGATGACGGTCGTGGAAAAAGCCGCGTCAGAGGCGACAGGCCCGATCGACGCCATTGAGCGGATGTTTTTTGCACATATCACTTTCATCGGCAAGCATCCTTCTATTCCTCGCTTGCTGTTCTCGGAGATGCTGCATAAAAGAAACAGCAAACTTCGTGAACTAATTCAGGGGATTATCTCTGGGTATGAAGAAAAAATTGCGGGTCTGCTTGAAGCCGCAAAGGCGCAATCACTGGTGGCTCATGACCTTGACAGTAAAAATGCCGCTGTACTCTACATCGGGATGATTCAGGGATTGTTCATGCAAGTTTCAATTTTTGGTGGCAAACGCACTTTGCTGGATGAAGCCAAAAAAACTTTTCCGATTTTTCTGCACGGCATCAAGAAACGTAACGATGATATTTAACTTTTACCACAACGCATGAAAGACAGAACAATGAAAAAACAGCTCAAATTATTGGCCGCCGTCACCCTGATTTTTACCACGTTCGCAGCACATGCCGCAGAACCGCTTGCCTTGCAACAGGTCATGAAAGACCTGGGCAAAAACATGCAAATCGTGACCGATGGTATATCCCGTGAAGACTGGACATTGGTTGAACATAGTGCACATCTGATCGGTGAACATCCGGAGGTGCCGTTGAGTGAAAAAGTGCGCATCATGGCTTTTATGGGAAGCAATATGGGCAAATTCAAATCATTTGACGGCCAAACTCATGAGGCGGCACATGAGATGGCCGAGGCAGCTCAGGAGAAAGACGGGCAGAAGGTGATCGCAACATTCCAGAAATTACAGATCGGCTGCCTTGCCTGCCATCAGGCATTCCGCCCCGCCTTCGTGGCGCATTTCTATGGCAAGTCTGCCAACTAAATTTTAATCGGAGCGTATGAATCATGAAAAATTGCAAATTGAGCTGGAGTCTGGTGATTGTCCTGAGTGTCGTTGTCGCCCTGTTCGCCTACAAATTTACCGTAGGCGAAGTGCAACCCTCCGAGGATGGTCGTCAGGCCATCCTGTTGAGCAAAGATGAACGTAATGCATTGCTGCTTGAAATGCGTAACTGGTTGCAAAATTCACAAGCCATATTGGCAGCGGCATCCGAGAAGGATTTCGATACCGTCATTAAATCAGCCAAAGCCTCCGGCATGGCGGCGGAAGCGGATACACCCGGCTCGTTGTTCAGGAAGATTCCTGTTGAAATGAAGGCGCTCGGTTTTGGAACCCGCAAGAAATTTGATGACATCGCCGCTGACGCAGCGGAATTCAAGGACAGTAACCGCATCGTCAGCAAACTGAGTGTGGCTATGAACAATTGCGTCGCATGTCACGCGACGTATCGTTTTGTAGAAACGGCACCATAGGCGGCAATCCTGTGAATCGTATCCTCAATACCGAAAGTTTTTACATGAAAATGACGCCGCACGTTTTGTTATTTGCATTGGTTCTGTCGGGTACGACTCATGCGGCAGATTTGCTGGATGTGTTTCGCAGCGCACTAACCAATGATCCTGTCTTTGCTGCCGCGCGCGCGGCGGAACAGGCAGGACAGGAGAAGCTGCCGCAAGGCCGCGCCTTGATAATGCCGAGTGTGAATCTTAACGCGAACAGCACGTTCAACGATCAGACGACGCAGTATCGCGGGGCGACGTTCTTTCCCAGTGGCAATCATCGCTATAACAGCAACGGTTACGGCGTGACACTGGTTCAGCCCCTGTTTCGTCAGCAGAACTGGCTGATGTATTCAGAAGCCAAATTACAGGTGGCGCAAACCGAAGCACAGTTCAGAATCGCCGAGCAGGATTTGGTGTTGCGCACCGCACAGGCCTACTTTGACGTGCTGATTGCTCAGGATAGTGTGCAGCTTGCCGGGTCGCAGAAGCGTGCCATTTCGGAACAACTGGCTCAGGCTAAACGAAATTTCGAAGTCGGCAGTGCGACCATCACTGATACGCTTGAAGCACAGGCGCGCCATGATCTGATCCGTGCGCAGGAAATTACCGCGCAGAACAATCTCGAAATCAAGCGCAGTGCCTTGCAGCAGTTGATCAATGAACAGCCGAAAGCGCTAAAACCACTAGGCAAACAGTTCAAGCTGGATACTCCACAGCCTGCGGATATGGAAAAGTGGGTGAATGAGGCACAACTGAACAATCCGCAACTGGCCATCGCGCAGGCAGGAGCTGATCTGGCCGAAAAAGAAGTGAAGCGTAATTTCGGCGGACACTTGCCCACGGTGGATCTGGTCGCTAACTACTCAAAGAATTATGCTAACGGCAGCAGCTTCGGCGTCGGCAGCGACAGCACAAACAAGAGTGTCGGTGTGCAACTTAACCTGCCGCTCTTTCAAGGTGGTGCTACCCATTCCAGGTGGCGCGAGGCGCAAGCCAATAGTGAACGGGCAAAACAGGAATTGGAAAATGCCCGGCGCAGCGTTGCGCAGCAAACACGCGAAGCCTACCTGGGTGTGGTGAGTGGTATCGCTCAGGTCATGGCCTTACAACAGGCATTGGTCTCCAGCGAAAGTGTGTTGGAGGCCAGCAAACTGGGGCAGGAAGTCGGCGTGCGTACTAATCTGGACGTGTTGAATGCGCAGCAGCAGCTTTATTCGACGCGTCGCGATTTGTATCAGGCCGAATACAGCTACCTGTTGAGTCAGCTACGTCTGAAGGCGGCTGTGGGCGCGCTGGATGAGGCGGAGCTGGTCAAGATAAATCTGGCGTTGCATTAATACAATCGGTTATGCATAAAATGAGGGCTACCTTCGTCCTGCCCCCATAAGTCCTTACATAACGTTGCGGATAAAAACTTTATATGGAAAACAAAAATATGAATTATCCCGATTTTTTTGATGCAGTACCCAGGATTGGTTTGTATGACCCGTTGGCTGAATTCCTTGGCGCAACGGAGCAGGGTGTGCTTCAGTACAGTTATTTTGATGCGGTACGACTGGCTGGGCACTCCTGTCCGACGGTCGCCTCAGCCTATTGGGCAACTTATAAGGCCTTGTCCGCGCTCTATCCCAATGCGACGCCTGTGCGTGGCGATATACGCGTGGAATTCAGAAGGAGCAACGAGGTCGGAGTTACGGGTGTAATCGCAAATATCGTCAGTATGCTGACGGGTGCAATGTCCGACAGTGGATTTAAGGGGGTTGGGGGGCGTTTCGACAGGCGCGAGCGGTTATTTTTTGCCGTGACGATGCAAGGAGAAATCCGCTACACCCGGCTTGATACTAATCAGGCAGTTGAAATCGCATTCAATCTGCAACGCGTTCCGGCATCGCCGCGGCTGCCCGAGTTGATGGAAAAATGTCTGTCCAATACCGCAAACCAGATGGACGTGGCTGAATTCCGGGAGCATTGGCAGGAGCGGGTGCGCTGCATTCTGCTGGATCATGGTGACGATCCGGAAGTCTTTGTAGTCACTCGCGTTCGAGAGTGACATGAAAAGAAGTGCCATTTTGCAACCGCTATCGCGTGAACATCACACAGCGCTTAGTTTGGCCAAATCGTGCGAACGGGCGGCGCTGTCAGATGACTCGGCAAAGGTTGCACAAGCTTGTCAGCGCGCGATGCTGGCCTTTTCGGCAGAGTTGGAGCCTCACTTCCAGATTGAGGAGCAATCCTTGCTGCCGTTGCTGAAAGGTCCGAAAACACAAAATCTGGTGCAGCGCACGTTGGCTGACCACGAGCGGTTACGCGCATTACTTCCCGGTTTGCAGCAAACTGATGCTGCTGCATTGGGCAGTTTTGGCAAATGTCTGAACGCGCATGTGCGCTTTGAGGAAAGAGAGCTATTTGCAGTGCTTGAAAGTTTATTAGAAGCACGAGAAATATAACTGATTGGAGACGCAATACACAAATCACGGGACACATATCCTGATGTTTTTGGCAGGCATCGACTGACGGATTTGGGTCGTTTGAAGAGCGTCGATCCCCTGAATTGCGTACTCGGAAGCTGCCCATCGCCAATAACTGCTCCGTCTCGTTTTCTGTTATACAACATTGTAAAATTGTTGCCAGAAGGCAGTCGGTCAGCAACATAGGTAACTGCTACGCTGAGGGCCAGCCAAAATTTCTATTTTGCAGCATGATGATCCGTCCCAACCAGTTGGCGTGCGGCAAGTCGCCGATTCCAACCAGAGCGACAATTGTTGGTCACACGGTTAGAGCATAAAAAATTTCCGATCCACCATAGATTGCTCAGATAGCCTAAATTTCAGACGAAAAATTCACCAAGCCCCCCCCCTTGGTGATGGAATGTGTGAAAACTTTATTTTAGACACTTGCCAGTGAGCCCAATATCTACAACAATCCAGCCTTGCTTGAAATTACATAACTACAACAGGGAATACAGGATGAATCGCAAAGAACTGATCGAAGCACTGGCAGCAAATACAGGCAGCACTAAAATTGATGCGGAACGTAATTTGTCTGCACTGATCGAGATTGTCACCGACACCTTGAGTCGTGGAGACAACATTGTCTTGGTTGGTTTCGGTACATTTGAAGTGCGAGAACGTGCTGCTCGCACTGGACGTAATCCAGCAACGGGTGCCGAACTGAAAATCGCTGCATCCAAACAGGCTGCCTTCAAGCCGGGTGCAACATTGAAGGCTGCAGTTAATAGCGGGAAAAAATAATCACACCTACACACGACAGTCATTTTTATGACTGTCACTATCTATGCCAACCAATCAAATTTTACTTCACTTGAAAAAACATGGTGAAAAACTCGACACGGAAATCGCTGACGCCATCGGAATTCCGCTGGCAACAGCACAGATCCATTTGGCGGAACTTACCGCTAAGGGGAAGGTGATGTCGTGCCATGTAACTCGGTTTATTGAGGGTAAGAAAATCGAGGGGGTGGTTTGTCGCCTGGCTGGATATACGCCTCCGACTGCGCCGGGCAGAAAGTCGACGTGATCTGCAGTCATGTTTGCCCTTGTGCGTGCAGATGTAATGGCATGCTTCGTGTATTGTGAGTTGAAATTCAGGAAAGTATTTAACATGACATTGACTAAAGCAGAACTCGCGGATTTGTTGTTTGCAAAAGTTGGCCTGAATAAGCGTGAAGCCAAGGATATGGTGGAAGCTTTTTTCGAGGAAATACGCGTCAAGCTTGAAGGGCGCGAAGAGGTTAAATTATCCGGCTTCGGCAACTTTCAGTTGCGCGATAAATCGCAACGTCCCGGTCGTAATCCCAAGACTGGCGAGGAAATCCCCATCTCTGCGCGGCGCGTGGTCACTTTTCATCCCAGTGCGAAACTAAAAAACCTGGTTGAGAAAAATTATCATGGGATACCAAGTGCCTGATTTTTGGCGGCCACAATCGATATCCTGATTTTCCTCCTTTGAACAGTTAGCTCACTAATATGGGATTTTCCAAAGAACCTACTGACTATAACAAAACCGCGCTTTCAGACCTGCAAGGTGCATGGGCTATATTGAGAGACGCTGTCGTCAATGATTTTAGCTTCCAAAATTCAGACACACTCCTGTTTTACATTGACGAGGCGATGAGTTTGGAGTTTGTGAAGAACTTGAAATTGATGAAGGAATTGCTTCTGTTTATTTGCAATATTGCCAGTCAATCTGCACCGGAAGAAATCTTCAAATTGGCTGAAATGGTAAGGGAGGTCTTGGAAGATGTTTTCTCGGCAATCGCGGAAGGTGAAAAGCTTTGCCAGAGGTAACTTAATTTAGTGCATTTCGTTGTGAATCCGCGATATGTTAAAAAACACTTATCGGCGTAATAACGATTGCAGCACTATAACAATAAAAAAATTGATGCCGGACTGCTCGGCAAAATCGTACTCGCCCGCTTTCTGGAGTTGCCGCTACGGACTTTCGACCGTCTCGTAACCCAAGTGGAGTTATCCACCGGGTTCGACGCCCTGCGCCCCTGGGTGACCGTGAGTCAATTGGAAGGCGCGCAGGTGGAGCATGATGCGGGCGAAGCCACTCAAACCCAAGTCTCCCCGGTTCTGGGGAAGATACACGATATGAAAAACTTGTATCCCGGCACTGGGGCGAGCAGGGGGCTGATGTTTCTCTACCACTGCGACAGTTACGTGCGGGAATACCGGTTCGATGAAGAGGGTGTGAGCCTCATGATGTCTCGCCCGGACTTCCATGCGGAACTAGCGGGCGTATTGCGCAGGTTGCGCCTCATCAATACCCGAAACCGGCTCACCCACGCACTGATGCAGGCAGTGCTGGTATCGCAAGCGGCATATCTGCGTTCTGGGCAGGCTTTGGCGCTCTTGCCCATGACCCAGGCGGAGATTTCCACCCGGCTGCGATTGGAGTCGAATCTTTCCGTGGTGGCAGATCCGGGCCGGATTTCCCGATTGGTGCGCGTATTGTCCATCGCACTGCCGAACGGCGAAACGGTGCCGATGGGCGGACTTTTTCCGAAGCCTCGACAGGTTCATTGCCATTTCGTGGATCATGTGATTAAAATGGAAAAAGTATGGATGCTACAGGAGGAATTGCGGGAGCCGCTGACGGATGGTGCCATCGTCGCCATCCTTGAGTGTGAATATGGCCTTCGTTTGTTGCGGCGCACGGTGGCCAACATCCGGCACGACTTGGCGATTCCCGATTTTCGGAGTCGCAGCCAGCGCATGAATTATCTGGCGGCGACCGAGGGGTTTACCGCACTGTTACCGTTGACTTATCAAGTGCTGCGAACTGCGGTTCCGGCCCAGTCGGGTGTGTACGAAATCCGGGCGGCGTTGGGTTCGCCCGCGAGTGAAGCAAAAGTACAAAAAACATTTGTCCGGGCACCCGCAGGATGGTTGGAGAAAAGTGCGCCACCGGGGCCGCACAGCGTAGTGTATATCGGCTCGACTGGGGATTTGCGCAAACGACTGGGGGATCACCTGCGCGGCAGTAGCGATAATGTGTTACTTTATAACCATCTTGCAGATGGTGCCGCGCGGGTGCGGTTTCGTCTGGTCAGCGAAGGGTGGCGCTGGGCGGAGCGGGATCTGTACCGGGTATTTTGCGAAACCTTCGGTACGCCGCCGCTGTGTAATCGCATGAGCCCGTGAGAAAGAGAACCGCCAGAGAAGAAGATGTCATCAGAGTCTGGCGCAAAACGTGAACAAGAATAAATGTTGGGACATATCGTGGAAAAAATATTGCGCAAGCAAGCAAGCAAGCAAGCAAGCCTGACGTCCCCTCACGCAAGCACCATGCGGCGCGGCCTCTAGCCCTTCATCCAATCCTTCTGTCAGGTTGCACAGTTGTACCTGAGAGCTGTTTGGGTTGTGCGTTTCAGACTCCCGTGAGGTGATTTATGTCTACTCCTTTACGCATGTTATTGGTCCGGATTCCGGATGAGGTTGCCAACCAGTTGTTGAATGAACTGCGCCAGGGCGGTTTTGATCCCTATCATCAATGCGCGCATACGCTGAACGATCTGGAGCGACAGCTCGAAGGACACTGGGACGCGCTGATTATCGAATGTTCAACGATTCAACATTGTGCGCTTGAGCAGGTAGGCAGCCTGTTGCACACGAGGGGGCTGAACATTCCGCTGTTGGCCTACCTGGATAATTCAGATCATGACCATATCGTTTCCGCGATGCGTTCGGGTGCGCGGGATATTTTATGCCAGCATAGCGTGGCGCGTCTGGCATCTATTCTGCGGCGTGAATTAAAACTGCCCGGGCAATGCAATCCCCGTCGTGAGCGGCTGACCGCTGAGCACTTTGCACAAGAGCTTGACCGACTGATCTTGCAGGACATGGATAAGACTCCGTTGCTGACAGAAATTTGCCAGCGCATTACCGACTTGTTCGAGTTCAAACTGGCCTGGGTTGGCATCAAGGAAACCGACGGGTCGGTCAGTATGATTGCTGCCAGCGGGGAAACGGCGTATCTGGAGGGGAAAAACGTGCGCTGGGACGATACGCCGGAAGGGCACGGTCCGTCGGGGCGGGCAATTTCCCGGGATCAGCCCTGTTCATTCACCGTGGATGCGCCGGATTTCGCGCCTTGGCGCGAGCGTGCCGAGAGTTATGGCATACAGAGCATGCTTGCATTGCCGCTGGCGGTGCTGGGCGACGTGAGCGGCGCACTGGTGATGTATTCGGCGAATTGTGAGGCATTCGACGAGGCGATGGTTCAGAGGCTTTCCGGTATGGCTTATCGCATCACCGTGGCGATGCGCATGGCCGATAGGCGGCAGGAGTTGCGCATGTTGAGCCTAGCGGTGAGACATGCGTCGAATGCCATGCTCATTACCACGCGCGATGGCAAAATAATCTGGCACAACGAAGCACTGTGCCGGTTCAGCGGCTACAGCAGCGAAGAAATAATCGGCCACACCCCGCACCTGTTCAGTTCAGGACAGCGCGATCAGGCGTTCTGGCGCGACATGTGGCGGACTATCCTGTCCGGCCAAACGTGGCGTGGTGAGCTGCTGGATCAACGCAAGGATGGCTCGCTCTATACCATTATCCAGAACATCTCACCCATTTTTAATGAGCGCGGCGAGGCGACCCATTTTCTGGCGATTCAACAGGATATTTCCCAACAAAAAGCCCTGGAGTGCCATATTCAACATCAGGCGCAGCACGATGCCCTGACCGGATTACCTAACCGGATGCTGTTTCAGGATCGGGTGCAGCAGTCTATCGTGCAGGCACGGCGTGCCGCTACCCAATTTGCACTGGTGTTTCTGGATCTGGACGGGTTCAAGGACGTGAACGACACGCATGGGCACGCTGCCGGAGACCGTTTGTTATGCGCGGTCGCAGAGCGTCTGAAATCCTGTGTGCGCGGTGGCGATACAGTGGCGCGCTTGGGTGGCGATGAATTTACTATTTTGCTGCTGAATATTGGCGGCATTACGGATGTGGAGACCGCCGTCAACAAGGGGTTGCTATGTCTTGCAGAACCTTATGACTTGGGTGGATATTCTGTAACAGTGACGGCCAGTATTGGCATTAGCCTCTATCCCGAACATGCCGCCGAGATGGAAAAGTTGTTGAGCTACGCCGATGGGGCGATGTATCGTGCCAAGCAGTCGGGCAAGAATAATTTCCAGTTCTACCATGGGTGATGGTTGAGATGCGGGTATAAATTGGATGTGGACGCCGCGTTCTTATCCATACTTGCCAACAGGCGAGAGGTGAAGTGATATAGCTAAATTAGCAAAGCGCCAGAATTCCGCAGAAATGGTGGATGACGATAATTCAGAACGGACAGCAGAGGACTTTCTCCAAGGCGCGACTTGCATCAGTCGTGGGTGTCAGTTGTTGGTGAAAGCCTAGGACATAGCAAAGTGCTACAATTGCACAGGTTTGTAAAGAAAGAGAGCAGCCGGTGAAGAGGGTACACTGGAGTCTGGCGCAAAACGTGAACAAGAATAAATAAAAGTTGGGCATATCGTGGAAAAAATATTGCGCAAGCAAGCAAGCAAGCAAGCCTGACGTCCCTCTCACCGTCTGCGGCTCTATAGCGGGAGTCGGACTATGAATCTCTCGGACGAGGTCGTCGCCGCGCTAGCCCGGGCGGTCAGGATAGATGCGCAAGAAATCGCTCGGCGCAAGGAGTTCCTGAAGTTCGACGAAACCGATGTCAGCTTGCTCACGGGGCTGCACGCGCGTCTGCAAAATGTGTCGCGGCGCTTCGTGGACGACTTTTACGCCCACATGCTCAAGTTCGAGGAAACCCGTCGTTTCATTCCGGATGCTCCCTCCCTTGAGCGTCTGAAGCGAACCCAGATGTCCTATTTCGACAGCCTGACTGCGGGTGACTACGGCTCCGAATACATTCTCCACCGCTTGCGGGTAGGCGTTGTTCATCAGCACATCGGGCTCGAACCCAAGTGGTACCTCGGCGCTTACAGCAAGTACCTGGCAGGATTGCTCCCTGAACTCTGGCAGCAGTTCGGGAAAGAACCAGAGGCTTTTGTCGCCACCTGCCAGGCTCTGATCAAGATCGTCATGCTGGATATGGGGCTTGCCCTCGACACCTATATGCAGACTGACCGGGATACTATTCTTGGCCTCAAGCGCTACGCCGAGGATATCATCGCGAGCCTTCCTGCGGGGCTGATCGTGGTGAACGATACCCTCAAGGTGCGGAGTGTTAACCGCTCCTTCCGCGAGATGTTCGGACTGAAGAACGGAGAAGATGTTTCCGGGCGCGAACTCGAAGACATTCTGCCGCTACTCAATCTGCACCAACAGGCGCAAGTTGTCCTCACCAGCGGGATTGCCTTGCGTGGCATTGACGCTGCGCTGGGCGAAAAATGGCTGCGCCTCACCATCACTGGAATCCGGCTTGCAGAAGAAGAAGAAGAAGAAGAAGAAGAAGATCTGCTGGTCATAGTGGAGGACATCACCAAGCTTAAAGCGCAGGCGGTTCATATTGAGCAACTCGCCTTTTATGATTCTCTAACCGGCCTGCCCAACCGTAGCCTGTTGCGGGATCGCGTGCAGCGTGTGCTGGCCCACAGCGCACGCCATAAGAACCATGGCGCAATCTTGTTTATTGATCTGGACAACTTCAAGGCACTTAACGATACCAAGGGTCACAACATCGGTGATCTGCTGCTGATTGAGGTCGCCAAACGTCTCCAGGATTGCGTGCGCAACAGTGATACGGTCGCCCGAATGGGTGGCGACGAGTTCGTCGTCGTTCTTGAGGAACTGAACGAAGATACCCAGCAAGCGGTAGCACAAGCCCAGGATATTGGAGAGACGGTTCTTGCATCCCTTAACCGGCCCTTCAATCTTCAGGGATTTGAACACTACAGCTCCGCCAGTATTGGCATCAGTTTGTTCCGTGACAACGAGATCGGCATGGATGACGTGTTCAAGCACGCCGATACCGCAATGTATCAGGCTAAGACCTCTGGCCGCAACACCCTTCGTTTCTTCGATCCGGACATGCAGGCATCGCTCGAAGCCCGTGCTGTGCTTGAAACCGACTTGCGCCACGCACTTTCCCTGCAGCAATTCAAACTTTTCTTCCAGATACAGATGAATGCCGCTAATCAGCCCATCGGTGCTGAAGCATTGCTGCGTTGGCTGCATCCCAAACGCGGTCTGGTCTCGCCGCTGGACTTCATCTCCCTGGCGGAAGATACCGGGCTGATTCTGCCCATCGGACAATGGGTGTTGGAAACCGGTTGCGCCCAGATCAAGGCATGGGAAGCAAACCCGTTGGCATGCGAACTGCAACTCGCCGTCAACGTGAGCGCGCGGCAATTCCACCAACCGGACTTCGTCGAACAAGTGCGTGCAGCCCTTGAAAAGACCGGTGCCGATCCGGCCCGGCTCAAGCTCGAACTGACCGAGAGCGTGGTGCTGAACAACATCAATGATGCTGTCATCAAGATGCGCGACCTCAAGGAGGTCGGCGTGCGTTTCTCCATGGACGACTTTGGCACAGGCTATTCATCACTATCTTACTTGACACAACTTCCGCTTGACCAACTGAAAATTGATCTGTCTTTCGTGCATAATATTGGCATAAAACCCACTGATGCAGTGATCGTACAGACCATCATCAGCATGGGCAACAGCTTGGGAATGGAAGTGATTGCGGAAGGAGTGGAAACCGAGGCGCAGCGTGACTT
>FZPY01000051.1_pt1 | contig 15780 bp, 18 predicted proteins | sample 1534801 | NCBI WGS metagenome assembly FZPY01 (sample SAMEA104161950, study PRJEB21768) | metagenome | isolation source: underground water | reverse complement strand
TGCCTGGTTCAGGTGTCCTACGCGATCGGTGTGGCAAAACCAACCAGCGTGATGGTCGACACCTACGGCACCGGCAAAATTTCCGACGACAAACTGACCGAGCTGGTGTTGCGCCATTTCGATCTGCGTCCAAAAGGCATTGTGAATATGCTCGACCTGTTGCGTCCGATCTACGAAAAGACCGCAGCTTACGGTCACTTCGGCCGTGAAGAGCCCGAATTCACTTGGGAACGCACCGATAAGGCTGCCGCCTTGCGCGCTGACGCAGGACTGTAAACTGAAATAGATATGCTGTTTATATTATAGATAATTGAAAGTGAATAAATTATGAAAATTGCAGTCGTTGGTCTTGGATATGTAGGGCTTCCCTTGGCGGTTGAGTTCGGCAAAAAATTTCCTACTGTAGGTCTTGATCTGTCAGTCGAAAAAGTTGCTGCATACCGTAACTATATCGATCCGACTGGTGAGGTGAGTCCTGAAGACTTACGCGCGGCTACGCAACTGACCTGCCATACTGATCCTTCTGTCCTGAGCGAAGCGGATTTCATCATCGTTGCTGTGCCCACCCCGGTGGACCATGCGCACCAGCCTGACTTTACCCCGCTGATCAAGAGCTCAGAGAGTGTCGGTAAATATATCAAACGCGGCGCAATCGTCGTTTATGAATCGACCGTCTATCCCGGCGCAACTGAAGAGGTGTGCATCCCTTTAATCGAGAAGCATTCCGGTCTGAAATGGAAACAGGATTTCTTTGTAGGTTATAGCCCTGAGCGGATCAACCCGGGCGACAAGGAACGCACCGTCACGAAGATCGTCAAGGTGGTTTCAGGCGATACGCCGGAAACACTTAAAAAAGTGAGCGAAGTGTATGCGTCGGTGATCACGGCGGGTGTTTATGAAGCGAGCAGCATCAAGGTGGCCGAGGCATCCAAGGTCATCGAAAATACCCAGCGCGACCTGAATATTGCGTTGATGAATGAACTTTCAATTATTTTTAACAAGATCGGTATCGATACGCTTGAAGTCCTCAAAGCTTCCGGTACCAAGTGGAATTTCCTTCCATTCCGTCCGGGGCTGGTCGGCGGTCACTGCATCGGCGTTGACCCCTATTATCTGACTCATAAAGCCGATATGCTGGGCTATCACCCGCAAGTCATTCTTGCAGGCCGCCGCATCAATGATGGAATGGCAGCTTACGTCGCGCAACAAACCGTCAAAAAAATCATTCAGGCGGGCGGTGCGGTTAAAGGCTCTAAGGTAATTGTGCTCGGTCTGACTTTCAAGGAAAACTGTCCTGACTTGCGCAACAGTAAAGTGGCTGATCTGGTCAGGGAATTGCAAGAGTTCGGTTGTGATGTCAGTGTGCACGATGCGCTGGCTGCGTCGAATGAAGCCGAGCATGAATACGGCATTGCACTGACTGAATGGGACGCCTTGCCTAAGCAGGCCGATGCGATTGTCGCGGCTGTATCACATGCGCAATACATTGATCAGCCGATAGCACGCTTGTTGTCAGTCTTGAAGCCCGGTGGCGTATTTATCGACATCAAATCAGCCTATTCAGCTCAGGATATTGAAACTGCCGGTTTTGCCTTGTGGCGTCTGTAAATGAGCGATATTGTTAAAATCGAGAATCTTAAGGATCTAATTATTGAGGTTCAGGGGCTTAGTCTGCTTCTCGATAGCGACGTTGCCAGCGTCTACGGTGTTGAAACGAGGGATATTAACAAGGCGGTCTCTAATAATCCGGATAAGTTTCCTGCCGGATATCTTGTCGAGCTAACAAAAACTGAAAAGGTTGAACTGGTGGAAAATTTCCCCCGGTTCAACAAGCTCAAGCATTCTACGGTGAATCCAAAGGGGTTTAGTGAAAAAGGCTTGTATATGCTGGCTACGATACTCAAGAGCACTGTGGCGACACAAGCAACCATCTCCATCATTGAAACCTTCACCAAAATTCGCGAGCTGTCGAGAAATGTCAAAGAACTCTCTGCGATACAAGATAAAGCTCAACAGAAAACTCTGATGCAGCGCAGCGGTGAATTAATCGCCGAGATTCTTGACGATGATCTGCAAACCAGTGATGCCGAAACCACGATCGAACTTAACTTTGCAGTCCTGAAATTTAAGCACACAGTAAAAAAGAAACGTGCCAAATGACCCAATCTACCAAATACGAACAACTAAAGTCCCGCTTGATTAACGAGCCGCATACATGGCTGATCACGGGGGTCGCGGGATTTATCGGCAGCAATCTGCTGGAAACCCTCTTGAAGCTGAATCAGCGTGTCGTCGGGCTCGATAGCTTTGTCACCGGTTTTCAGCATAATCTGGATGAGGTCGAATCATTGGTGACGCCAGCGCAATGGGCCAATTTTCATTTCATTCAGGGCGATATCCGTAATCTGGATGATTGCAAAAGTGCGATGATATTTACTCAGTACTCAGCACTCAGTACTCCGCACTCAGCACTCAGCACTCATGACTTAGCACTCAGCACTCAGCACCCAGTTGAGTATGTTCTTCATCAGGCCGCTTTAGGTTCCGTACCTCGTTCGGTCGAAAACCCGATCAATACCAACGAAACCAATATCAGCGGCTATTTGAATATGCTGGTTGCAGCGCGCGATGCAAAAGTGAAGCGCTTTGTTTATGCCGCGTCCAGTTCCACCTATGGCGATCATCCGGCACTGCCCAAAGTTGAAGATAAAATTGGCAAGCCGTTGTCGCCTTATGCCGTGACCAAATACGTCAATGAACTGTATGCCGATGTGTTTGCGCGTACTTATGATTTTAAGACGATAGGGCTGCGCTATTTCAATGTGTTCGGGCCTCGCCAGACACCGGATGGTGCTTATGCCGCAGTGATACCAAAGTGGATTGCCAGCATGATCAAGGGCGAACCGGTGTATATCAACGGGGACGGCGAAACCAGCCGTGATTTTTGTTTTATCGAGAATGTACGCCAGATCAATTTGCTCGCGGCGACCTGTGAAAGTCCGGATGCGACCAATCAGGTTTATAACGTCGCCGTGGGCGATCGCACCACGCTCAATCAGCTCTACGGTCAACTTCATCTGAACCTGGTGTCAGCTTATCCGCATCTGCAGGATGTCGGCCCTGTCTATCGCGATTTTCGCGGTGGGGATGTGCGTCATTCGTTAGCCGATATCAGCAAGGCATCAACCTTATTGGGGTATCAGCCCACTCACCGTATCGGGGACGGGCTGAAAGTTGCGATGGACTGGTATGTCGGCTTTGTAAAAAAGCAACAAGCCTAACGTGTGATGTGGCAGGATTGCTGCGGTAATCCGGTTCCGCTGCGCCAAGGTGGTGTGGTTCGATTGTGCTAAATCAAATTTTCTGTAGAGGCCTCAGAATTTGCTATTCGCAGAACAACCATCAGAACCATTGATGCATTGATTAAGTTGAACTTATCTCGGCTGTGACTTGATCGTCAAGTACCGGCTCCGTGATGGAGAAAAAACTTAATTTATTCATAAGTAATTATTTTTAAAAGATTTAATGAGTATATAGGCCATAAGGCCTATATACTCGAAAGACGATTTTCATTATATTGCCGCCAGCTTTCTGCGCTGGGTGGCGTGTTTCCGGACAATGTAATTTCAATAGGTGCGCTCAAATTGTTAGCGCCCGATTAACCAGGGTTGAATGAGTCAAATGACACAACGTAAAGGCATCATCCTCGCGGGCGGTTCGGGTACGCGATTGCATCCGGTGACGCTGGCGGTTTCCAAGCAACTGTTGCCGGTGTATGACAAACCGATGATCTACTATCCGCTATCGACCTTGATGCTGGCGGGGATACGCGACATTCTGATCATCTCGACGCCGCAGGATACGCCGCGCTTCGCGCAATTGCTGGGCGATGGCAGCGCGTGGGGACTGAATCTGCAATACGCGGTTCAGGAATCGCCCGACGGCCTGGCGCAGGCTTTTATTATCGGCCGCGACTTTATCGGCAATGATCCTTCCGCGTTGGTGCTGGGCGACAATATTTTTTACGGTCACGATTTTCAGCAGCAATTGCGCAATGCCGCACAGCGCAAAGAGGGGGCTTCGGTTTTTGCCTATCACGTGCGCGATCCGGAACGCTATGGCGTGGTTGAATTTGACAAGGCGGGGCGCGCGGTTTCGCTGGAAGAAAAGCCGCTGGTGCCCAAATCCAATTACGCCGTCACGGGGCTTTATTTTTACGACAACGAGGTGCTGGACATCGCGGCGAACTTAAAGCCTTCGCCTCGCGGCGAGCTGGAAATCACCGATGTAAACCGGGTGTATCTTGAGCGCGACAGGTTGTCCGTTGAAACCATGGGGCGCGGCTTTGCCTGGCTGGATACCGGTACGCACGAGTCATTGCTCGACGCGAGTCAGTTCATTCAGACCATTGAGCATCGTCAGGGCTTGAAAATCGCCTGTCCGGAAGAAATCGCCTACAGCAACGGCTTTATCGATGCTGCACAACTGGAAAAGTTGGCAGCGCCCTTGATCAAGAGCGGTTACGGTGCTTATCTGATGCAAGTGCTCAGGGAAAGGCTTCAGCCTTGAAAAAGCTGATTGTTTGGACCGCCCGCGTGTCTGAGGTAGTATTAAGTAAGGAAGATGTGTCATCAACGACAGACAAAGAAATTATGCAAGAACATTGGATGAGGAAATATGGATAAGTCATTTGTGTGTGGAAACCATCTCGCATTCGATCTGTTATTCTAATGTGCTCAGGTTAATCCACATAGTTCCTCAATCCAGCACGTAAAATGATTGTGATGCCGAACTGTTTTGAATTGATGGTTATAAAATTATCTGGAGTGAATTGAGATGGAAGCGATACGTCAAATTACGCAAGTAGAAAATAATCTCCTGATGCTTAGATTGCCTTTGTCCTTTCAAGCCAAACGAGTTGAAGTCATTGTCATGCCTGCCGATGATGTCGCAATATTCAGCGCTCAAGACTCTTCGGAAATTCGCCGCCGGCCATCCTCAAAATTAAAAGGCACTCAAATTATTGGTAACATTATGCTTCCCTCTGTTGCGGATGAAGAATGGGATGCGCTGAAATGATTCGGTTTGACACACATATCCGGGTTCGTTGGCTAAAATCAGATTCTGACCCGTTATGCCTTTCGTAATATTCTAATAAACAATCTAATCAACTAGTATTTAGTTGGAGAGCTATCATGCAAATAGCAATTGATTTACCCAATGACTTTGTCACATTTCAGGCAATGCCAGACATCCGACGAGAAATTCGTACCTCATATGCGCTTTGGCTTTATCAGCGAGAACGTGTAACGCTTGTCAAAGCGGCAGAACTGGCTGGGGTCAATATTTATGACTTCATGAGTATCTGTAAGACAAATGGGGTGCCCGTCATCGATATGACGCGCGACGAGTTGTTAGAGGATTTGGCTGGATCCCCGCTTTTGCGGGGATGACGAATAAATCAGTCCTTCCTTAGCTTGAAGTGATTATAGTATATTGATTATTAAGTATTATTTAAGAGGTTTGCATGAGAATTTACCTTGATTTATGCTGCTTTAATCGTCCCTATGATGATCAGAGCCAGTTGCGAATCAGGATAGAAACTGAGGCTAAAATTGCCATTCAGCAAAAAATAAAGGATGAAGAATGCGGTTTGCTTTGGTCTTCGATTCTGGATTTTGAGTGTTCAAAGAATCCGTTTGAAGAAAATCGAGTTGCCATATTGAATTGGCGTAGTCTGGCCTGTGATTTGATTGCCATTGATGAGGCTGTATTAGAACAAGCTCAACATCTTATATCTTATGGCGTGGGGCATTATGATGCGCTGCACGTTGCATGTGCGGTGGCTGCGAAGTCCGATTTATTTGTAACGACGGACGATCGGCTGCTCAAACGATTGAAAATCGCTGGAGGTGTGGTGGCAATGTTGCCACAGGAAGCCATCGCTTTTTTGGAGAACTGGTATGAAAACTGAAACTGAAATTCGAGTCGCAGGTATGAATGCGCTGATTGGGGCATTAGGTTTAGTCGAAGCTGAGCGCTTTATGGTATCGATGTCGCGGGATCGATTTGATTATACCGAGTGGAGGCGGCTCGGTTTGCCTAACTACTCATTGGAAGAACTAGCCAGGTTGGCCAATATTGCAACTGAAAAGCACTAATGACCTTGATGTTTGATTTGTTATCTTGAGCGTGAGCGAATGTATGTCGGGAAGCAGGAAGTCTCGTAGAGACGTGGTGGGTGGCAATCCAGCCTGTCATTGCGATAACCAGCCACTTGGCAGCTTGCTGCCTTAGTGGATTGGCTAGTGGTTTTATCAAGCCCGTTGGGCTGTGGCAATCCAGAATGCAGTTGTTCAAGGCTAGAGCGGTAGGTATGACCTTATTTAATTTCGATTTAAAGTGCAGAGAATGAACCGTGTTGTGATTCCTATATGAAAATTATTCAAACTGCTATTCCGGATTTGCTGATCCTGGAACCCAAGGTATTCGGCGATGACCGGGGATTTTTTTATGAAAGTTTCAATCGTCAGAAATTCGCTGAATTGACTGGGCGCGACGTGGACTTCGTGCAGGATAATCATTCCCGTTCAGTCAAAGGCGTATTGCGCGGTCTGCACTACCAGATTCAACACCCGCAAGCCAAACTGGTGCGTGTGACACAAGGTGCCGTACTGGATGTGGCGGTGGATATCCGCAAGAGCTCACCCACCTTCGGGCAGCATGTGGCGCTGGAATTGTCTGCCGAGAACAAGCGTATGTTCTGGATCCCAGAGGGTTTTGCGCACGGCTCCCATAATGTCTGCTAAGGATTAACAAGGAAAAGTGTTTGCAGAGGCTGAACTATTTTCAATAGCGTATTGATTATGCAGGTCAATTTAATTATTAAAATATGAATTATTCCATACATCCACTTTCAGACGTTCAATCAATTCTTATTGGTGAAGGTACGCGCATCTGGCAATTTTGCGTGGTATTCGCAGAGGCAAGAATTGGTAAGAACTGCAACATCTGCGCCAATGTACTCATTGAAAATGACGTGGTGATTGGCAACAACGTTACCATCAAAAGCGGAGTGCAGCTTTGGGATGGGGTGCGCGTCGAAGACAATGTTTTCATTGGCCCCAATGCAACGTTCACCAATGATTTGATGCCACGATCTAAAGTCTATCCAGACCAATTCTTGCAAACAGTGATTAAGGCAGGTGCGTCAATTGGGGCAAATGCGACTATTTTACCTGGTGTAACAGTGGCAGAAGGTGCGATGGTGGGGGCCGGGGCAGTTGTTACGCGCTCTGTTCCGCCCAATGCAATTGTGGTGGGCAACCCCGCACGTATCACTGGGTACACCAACACAAAAGACAGCACGAACGCCAAAACACAGCAGCAAGTCGATAACCGAAAGCCCCCCTTTGCGGATGCAACCTCGGTTAACTGCGTAACCGTCCATAAGTTCCCGCTCATTCCAGATCTTCGTGGCAGCCTCACTGTTGGAGAGTTTGAGCAACACATTCCTTTTTCGCCTAAGCGTTATTTTATGGTGTTTGATGTGCCTAGCAAAGAAACTCGCGGAGAACATGCGCATCGGGTGTGCCATCAATTTTTGATTTGTATTCGTGGTAGTTGCACCGTACTTGCAGACGATGGTGTCAGTCGCACTGAAGTGTTGCTGGATGCACCTGATCAAGGTATTTACCTACCTCCTATGACCTGGGGGGTGCAATACAAGTATTCGGCAGATGCACTGTTGCTGGTATTTGCTTCGCATCACTATGATGGTGGTGATTACATCCGCAATTACGCAGACTTTATTAAAATTGTAAAAGAGAAGAGCGCGACGAAATGACCATCCCATTTCTGGATTTGAAAGCAACTTACACCGAACTTCAGCCTGAATTAGATGCCGCAATCAAACGTGTTCTTGATTCTGGCTGGTACATCTTGGGCGGCGAAGTTGAATCCTTTGAGCAAGAGTATGCGAATTACTGCGAAGCGAAGCAGTGCGTCAGTGTTGCCAATGGTCTTGACGCATTGCATCTTGGCTTGTTGGCACTTGGTGTTGGCGAGGGTGATGAAGTCATTGTGCCTAGCAACACTTATATCGCCACTTGGCTGGCAGTCAGCCAGTGCGGTGCAACCACCATCCCCGTTGAGCCAGATGCCGCCACTTACAATATCGACCCAGCACGTATCGAAGCTGTTATCACACCGCGAACCAAAGTCATTCTGCCAGTGCATTTGTATGGACAGCCTTGCGATATGGATCCGATTTTGGCGATTGCGCGAAAGCATGGATTGAAGGTTTTAGAAGATGGTGCGCAGGCGCATGGCGCAAAGTACAAAGGCAAACGCCTGGGCGCGCATGGTGACATCGTGGCCTGGAGTTTTTATCCAGGTAAAAACTTGGGTGCGTTTGGAGATGGTGGCGCAATAACAACAGATGATGAGGAGCTTGCTGAGCGAATTCGGGTATTGCGAAACTACGGTTCACGTGTGAAATATGTGAATGATGTGCGCGGCTTCAACAGTCGTCTCGATCCGATTCATGCAGCGGCGATGCGCGTGAAATTGAAGGTGCTAGATGCCTGGAATGCGCGCCGTGCCGTAATCGCCGCTCGTTATAAGAAGGAACTCGCTGGGCTTGGCTTAACGTTGCCCTTCGTGCCTGATTGGGCTGCACCCGCATGGCACTTATTCGTCATCCAACATCCGCAGCGTGATGCCTTGCAAAAAGCATTAGGTGAAGCAGGTGTTGGCACATTGATTCACTCCCCTATACCGCCACATCTGCAACAAGCGTATGCGGAAGCGGGCTACGTCAAAGGTCAATTCCCACTGGCTGAGCAAATCGCTAATCAATGTTTAAGTCTTCCTATAGGGCCCCACCTAGATTTAAACGACGTGCCAAAAGTTGTTAGTGCAGTTTCGAACAATGCTTAAATCGAAGATTCAAAAGAGATTGGTTCGGTCTTTAGTGGCGCTAATACAAGCGCCTAGAGTCTTCATATTTAGGCTTCTATCTAACAATGGGATAACCGGCAACCCAAAGCGTTATCAACCTATACAGTTTGTAGGGCTCGGTAAGATTGTTTTTGAAAAGGGAGTAAAAGTGGGCGTATTTCCCTCACCGTATTTTTTCTCAACTTATGCATATTTTGATGCCAGAAACTCAACCTCAGTCATTACTGTCGGTGAAGACACTTGGATAAACAATAATTTTTCAGTCATTGCTGATTCGAGCAGCATTACTATTGGCCGGCGGTGTTTGATTGGTGTAAATGTGGAGATCATAGATAGTGATTTCCACGGCATTAAGCTTTCAGAAAGACAAACAAATGACCCCACAAAAGCGCGCGCTGTAACTATTGGTAACGATGTATTCATTGGCTCAAACGTCAAAATCATGAAGGGTGTGAAAATTGGGCATGGCTCTGTCATCGCCAACGGATCAATTGTTACGCGTGAGATACCTGAAAACGTAATTGCTGGTGGCAATCCAGCGAAAGTTCTGAAAGAAATACCGGTATGACCGATCAAGTCGCGTCTTATCGCCGTATATTAAAAAGCTCTTCTATTATTGGCGGGGCTTCGGTAATAAACATTATCATCGGATTGGTACGTACCAAAGTGCTGGCTGTTTTACTAGGCCCCACTGGTATTGGATTAGTTAGCCTTTATGCTGGGTTGATACAAACTGCTGCTACCTTTGCAACAATGGGATTGGGGGCAGTTGGTACTCGCCAGATTGCCGAAGCGGTTGGGAAAGAAGATGAGCATGCATTATCGGTAGTACGACGCGCAATGTTTTGGGGAGCCTTACTGTTATCTTGTTGCGGTGCATTGGTAGTTTGGACTTTACGTGACGTGCTCGCAATATATGTGCTAGGGGATGCCAAATATTCAGTGGCCGTGGGTTGGTTGTCGCTGGGGGTGGCCTTGACTGTTGCGGGTGCCTCTCAAGGCGCTTTGATTCAGGGAATGCGCCGAATTGGGGATATGGCGCGATTGAGCATTTACGGAGCAATATTGACCACCATTTTTGGATTGGCTGTGCTCTGGCAGTGGGGTGGTAATGGGTTGATTGCATATGTCCTTATTGGGCCATTGTTTAGTTTTATACTTGGCCATTGGTATGTGTCAAGCTTACCTAAAGTGCAATCTCGTGATGTCTCCATTCAAGAAATGACTCAACAGTGGCAGATATTGTTGCGTTTAGGTATCCCATTTATGGGAGCCGGTTTAGTAAATACTCTGGTACAACTTTGGATCCGGGTTGAGGTTGGCAATACGCTAGGTGCTGAATCACTTGGACACTTTCAGGCTGCCTGGTCAATTTCAATGCAATACATCGGTTTTGTGTTGGCGGCTATGGGAGCGGACTATTACCCGCGTTTAACCAGTGTGATAAACGATCATCAGTCAGCAACTCGCTTGGTGAATGAGCAAACAGAAATTGCCTTGTTGATGAGTGCGCCTGTTTTCATTGCGATGATAGGCTTAACCCCCTGGGTTATTCACCTGTTGTATTCATCCGCATTTCTACCAGCTGTGGATGTACTGCGGTGGCAAATCTTAGGGGATGTTCTTAAGGTGGCTAGTTGGCCTTTGGGTTTTGTCATACTGGCAGCGGGCGATGGTAAAGCATTTTTTTGGACAGAAACCTCCGTGTTGCTTTTGATGGGCGGGATAATTGCAGGTCTATCAAGCAGCGTTGGTCTGAAAATTACCGGGATTTCTTTTTTGATGTGTTATGTCGTGTTACTTCCGCTGGTTTATTTTCAGGCAAAACGCAGAATACAATTCGAATGGGAGCCCAAAATTGTTTACTTTCTATTGATTATATTTATTACTTGTATAGTCGTAGCACTATTAAGTTCGCATTATCAGTGGGGTGTTTACGTTGCAATCACTTTAACTTTTATATTTGGAATTTACAGTTTGATTCGTTTAGCGCACATGAGTAATGTAGGCGGAGCAGTGGGGCGGATTACTGTCATGGCGCAACGAATTTTGATGAAAAGTGGGCTCTAATATGTTAAGTAAACAGGTGTCATTCATACTCATTTCATATAATCAAGTAAAGTTTATATCTGAGGCTGTGAATAGTGCTTTTTCGCAAGATTATCCATCGCTTGAGATAATTATATCTGATGATTGCTCGACTGATGGTACTTATGAAGTTTTGCAGGAAATTGTTAGTAAATATAAAGGTAACCATCGCGTTATTTTGCGACAAACTGATAGAAACCTAGGTGTTTTACCACATGTAATAGATGCAGCGAATTGCGCGAACGGTGAACTAATTGTTTTAGCAGCAGGTGACGATATCTCAAAACATGATCGCACATTCAAATTATCACAAGCGTGGCAAGCAACTGGAGCGTGGGGGTTATACTCTAAATATCAGCAAATCGATGAGAATGGTGTACTTTTTGGAGGTGAGGAAACACCAGAATGTCTTTTAAGCCCTGAAAATCGTTTAAGAAAGTACTTTTTCACTCAAGATGGAACTGTTGATATTGTACATGGTGCAACATCAGCATACGACAAAAAAGTTTTTTTGGTTATGAAGGAGTTTTGCGTCGATAACATCTTATCAGAGGACGGAGCTTTAAGTTTAGTAATTAATCTATTAATGGAAAAGATCGAATTTGTAGATGAGAGTCTAGTTTTTTATCGTAGCCATCAGGGTGCTATTTCAAATGGAAGAAATATTCATAGTATTTGTACAATTGCGTATATAGAGGATGGCATTCTAAAAAGTGCTCGTTACGCATTTTCAAATATGTGCAGAGCTCAGTTTATTTTGAACTTTGATAGCGTCATGCAAAACAGAATGAAGCGATCATTAAATAATATTGAAATATATTCAGATATTGAGTTATTTGGGATGGCTTCCAAATGGATTCATTCGACGTTTAAAGAAAGGCTTGTATTTTTGTGTACTTGTAGGAATAAGTATTATTTTTATTGGACACTGCAACGATTGCTTGGATATAGGTTTTTTGTGATCTCTAAATATTTGATTAGGAAGGTGCAACAGTTTGTAAAAAATGGGAGTTGAAATATGCAATTACTTCATTGAAATATCTGCAAATAGGCAAGCTGATAAACTTACTTTACAATGGTCTGCTATGGTTAAATTTTTTTTTCGCTCTATTTTTTTTATTGTCAGACGATTGATTGCTTACCTAAAAGTATTCAGTCTTCGGATGGTAGGAGTCAACGCAGATTGGACTTCATCTATTCACTGGTCGGTTGTTGTCGAGCGAGGAGGAGGTGATATTTCAATAGGTAAAAGAACATCGCTGGATCGGGGAGTTATTTTGAGAGCTTATGGTGGTGCGATTCGGATTGGTTCTGACTGTAGCATTAATCCGTATGCCGTGATATATGGTGATGGCGGATTGGTCATTGGCAATGGCGTTAGAATTGCCGCACACACGGTAATAGTTCCTGCCGACCATATTTTTTCCGATCCTGATAAATATATTTTTGAGCAAGGTGAATCTAGATTAGGCATCACCATCGAGGATGATGTTTGGTTAGGGGCCGGTGTGCGTGTACTTGATGGAGTTAATATCAAGAAAGGTACGGTTGTCGGAGCTAGTGCTGTTGTAACTAAGTCAACCGAACCATTTGGAGTATATGTTGGTATTCCCGCAAAAAAAATATCCACAAGATTAAGTGTTTGAGAAATTGTATTTACTTTATTGAATCTTCATGGCGTTACATTTAACTTTATGAAAATAAATGGAATTTTTAAAAAAAGGATTGTTTGGGCGATTGCGATTTATAAATTAAAATATGAAAATGATATTTTTAACCTTGATAAGCATATGCCAATTTATTTTCTTGGAGAAAGGGGAATTCGACGAAATAGTAAGTATCAAGCTTTCGTAGCAGATCCATTTCTGTTCGTGCATGACGAAAAACTTTATCTATTTTACGAAATTAAAACAGACTTTGGTGTAGGTGAGATATGGGCGCAATCAATGAATTCACAGGGTGCATGGACTAGTCATGGACAAGTACTAAAAGAAGACTTTCATTTGTCATATCCACAGGTGTTTTCTCACGATAGTCAAATATGGATGATACCAGAGGCAGCGTGTTCAGAAAAAGTATGGCTGTACGGAACGGATTCATTTCCTCATGGGTGGAAAAGAGTTAAGGTGCTAATAGATGAACCATTGGTTGACCCCTCAATTATCATAAAACCAGAAGGCATATACTTATTTGGCACAACGAGAGCAAATGAATTAAAACTTTTTTTCTCGCCCGATTTAATCAAGGAATTTGTGTCAACTGGATTCGTAATAACGTCTGATAGAGCAATATCGAGAAATGGGGGGCGACCTATTTGTATTCAAAACTGCCTTTATCGAGTTGCGCAAAATTGCAAGAATTCCTATGGGAAAAATATTAGTTTATTGAAAATTGATAAATTATCCTTTGATAAATATAGTGAACATTTATTCATTTCTGAGTTGTACAAAAAAAAACCAGGATGGATGTCTGATGGATATCACCATATTAGTTGTGCATCATTTGGGAATGAGCATTTTTTAGCGGTTGATGGCATGCGCAGAGACAAATATATAAATACGTTGCTACTGGCTATTTTTAAACTTTTTGTATGAATTTTAGTTAATTTCAGATTTTCTTTAGAAAGTTTACTAATCATTAAAAGTTAATCAATGAGGTAATAATGGGTCACAAATTTCAGCATGCATACTTGCCGTCTTTTCCGCGAAATTTTGTTAGTCAAATATTTGAAGGAAAGACGATTGCACGTATTATTTTCAATGAGAAAATTGCTTCAAATTGCTTAGAATTGTCTGGAAAGGTGCTCGATCTTGCGAGTGGCGGACATTCAGATTATAAACAATATTTACCGGATGATATTGAGTTGATTAGGACCGATTCAGTCATGAAGGATGGTGTTGAGACAAGAGTTGATTTTAATATGGAGCTGCCCTTCTTTAACAATGAGTTCGATGCGGTGCTATTTTTTAATGCACTCTATATAGCAGAGAATCGAGTTGCTACATTGCGTGAGGTTTTTCGTATTATAAAACCAGGTGGTTGTCTCTATTTGTCTATGCCTTTGCTATATGGGGAAATACCTGAGCCAGTGGACTATTGTCGACTTACTTTTCAAGGGATTGAAAAGGAATTAAAAGAGGCTGGATTCGTGAAAATAAACATAATTCGATATGGAGAGCGTTTCACGGCCGCTGCATTGCTTCTACATCCTTTCTTTATGTTTAATGTGGTTCGTTATGTTGTCTATAGTTTTAGTTTATTTCTTGATGGCATGATACCGCTAGGATTTAGGTCTAGTCATCCTGCACCACTTGGATATTTTTGTATAATTAGAAAATAAGTTCAACACATAAGATGTTGTATTTTAAACTTTATTCCACTGCACTAAATAGTGATTTTTGAAACTAGCCCTTGAACTTTCTTGTTTAATTTGGCTATTATATTGAGGAGTAACATGAAGATGAGTAAAATAATTGATAGTGTTAGACACATGGTTAACCAAAATATTGGTTATGATGTTGTTCACTTTTCAGGCCAGCATAACCTGCGTGCGCATTTGAGTAAACTCATAGACGTATATAAAATTAATAAGATAATTGATGTAGGTGCGAATGATGGGCAATTTGGCCAATTTCTAAGAAGTATTGGATTCGAAGGTGATATATATTCATTTGAGCCGGTTTCTGAAGCATTTAAAATGCTTTCCTTAGCCTCATCTTCTGATAATAAATGGCATGTTTATAACTTTGCACTTGGTTCGTCATCTGGTGAGGCTTTAATTAACGTTTCAAAACATACAGTATTTTCTTCCCTTTTATCTCCTAGCGATTATGCGTTGGGGCGCTGGTCTGAAAGTCAAGTCGATCATCAGGAGAAAATTTCAATTAGGACATTAGATGAATGGTGTACTGAGGGTAATATTTCAAATTCTGATTCTGTATTATTGAAGATGGATACGCAAGGTTTTGACTTGGAGGTCTTTAAGGGTTCTAAATCAACTTTACCTCAAGTTAGTGCCTTACTATCTGAGTTATCACTTATTGCGGTTTATGATGGTATGCCAAATTATATGCAATCACTTACAACTTACGAAGCTGCTGGCTTTTCGGTAAGTGGACTTTATCCAATAACTCGAAACAAAGATTTATCTTTGAATGAAGTCGATTGTGTACTTGTTAATACTTCTAAATTCGAACAGATAAATAAATGACTTTATGTCGAACAGTGAATGTGATACTGCTGACGAATCAATTGCATGCGTCACCTTCTGGCGGGCGCGAAATGTTGTGCAAGCTTAATCATGATGTGCTTGTGGAGATTTTCGGCGATCGACTGACGGTAACTGAATTAACCAAGCAACCTATTCGTGGATTAAAGTCAGCAGTAAATACATTTAAAGGTCATATTGATGGAGTAAATGTAGACAAAAAAGGCGTAGTAACAAACATTCAAGGAACAAATTACGCAATGTTTGATTTTACTGCAGTCCCACAAAACCTTTCAACTGGTTCACATACTCTTGATGTGCGCGCAAAAATTGATAAGGGTTCAAGCCGAACAATGCAATTTTCTCTTCAACAAGCTGCTGATCTTATGATCACAGACAATCAAGTTGGAGTAAATGTAGCTGTTGGTGGAACTATTCCTAATAATGCGGGAACCATTTCTATTAATGCTGGTTCATTATCAGTAAGCTTAGATCCTACATTTAATGCTTTTACCACTGTTGTT
>FZPY01000042.1_pt1 | contig 21664 bp, 17 predicted proteins | sample 1534801 | NCBI WGS metagenome assembly FZPY01 (sample SAMEA104161950, study PRJEB21768) | metagenome | isolation source: underground water | reverse complement strand
TTTGATTCGTAATGATGCCTTTTTAGCGCCTCATTTATGCGGGGCGGAGGGTAGCACAACACCCGCGAACCGATTTCAACTAGTGCCCCCAACTGTTCACCGTATGGCAATAGTCGCACGGTGTCGAATTGTGGTGCCCCGAATGGCAATTGTTGCAAGTGTGCTTACCCTGCTGGAGCGCATGATTAAACGCCCAACTGCTGCCTATCGTGTGGCACGCATCGCAAGAACCAATATAGCCGCGCGAAGCGTGGCTGGTCGGGCGTTGCACCGCGTGGCAAGTCGCACAGCTTCCCCCCGCGACACCTGCGTGGTTATACGAAGCTGGCGACCATGCCGATGTGTTGTGGCAACTGTCGCAAACCATCGTTGCTTTGGCCCCCATATGCGACGATGGTTTACCGATAGCAGATGAGCCGTTGTGGCAAGTGACGCAACTCCCCCCCGCCACCCCGATGTGGCCGTACCGTGCAGGTGTCCAAGTGCTTGTGTTGTGACACTGGTCGCACACCATCGTCGCTTTCAACCCGGTATGACTTGCCGGCCTGCCCGTGGCGGACACGCGGTTATGGCAATTCAGGCAGGTGCCGTAAGCCACGGCGGAGTGGTTATAAAAAGTGGGATACCAGGCGGAAAAGCGATGGCAGGTATCGCAAGTCGCGGTTGATTTCAACGCGGTCAAATGCGATGACGGCCGCCCTGTCGCCAGCACCCCGTTGTGGCATTGCGCCGAGCATGAACCCGGCACAATCGCGGTGTGATTAAACCTTGCCGGACTCCAAGCATAGGTGCGGTGGCATTTCTCGCATGATTCCGTCACCTGCAAACCACCGGCATGACTGGCGGGCTTGCCCGTCGAAATAATGCCGTTATGGCAACTCACGCACGAACCGGGGGCCGATTTGGTGTGATTGAAACGCGCGCCCGAAAACGTGACGGTATTGGTATGGCAGCTATCACACTCTTCTGTCGTGGCGACGTGATTATTCGGCATCACCGTGGAAACGATGCGCTTACCCTTGCTGTGGCAACCCGAACAATTGCGCGGCGTACCTTTGAATACTCCGCCCACATGACATGACACACACTCCGCGCCACGGTGCGCCCCCAGCAAGGGGAATCCGGTTTCCATATGAGTGAAATCGTGCGGCGCGGATTGCGTGGTGGTATCGAGCAGATCGGCAAAAGCCGCGGCTGAAAACAGCGCCAACGACGATGCCAGCAGCGCAACAGCGCCCATACCCATTAATGATTTAATCCGCGTCATGCTTGATCCCGATGATTCCCGATTTAATTCAGCCACCACAAAATGCGGCGGCGATTGTATCCCGAGGCGGAGTCCGCCATAAAAACAATGCGGCTATTAAAGCGCCGCAATGTATCCGCTGCCCGGCAATTTTGTACAGTTTTGTATCGGCATCCCGCTCGAACGCTTTTTGAGGTAGGGTGCGCCCCCATGAACCAGCCCGACACACCGCCGCGCATCCTGATCGTCGACGACGACGCGGACATCCGCGACCTGCTGGCCGATTATCTCGGCGGGCAGGGCTGGCACATCAGCACGGCGGAAGACGGCAACGCCATGCAGCAAACGCTGGGAAATACCGCCATCGACCTGATCGTGCTGGATCTTTCGCTGCCCGGTACCGACGGTCTCACGCTGTGCCGCCAATTGCGCGCCAATTCCGGCATTCCGGTCATCATGCTCACCGCACGCAGCACGCCGCTGGACCGCATCCTCGGTCTGGAAATGGGCGCGGACGATTACCTGTGCAAACCTTTCGAGCCGCGCGAATTGCTCGCGCGTATCCGCAACGTGCTGCGCCGCCATGAGACCAGTGCCGGAAACAGCCTCGCGCAACGGCTGAATTTTTCCGGTTGGACGCTTGATCTCGCGAGCCATCAACTGCAAAACAAAGAGGGCGTGCTGGTCATGCTGTCCAGCAACGAATTTCGTCTGCTCAAGGTTTTTCTGGAGCGCCCGAACCGCGCGCTCTCCCGTGACCAGTTGCTGGGGCTGACGCAAGGCCGCGATGCCGACCCGCTCGACCGCTCCATCGACCTGGCCATTAGCCGCCTGCGTCAAAAACTGGGCGACGATGCGCGCTCGCCGCAACTGCTCAAAACACTGCGCAATGAAGGCTACCTGCTGGCCAGCCAAGTGAGCAAAGCATGAACTTTTTTAATTCGATGCGCGGTCGGCTGTTCGTTCTGTTGCTGCTGGGAATCAGCGGTTCGGTGGCCGTCACCCTGCTACTGGCGCACAAGCAACAGGAAGAAATGCTGAACCGCGTGCATACCCAGCATGTGACCGACAACATCGCGACACTGGTGGAAGCGCTGGAAGTCGGCGCCCCGGAAACACGCAACGAAGTCCTGCGCACCATGCACCCCGCTGGCATCCGCGGGCTTTGGGATGAAAATGCCGCGACAGTCCCCGACTATCCACTCGCCCCGCTCTTGCAAACGGCGCTGCAAGAACGTCTGGGTGCGCACCGCGTGCTCTATGCCGGCATCCCCGGCAGCACGCCGTGCCGCCGCCGCGAATCAGAAAAGTCACCGCAGTATCCGCATGAGCCGCAGTGCCAGCTCATCCTGATCAGGCTCAACGACGGCAGCGCGCTGCAACTTTCCCTGCGCACACCGTCCGCTGCATTGCCGCCACCGCCGCCGGTGTGGTGGGCCTTGTTGCTGTTCTTCACCCTCATCGCCCTGCTGGCTTTTTTTGCAGCGCGCATCGCCACTCGCCCGCTGCAACAACTGGCCGAGGCGGCGGACAAACTCGATCTCGCCGCGGAAGATGCCGCACTGGAAGAGCACGGCAGCAGCGAAGTGCGCAGCTCGATACGCGCGTTCAACCGCATGCGCCAGCGTATCCGCGACGACCTGCGCGAACGTACCGGCATGCTGGCCGCCATCACCCACGATTTGCAAACTCCGCTCACTCGTTTGCGCCTGCGCCTGGAAAAAGTGACCGATACCGCATTGCGCGACAAACTGGTCGCCGACATGAACGCCACGCAGCAAATGCTGCAAGAGGGACTGGAGTTCGCGCGCAGTCTCGACAACAGCGAAGGCATGCAGATGCTCGATCTCGACTCGCTGCTCGACAGTTTGAGCAGCGATGCCGCTGACAGCGGGCAGGATGTGCGCTATGTCACGCGCTGCCGGGCACAAGTGCAAGCCCATCCGCTGGCGTTGAGCCGCGCCTTTGCCAACCTGATCGACAATGCGGTGAAATACGGGCAACGCGCGGAAATTTCCATGCAGAAGACTCCGTCGGAATGCCGCATTGCCATCCGCGACTTCGGCCCCGGCATCCCCGAGGCGGAACTGGAAAAAGTATTTGCACCGTTCTACCGCCTCGAACAATCGCGCTCGCGCCAAACCGGCGGCAGCGGACTGGGGCTGGCGATCGCCCGCAACATCCTGCGCCAGCACGGCGGCGGCATTACATTAAAAAACCATACGCAAGGCGGCCTCGAAGCGACCGTCACCTTGCCGATCCAGACAACGGAGCAATCTAGTTAACATGCGACACACCCAACCGTTTTGGCAACAAACCTGCACAGGGCCAATATTTCTGGCTGGCGCGCTCGCCACGCTACTGTCTGCCTGCTCCGGCAGCAGCGAAAAAGACGGCGGCGGAGACGGTGGCGGCAACGTCAACCTCCCCGCATCGACCGGCACCTTGAGCAGCATCACCTTATCCCCGGCAACGGCCAGCATTAACCAGTGCGCCAGCCAGGTCTTCACAGCTACCGCAAATTATTCGGATGGCAGCTCGCAAACACTGACGCCGGCCTCCTATACCTGGGGAATTGCCGGTCCCGCCATTGCCGCGGCTTCCACGCCGGGCGTGGTAATCGGCACCGGCTCGGGAACGGGCACCATGAATACGACGGTGACGGCCTATTCCGGCAGCATTGCGGGCAACGCCACCCTGACCGTCACTCCGCTGCAACTGCTCGGCCTGACTGTGTCGTCCGCAGCCTCAAGCGTTGCGGCAGGAAGCAATGTTCAGCTAAGCGCATCGGGCATGTGCCCGGACGGTGTCACCCAAGTCAACAACACTGCCACCGTAAGCTGGGCTTCATCCAATACCGGAGTGGCAACAGTGGACAGCTTCGGCAATGCAACCGGCGTTGCCGCAGGGTCGGCGGTCATTACGGCAACAGCCATGCCGGGTTCGGTGGCGGCCAGTGCGGTATTGAACGTGCAGTAAATTCCCGCGCGCCCACGTAATTCGCATATCCGCTCCGTTATAATGGCAGGCTAATCCATCCAGCACTGCCAGCATGCCCAGCATCCAACTGTTACCCGACCTCCTCATCAACCAGATCGCCGCAGGCGAAGTCATTGACCGCCCAGCTTCGGCGCTGAAGGAGTTGATGGAAAACAGTCTGGACGCGGGAGCGACGGACATCGCCGTGCAGCTCGAAGGCGGCGGCATCAAATTATTGAGAGTCCGCGACAACGGCGGCGGCATTGCGCAGGAACAACTGCCCTTGGCGCTGATGCGCCACGCCACCAGCAAAATTGCCTCGCTGGACGATTTGCAGCGCGTTGCCAGCATGGGGTTTCGCGGCGAGGCGCTGGCGAGTATCGCCGCCGTGGCGCAAGTCACGCTGACCAGCCGCCACTCGGACGCGCCGCATGCATGGAAGATCGAAGCGGTAGACGGCACGCAAAGCCCCGCCGCCCCGGCAGCCCACGCGCACGGCACCAGCATCGAAATGCGCGAGCTGTACTTCAACACCCCCGCGCGGCGCAAATTCCTCAAAAGCGAAAACACCGAATTTGCATGGTGCGAAGAGACTTTCAAACGCATCGCCCTGTCGCGCCCCGATGTCGCCTTCAGCTTGCAGCACAACGGCAAGACCGTGTGGCAGTTACCACAACACGATCTGACGAAACGCATCACCGCCATTCTCGGCAGCGAATTCAGCCAATACGCCGTCAACGTCGAGCGCGAAATCGGCGCGCTGCATCTCTACGGCATCGCCGCCCTGCCCGCCTACTCGCGCTCGACCCGCGACGAACAATATTTCTTCATCAACGGCCGCTTCGTGCGCGACAAAGTGCTGATGCACGCCGTGCGCCAAGCCTACCAAGACATCCTGCACCACCAGCGCCACCCCGCCTTCGTGCTGTTCCTCGCCATGCCGCCGGAGCAAGTGGACGTGAACGTGCATCCCGCCAAAAGCGAAGTGCGCTTCCGCGAAAGCCAAGGTATCCACCAGTTCGTATTCCATGCCTTGCAGGATGCGCTGAGCGCGCCGATGAAAGAAGCTGCCGCAGCAAGTCCCGTAGGAGCGGCTTCAGCCGCGAACAACCTGCGCCAAGAAACCGGCTCCTACAACACCGCCCCCACCCAGCAACAACGCATCACCTTCGGCGCGAACCAGCAGCAGGCAACGTATCGCCTGTGGGAAATGCAAACAGAAAATGCCAACCCATCTCAGCCACTGACTGGTGAGCAAGTCGGCACCTCCCCTGACAAGGGGAGGCTGGGAGGGGTTTCGTCTCTAGGCAACGAACACCCCCTAGGCTACGCCATCGGCCAACTCTCCGGCATCTACATCCTCGCCCAAAACGAAAACGGATTGGTCGTCGTGGACATGCACGCCGCGCACGAGCGCATCGTGTACGAAAAATTAAAAACCGCGCTGGACGGGCAACAGCTCCCCAAACAACCGCTACTCATTCCCGTCACCTTCCACGCCGACACACTGGATGTCGCCACCGTCGAAGAAGAGCAGGAAGCCCTCGCCACACTGGGCTTCGACTTGGCGCCAATTTCGCCCACCACGCTGGCCGTGCGCGCCATGCCCGCCATGCTCAAACAAGCCCACGCCGAAGCCGCCGCCCGCGAAGTGCTGCACGAACTGCGCGAATTCGGCGCCAGCCGCGCCCTCACCGAACGCCGCAATGAGTTGCTCGCCACCCTCGCCTGCCACTCCGCCGTGCGCGCCAACCAGCAACTCAGCATCCCCGAGATGAACGCCATCCTGCGCGAAATGGAACAAACCGAACGCGCCGACCAGTGCAACCACGGCAGGCCCACATGGTTCCCGATTTCGCTGGCGGAATTGGATGCGATGTTTATGCGCGGGAAGTAGCGCCACCGCTTGCAGACAGCAGTAAATACCAGCGATTGCCCCGCCCTCGCATTTGTACTATTATTTGTACAACAAACACCAAGGAGCGCAGCATGGAAGCCCTCAGCTACAGCCACACCCGCCAGCATCTGGCCGACATCATGAACAAAGTGACGGAAGACCGCGCGCCCGTTCTCATCACCCGTCAGAACGGTAATCCGGTCGTGATGATGTCCTTGCAGGATTTCAACGCGCTGGAAGAAACCGCCTACCTGCTACGCAGCCCGAAGAACGCCAAACGCTTGATCGCCTCCATCGAACAACTGGTCACCCAAGGCGGCACCGAACGGGAATTGGCGAACGATGCCGATTAAGTTTTCCGATCAGGCTTGGGAAGATTATCTGTACTGGCAAAGCCACGACAAAGCCACACTCAAACGCATCAACACCCTGTTGCGCGACATCCAGCGTTCGCCCTTTGAAGGCATAGGCAAACCGGAACCGCTCAAACACAACCTCGCCGGATTCTGGTCACGGCGCATTGATGAAGAACACCGGCTGGTGTATGCCGTGCAGGACGACACCGTGCTGGTGGCACAATGCCGTTATCACTACTGAGGCGGATACCTTGCGCACCGACCAGTACAACCACGGCAGGCCGACATGGTTCCCGATTTCGCTGGCGGAGTTGGATGCGATGTTTATGCGCGGAAAATAAGAGCTTCACTTTAATTTTGGTTTATTAGGAGACCGTTCATGTCAGACGTATTTATTAGCTACTCAACACAAGATTCTCAAATTGCCCAACAGATGCATGCCATGCTATCTCTTGCTGGCGTAAAAACATTCATGGCTGAATTATCACTCGTACCTGGTTCAAAATGGTCTGATGAAATTATTAAGAACATGCGTAGCTCCCAATGGGTACTTTTCTTGGCATCGAAGGCGGCCATATCATCGCCCGCTGTTCAACAAGAAGTCGGAGCTGCAATCTTTTCTGGCAAAACTGTAATCCCAATTATTTGGGAAATCCGCCCTGAAGAATTGCCAGCATGGGCTAAAGAACAACAAGCAATTGATATGCGTAACGGCGACATTGAATCACTTCAACCAATCTTTCATAAAATCTCTCAAACAGTTAAATCCAACGATTTCATAGCAGGACTTATTGTGGCTGCCTTGATTTTTGGATTTCTCTATTTACTCACAAAAAAATAACTCAGTTAATTAATTGAATACCACCACGAATCACACAGCCACCACTCGCATCGCCTTCGCCTCCTTCATCGGCACCGCCATCGAGTTCTACGATTTCTACATCTACGGCCTCGCCGTGGCGATGGTGATCGGGCCGGTGTTTTTTCCCAACAGCGATCCGGCGGTGCAGGCGCTGAACGCTTTTCTCACTTTCGGCATTGCCTTTCTCGCGCGTCCGTTCGGCGCGTTGCTGTTCGGGCATTTCGGCGACCGCATCGGACGTAAGACCACGCTGGTCGCATCGCTGCTGGTGATGGGCATTTCCACCACGCTGATCGGCGTGCTGCCGAGTTACGAGATGGTCGGCTGGGTTGCGCCTGTGCTGCTGTGTCTGCTGCGTTTCGGGCAGGGCATCGGCCTCGGCGGCGAATGGGGCGGCGCGGCTTTACTGGCGGCGGAATATGCGCCCAAGGGTAAGCGCGGCTGGTTCGGCATGTTCCCGCAGCTCGGCCCTCCGGTCGGCTTCTTGTTTGCGGTGGGCAGTTTTCTGTTGTTGGCAAATACGTTGGATGATGTGGAGTTCCGCTCTTGGGGCTGGCGCATTCCGTTCCTTGCCAGCGCGGTGCTGGTGGTGATCGGGTTGTACGTGCGGCTTAAGCTGGCAGAAACACCTGTCTTTACGCAGGCGCAGAAAAATCATCCGGCAGTGAAATTGCCCTTGGTGGAACTGTTCGCGCATCACAGCAAGCCGCTGCTGTTGGGCGCATTGCTCATGGTGGTGTGCTACGCGCTGTTCTACATTTCCACCGTGTTCTCGTTGAGCTACGGTGTCACCGCATTGCACATTCCGCGTCCGCAGTTCCTCGGTATGTTGTGCATCGCGGTGATCTTCATGGCCGCTGCCACGCCGCTTTCGGCCATGGCGGGCGACCGTTACGGCCGCCGTCCGGTGTTGCTGGTGGCGGGCAGCGCGGCGTTGCTCTCCGGCTTTTTGATGCAGCCGATGCTGGGCAGCGGCTCGCCGTTGTTGATTACCGCATTCCTCTCGCTCGAACTTTTCCTGATGGGGGCAACCTTCGCGCCGATGGGGGCGTTGCTGCCGGAACTGTTCCCGACTTCAGTGCGCTACACCGGCGCGGGTGCGGCCTACAACCTAGGCGGCATCCTCGGCGCATCGCTGGCGCCTTACATCGCGCAGCAACTGGTGCAGCACGGCGGGCTGAGTTGGGTGGGTGGGTATATCTCGGTCGCAGCCGCGATCAGTCTGTTGGCGGCGCTGCTGATCCATGAAACGCGCGACAAGGAATTGGCATGACCCCAAAAAATCCATTATCAAGTGCCGCCCGCTTCCCCCTTTATCAAAGGGGGACTGAGGGGGATTTTTGCGGTCGTATGCAATTCAAATCCCCCCTAGCCCCCCTTTTAAAAGGGGGGGACTGCCGCTTCGTAGCGCAATCTGGTTCTGGCGAACTTTCCAGAATGACGGGGTATTGAAGTGTCAATTCTTCCTCCCGCCATTTTCCTAATGGGTCCCACCGCCAGCGGCAAGACCGGCATCGCGGTGGAGCTGGTACAACACTTTCCGGTTGAACTCATCAGCGTGGATTCCGCGCTGGTGTTTCGCGATATGGACATCGGCACGGCCAAGCCGGATGCCGCCACGCTCGCCCGCGCGCCGCATCATCTGATCGACATCGTCAGCCCCACCGAGGCCTATTCCGCCGCCGCCTTTCGCCACGATGCGCTGCGCCTGATGGCGGACATTACTGCGCGCGGCAAAGTGCCGTTGTTGGTCGGCGGCACCATGCTGTACTTCAAGGCGCTGCGCGAAGGGCTGAGTCCTTTGCCGCAGGCCGATGCGGCGTTGCGTGCCGAGCTGGATGCGGAGATTGCGCAACACGGCATCGAGCATCTGCACCGCAAACTGGCCGCCGTGGATGCCGAGACCGCCGCGCGTCTGCATGCCACCGACACGCAACGCGTGCAGCGCGCGATGGAGGTTTATCTGATTAGCGGGCAGCCGATGTCGGTGCTGCTCAAGCAGCAGGAACAAGAACAACTTCCCTACCGCATCCACTCCATCGCGCTAGTTCCTTCCGACCGCGCCGTGCTGCACCAGCGCATCGCCACGCGCTTTACGGAAATGATGAAACAGGGGTTGCCGGATGAGCTGCGCATGCTGCGCGAAAAATATCCGCTGCACCGCGACATGACTTCGATGCGCTGCGTCGGCTACCGGCAGGCGTGGGAGTTTCAGGAGGGAGAAATCGGCGAGAGCGAACTAATGGAAAAAGGCATCGCCGCCACCCGCCAACTGGCGAAACGCCAACTCACTTGGCTGCGCAGCATGCCTGAGAATATCGAACTGGATTGCCTTGCGCCGGATCTTTATGCGCGGGTAGTAGACAGCATTAAACCGGCGCTAACCGCCAATACGAAAGACTGACCTATGCTTAACATCCAGAATTTAACCTACCTGCAAGGTGGCACGCCGCTGTTCCAGCAGGCGAATTTGCAGGTGTTCGCCAATCAACGCTTGGGACTCGTCGGCCACAACGGCTGCGGCAAATCCACCCTCTTCCGCCTGATACGCGGCGAAATCAAATCGGACGGCGGCGAGGTGTCGTTGCAAAGCGGCAAGACGCTGGCGTTTGTCGAACAGGAAATCGCCAACTCCGCGCAGGCTGCGCTGGAGTTTGTGCTGGACGGCGATGTGCAGTTGCGCCAACTGGAAAAAATACTGGCGCACGACAAGCACGATGCCGAGTGGTTTGAGGCGCAGCAGCAGTTTGAAAGCATCGACGGCTACGGTGCCAAGGCGCGCGCGGCGCAGTTGCTGAACGGGCTGGGCTTCGAGAGGGACACGCTGGAGCGCCCTGTTTCCAGTTTCTCCGGCGGCTGGCGCATGCGGCTTAACTTGGCGCGCGCATTGATGCACCGCGCCGACTTGCTGCTACTCGACGAACCGACTAACCACCTCGATTTGGAAGCCATCCTCTGGCTGGAAGAGTATCTGGCGCGCTACCCCGGCAGCATTTTGCTGGTCTCGCACGACCGCGAGTTTCTCAACGCCACGGTCAACCGTATCGCGCATGTGCACGATTGCGTGATCGACAGCTATGCGGGCGACTACGACGATTTCGAGCGCGCCCGCGCCGAAAAAATCACGCTGCAAAATCAGGCGTTCCAAACCCAGCAGGCGAAGATTGCGCACTTGGAAGATTTCGTGCGCCGCTTCCGCGCCCAAGCCACCAAGGCCAAGCAAGCGCAGAGCCGCATCAAGGCGCTGGAACGCATCACCCGCATCGCCCCCGCCCACATTACCGACGGCCGCCGAACCGGTATATCGGCCCGCGCCCCCGCCCGCCTATCCGTCCGTGTCCGCGCCCGCCGTGGCGCCACCCGCCATGACGGCCGGCGAGGCGGGCGACGCGGCCGCGCTGTGGCAGGCCTTCTGCGCCGGTGCTGGCATCGAGGTGCGCGCCTCTCAGAGCTTGACGCCTGAGCTGATGACGGTCATCGGCGGCTTGCTGCGGACCGCGGTCGCCGGCAGCCTGCAACTGATGGCAGTCCGCGCTGCCACCAAGCATGAGCTGCGCGCCGAAGTCACGATGATCCAGCCGCGCAACAACAACCCGTTGAAGTTCTCGCCCGATGCGCAATCGGCGCTCGAGCAGTTGCTGTCGCCGCCGCTGCGCGGCTTCCTCGACGGCCCGGCCGCGATGGACGATGCGATGCACGACCTGATCGGCCACGCGATCGGCTCGATGGCGGGAACGCGGGCCGCCCTCGAAGGCGTGCTGCGGCGGTTCTCGCCGAGCGAACTCGAAAACAAACTCGTCGCCCGTTCGGTGCTCGACAGCGTGCTGCCGATCAACCGAAAGGCCAAACTGTGGGAGCTGTACCTGCAGCACTTCGAGGCCATCCGCGACGAAGCGCAGGACGACTTCCACACCCTGTTCGGCAAGGCCTTCCTGTCGGCCTACGAACAACAGCTCGAACGCCTGGAGCGCGAGAAGAGTGCTGCTTGAAGCCCGAACGCGAGCGCTGCCGCGAATCACGCTGGCCAGTTCCAGCAACATCGGCGGTCGCCGCTCCAATGAAGACGACCTGCGCTGCGGCCAGGTCGCTGCGGCCTGGTATGCGGTGCTGGCCGACGGGGCTGGCGGTCATCGCGATGGCGCCGTGGCGTCGGCGCGGGCGGTGCAGGCCTTGGAGGCCAGGTCGCTCGCCCGGATGACCGAATGGTCGCCCGAGACGCTGGACAACGCGGTGCACACGGCCCATTCCGAGGTGCTGGCGGGGCAGGAGAACAAGGTCATCAGCGATCGGATGCTGACCACCGTGGTGGTGCTCTGGGTCGATGGGGCGAGGCAGCAGGCCATGTGGTCGCATGTCGGTGATTCGCGCCTGTACCGGTTGCGGCGCGGCCGCGTCGACTACGTCACGCGCGACGACAGCGTGGTGCAGGACATGCTCGACGCCGGCCTGCTCACCGCCGCGCAGGCGGACAAGCATCCGCACAAGAACCAGCTCGTCGCGGCACTCGGCCTGGACGGCCTGCTCGAGCCCCACACCGTGCGCCACCCGCAGCCGATCGAGGAGGGCGATGCGTTCTTGCTGTGCACCGACGGTTGGTGGGACAGCCTGCAGGACACCCAGGTCCTGGACACGCTGAATAACGCCGACACACCGCAGCACTGGCTGCAACTGATGCAGGATGGCATCGAGGCCCGTGCGATGCCCAATCAGGACAACTTCAGCGCCGTGGCGCTGTGGGTCGGCGATCCGTGGGATCGGTCTTGAGGTGCTGCTGAGCGAAGCCTCCGGGGTGACCCGTGCCGGTGGCACACAACAGCCGAGGGACAGGGTCTTGATGGTGCAAGGGCCGGCGGCCTTGCGCCTTCCTCACCTGGCAGAGAGGCCCCGGCCCGGAACCGGGACGTGGTCGTCGGGCCCCGGCGTGGCGAGTGACCTCAGTGCGCCGCGCCCGTCAGCAGGTCGATGAACGCATCCGCACCCGGCAACCTGTGCACCACGCTGATCGACGCCGGGCTGCCGTCGTCGGTGATGCGCCACCACATCGTGCAGCCGGCGACGCGTGCCAGCAGCTCGGTGGTGGCCATGGCCGGCAGCCAGCGCGAGATCGGCACTGAAGCGGCCATCTCGTAGCGTTCCGCACTCGCGGTGCTGCGCGTGCTCAGCGGCGAGGCGGGGCCCGGCGTCGGCCACAACGGCGCTTCGCCCAGAGCCGCTTCGAAGCTCTCGACCGAGGTCTGGTCGTTGAGCGTGTGAAGGGCAGCGCGCGCGAGGTGGTCGTACCAGAGCTCGAGGTGATCCAGGCCGATGCGGTCGGTGGGTGGCCGCGCGCGCGGCTGCGCAATCAGCAAAGGGTAGTAGCGGCCGACGTTGTCGCAGCTGGGCATCATCAGTCCGAACCACCACTGGCCGTCCAGCACGCCCGGCGCCCAGGCAAAGCGCAGCACGGGTGCAGTCAGGTAGGTCTGCAGCCAGCGGTCGCCGAGCTGGTCGCTGCAACGCTGCATCACGTGGGACAACCACGTGTCGCAGCTTTGCACCCAGGCCGGCGGCAGACGCCGGTGCGCGAAATCGCCGAGGGAGGCGAGCTTGCCGTACCAGCCCGGCATCGCGGCCGCATCGCTGACCGATGGCGGTTGCACGGAGGGCGTGTCCGGACTCGTCGGAGGAAGGGCCAGGTTCATGTTCGCTCACAGCCCCGCAGGGCAACCGAACTCGTTGAGTTCGCGCAGCCGGAACGGATTGCGCACGCTGCTGGTGGTGACCTCGAAGACCGCCTTGCGGCCATCGACGTTGAAGGTCGCGCGAAAGCGTTCTGGCGCGCCGGTCGGCTCGATCGTCACGCGCTCGAACAGGCGGAACAGTGCCCACGGCCCGTCGGTGACCATGCCCGAGGCACCAGCGCCGCTCGACGGCGGGCTGACCTGCACGCGGACCTGCTGGCTGCCGCGCGGCCCGGGCCATTGCACCGAGCTCGGGATCTGTGGCCCGTGGGCATAGCGCACCACCTGGCCATCGACGTCGAGGATGAACTGGGTGAGCGACGCGTCCATCTCGATGGGCTTGAAGTCGAGCTTGAACGAGGGCGTGTTGCCCGCCGGGAAGAAGGTCTCCCGGATGGTCGCGGCGCGCTGGAACTGCGGCAGCGAGCCGCCGTCGGCGCCGAGCGGCGTGCCTTCGACCGGGCGGAACTTCCATGGCCGCGTGCTGGTGTCGACGTACGGCGCGAGGCGCTGCTGGAACAGCTGGTCGATCTTGCCGCCGGGACCGAACAGCAGCGCGAAATCCGCCGGTGTGGCGTCACGCGTGGAGGTGCGATCCACCGGGTAGCGGCCGGCCACTGCCTGCTGGCAGAACTCGCCGATCTGTGAGCGAACTTCCTGGCCCAGGTTCTGGCGCACCATCAGCTGCGAGACCGTGGCGCTGCTCTGCGACAGGTTGTCGAGCATCGCGCGCAGCGGTTGCGGCATGCGGGCGGCTTCGCTCTTCACGCGGTTGGGCAGCGGCGAGGGCGGTGGTGCCGATCCGCCCTGGATCGCCGTGGCGACGGCGTTGAGCAGGACGTTGACCTCGCTGATCAGGCCAAGGGTGTCATCCAGCGGCGATTTGCCGCCGCCGGCAGGCGTGGCCACGAGGAACCGCAAACTGGAGAAGCGGTCATCGACCACCCGCTCGGGCGCCGGTTCGCCGCTGGCGGCACCGGCAGGCTTGGACGACAGCAGATCGGCGATCTTGTCCCGCGACTTGCGCACGACACCAGCGGCCTTTTCGCCGGCCTTGTCGACCACCGACTCGCCGCCGACCAGCGTCGTCTCGCGCGACAGGGCCCGCATCAGCAGCGGCAGCGGGCTGTCGGGTGCCGACAGCAGGCGCGACATCTGCACCGACTGCGCGAGGCTGGTCATCGGCTGCAGCCGGATGTCGGCGATGAAGCCTTCCCACGTTGCCGCGTAGTCTTCGAGGTAGAGCCGGCGCGCTTCGTCGGCGGGTGTGCGCCCGCCGCGCACCACGGTGGCCACGTCCTGCCTGGGCTCGCTGCTGCCCAGCACCCAGCCTTGTTCGTCTGCCAGTTGCCTGGCGATGTCGTCGACCTGATGCTGGAAGCCTCGGTGGTAGCCGTCGCGCGTGAACATGCCTGGCACGCCCTGGCTCAGTGGCGCGCCGCTGGCGCGCGTGAAGACCAGCGCGGCGTTGTTGCCGCTGGCACGCACGATGCTGAACTCCGGGAACTCCTGGCCGAATCCACGGTAGCGCATGCGGTTGTAGATGCGCTGCGGCAGGGTCATGCTCGCCAGCCGTGCACGGGTGGCGGCGACGATGTCCTTGTCGCGCTCGATGGGCGAGACGACGGCACCTTGCGAGAGCAGGGCGTCCAGGTGGGCCGACAGCTGGGCCCGCTGCTCGGGCGTCAGCTCGCGGCGCTGGCTGTCCAGATCGGCTTCGACGTGGGCTTTGAGCGTCTCGGCATCGAAATGCTCGGGGTCATGCAGCATCAGGTAGGCCTTGAGGGCCTCGTACTGCGTCTCTGGCGCGTCATCCGACTGGCGCAGTTGCTCTTCGATGCGCAGGGCCAGCCGGGGCAACACCGCGTCGCCCAGCATGCGCTGGTAGGCGGCGCGCGCCGCACTGTCGAGCTTGTCGCCCTGGAACAGCCCGTAGCCGAGCGACCAGGGCACATCGTCGAGCTTGCCGGCCAGGCCGCGTGTCGCGTCCAGCGCTGGCACGATCGGCAGGATGTCGGCCGTCGCGCGGTTGGGGGTCGACTGCAGCAGCGTCTTGACCTGCTCCGAGCGCGCGGCGACATCGGCCACGTAGCGCCGATTGTGGAAGTAGCTCGTGCTCCACAGGGCGATCAGCCCGACGCTCGTCACACCGACGGCAGCGTAGGCCGCCACCGCCATCACCGTGCGGCGGCGCTCCCACTTCGGATTGGTGCCCGCGATCCCGGCCTCGGCGAACACGACCTCGCCAAGCAGGCGGTTGAGGAAGTAGCTCTTGCCGCTGGCCTGGTTGGGCGGCAGCACGGCGCGCTCAAGCCGGTAGTTGCGCGCCACCGCGCCCAGCACCCGGTCGATCGGCGTGCCTTCCTGGGTGCCGCTGATGAAATAGACGCCGCGCAACAGCGGGTCGGCCTCGTACGGTGACGGCGAGAACACTGCGTCGACGAACTCCTGCAGCATCGGGCGCAAGACGGCGAACTGCGTGGGGAAGCCGTAGATGCGGGCACGGCGCTGGGCGTCGCGTTCGGACTGCAGGCGATCGATCAGGCCGTCGGTCAGGCGCTGGCGCAGTGCGTCGAACTCCGGGCCGAAGCGGTTCAGGCCCTTGTCGCTGCCCGTTGGCATGGGGAACGTGAAGCCCCAGGGCGTGGCGCGCTGGTCCTTGTCCAGCGTCGCGAAGTAATCCATGAAGCCGGCCAGCAGGTCGGTCTTCGTGACCATCAGGTAGATCGGGAAGCGGATGCCCAGGTCCTCGTGCAGCTCCTGCACCCGTTGGCGCACGGTGGCTGCGTGGTGTGCGCGCTCGGCGGCTGATCGGGCGAGCAGATCGGTGACCGAGACAGTGACCAGCACGCCGTTGACCGGCTGGCGCGGGCGCGAGCGCCTGAGCAGGCCGAGGAACCCGCTCCAGGTGGCGCGGTCATTCTCGCGGTCGCTGTCCTGGGTGGTGAAGCGGCCTGCCGTGTCGATCAGCACTGCACGGTCGGTGAACCACCAGTCGCAGTGGCGCGTACCGCCGACGCCGTGGATGGCTGCCTGCGCGCCGGTGGCATCTGCCAGCGGGAAGTTCAAGCCGCTGTGGCGCAGCGCCGTGGTCTTGCCGGACCCGGGTGCGCCGATGATCAGGTACCAGGGCAGCTCGTAGAGATAGCGGCCACCCAGCTTGGACGACCAGCCCGAGAGCAGACCGCCTTCGCCGAAGCGCGCGCGGCGCAGCGTCAGCAAGGCCTTCTCGAAGCGCTCGCGCACCGCGGCCATGTCGGGCGACTCGGGCGGTTCGTTGCTGCCCGGCTTGGGCGCGGCGATCAGTTGGTTGACGACCGTCTGGTTGCCGCGTTGCTTGCGCCAGCGCGCGACCAGCATCCAGCCGAACACGATGGCCGCCAGCACCGCGATCGTGATCCAGCGGGCCTGTTCGCTTTCGAGCGGACGCCATTCGCCGACGGACACCATCGGCCCGACGATCCAGATGACGAGCGCCAGCGCGAACAACACGACGGCCGCCAGGACCCAGCGGTTGAAGATCCAGCCGAGCACGCGCTTCATTTGGCGGCCCCGGAGGCGGCGGCGGCCGGCTCGCCGCTGCGGCCGACGAACAGCGTGATCTCGACGCGTCGGTTCTGCGCGCGTTGCACGGGATCGCTGTCTGGCGCCACCGGTTCGCTATCGGCGCGGCCTTCGGCGCGAACCCGCTCGGCCGAGACCGAGTGGGCCAGCAGCAGTTGCTTGACCGACTGCGCGCGCTCTTCCGACAGGTGCCAGTTCGACGGAAAGCGCACCGTGCGGACCGGCGTCTTGTCGGTGTGGCCCGTTACGAGGATCGGCCCGGCCACCTTCGCCAGGGCATCTGCGATGCGGGTCATCAAGGCCTCGCGTTCAGGCTGCAGCGTGGCACTGCCGGAGGCGAACAGGCCGTCGCCGCGGATCGTGACAACGCTTCGGTCGACTTCGTCGCGCACTGTCACGAGGTTCGCCTTGATGTCGGATTGCAGGAACTGCGCGAGCCTCGGCTTGGCAGGCGGCGGCGGCGTCACAGCAACAGGCGGGGCCAGGCGCAGCGCCTGGATCTGGCCGAAGACCGGATCCGATCGTTCACCCAGCGACAGCGTCAGCCCGAGGTAGACGCAGCTGAGCACCAGCGCGGCCATCGCTGCCGTCGCCGCGAGCGGCAGCCAGCTGTAGGCACGCCGCTGGCGGACCGGCTCACCTTGCCAATGCTGGGCCAAGGCCGGCGCGTGATCGCCACGTTGCTGGCGGATGATCTGGGCGAGCCGGTCGCGCACGGCTTCGATCTGCGCGCGGCCGTTGTCGATCACCCGGTAGCGGCCCTCGAAGCCAAGCACCAGCGTGGCATAGATGAGCTCGAGCAGGTCCAGGTTGGCCGAGGGGTTCTCGGCCAGACGTGCCATCAGCTGGAAGACCTTCTCGCCACCCCAGGTCTCGTTGTGGAACATGGCGAGCAGGCTGTTGCGCGCCCATTCCCCCGAACCGCCCCAAGGTGTGTCGGCGGCGGCCTCGTCGATCATCGTGCACAGCACGTAGCGCGCCGCCATGACGCGCTCGCCCGGGATGCCGGCAGCGGTGGCGGTGGCCGCGAATTCACGGATGCCCTGGGCCAGTGCATTGCGCAGCGCGACCGGATCGTCGACGTGTCGCGTGGTTCGCAGCGGCGGCACCGCCATCAGCAGCTTGTTGGCCAGCGCGACCAGCGGGTTCAGCCCCTGCTCGGGCATCGACCCTTCGGCCCCTGCATGCGCGTCCCGCGTGGTGTCGGCCGGCATTGGCACGGTGTGCGGGCTGCGGCCGCCGGGGTTGGGGCGGATGAACGTGCGCTGGTCGTCCAGCTGCGCGAACGGGTCGTTGAGTGCCGAGGGTTCCATCGCGGCTCCGTGGGTCACTGCGGCCGTGGTCAGCGAGGTGCTTCACTGCCGGATGGCCCAAAGTTCGAGTTCGAGGCCGGGAAAATCGCCCGCCACGTGCAGCGCGAGGCTGCCGTTGCGTTCGAGCTGCTTCCACAGATCGCCGCCACGGTCGAGCTCGAAGTAGTGGTAGCCGGCGTGGAAGGGCAGCTGCCGCGGCGCCACCGGCAGCGAGCGCAGGTTCACGCCCGGCAGCTGCAGGTTCACCAAGTCGCGGATGCGGTCGACCGGGCCCAGTTTGGATTGCGCCGGAAAGCGCTGGCGCAGCTGCTCGGCCGGCATCTGCGCATTCACCGCGATGATGAAGTTGGCGCTGCGGGCCAGCTCGGGGTCGGGGATGACGGCGGTGCGAACGCCGTGCGTGCGGTCGGTCAGCTCGATCTGCTGCGCATTGCGCTCCAGCACCGTCGACAGCATGCGCCGCAGGTCGCCGAGGATGGGCGCGAAGCTGCCTTGCAGGTCATCGTGCTTGTACAGGGGGTAGTCCGGCGGATGGCGGTCGACCGACGAGAAGGTGGCCAGGTCGCCCGCCAGTTGCAGGCAGACCTGGTGCAGCTCGCGCGGGTGGCCGTGGGGCGCATGGGCATGCTGCTGGAAGACCGGCATCGCGCGGTTCAGCGCCTGCAACATCAGAAAATCGGCCATCTCCGAAACACCGTGGCTGAGCTGGCCCATGCGCGAAGCAAGCAACTGCGCGCGCTGCTGGATCAGCCCATGCAGCAACGACGCCATCGCCGAAAGCTGCGCGCTGGCGTCGAGCCGCGTCTGCGGCGGCACGTAGGTGCGGTCGAGCACCACGGGGCCGTCGGCGCGGCGTTCGGACACGCGCGCGATGCCCACCGCGGCGTAGCCTTCGCTCGCGTCGCGCGCTCGCATGAGGCGCAGGCGCAGCGCGCCGGTCTGCATGGGCTCGGGGTCGTCGCCGACACTGGTGTGGTCGCGCACCGATTCATCGCGGACCTGGTAGCGCGCCATGCTGTCGGGCTCGGCGCCGTTGAAGTTGACCTCGGCGAGGCCCTCGCGCGCGACCGGCGCGGCCAGCACGACGAGCTCGTTCTTCATGTCGGCCGGCACGTCGAGTGGCGCCGGCAGCGCGTCGATCTGGGGCAGCAAGAAGGGCGTGCCGTCGGGCAGCACGCCACTGGCCCGCACGAGGCCGATGCGGCCCAGCTCCAGCTGGCTCTCGTCCAGCGCAAAGCTGGCGAAGCCCCAGGCGAAAGGGCCGGCCGCGCGAACCCGCAAGTCGACCAGATGCTCGACGTAGCGGGCTTCCTGCTGGAAATGGTGCGGCAGCAGGAACATGCCCTGCGTCCAGACGACTTTGCTGCGCCAGGTCATCCGGAGTCCGTCAGCGCGTCACGGTGACCGCGACCGACAGCGCATCTGCGCGGATCACGACCTTCTTCGACTTGCCCGGCTCGACCACGGCAATGCTGCGCCAGTGCGCATGCTCCAGATCCCGGAAGGCGGCGACGACGCCGATGTAGCGTGTGTCAGGCGAGAGCATCTTCGACAAGGGGCGCGTCTCGCCCGGGGCGAGCGTCAGCTCCTCGCGTGCGACCAGGTCGGCGGCCAGTTCGGCCTGGTCCTTCTGGTAGAGCGACATGAAGTCGGCGGCATTGAACGCCGTGGGTGACTTCAGCTCGTAGACCCGCAGCATCAGCGGCGATGGCCGCTGGCTGGTGCTCGGATTGATCGTGGGCGAGGCCTCCACGCTGCCGGATACCTTGGTCGGCTTCGGCGCGCTCGCGCAACCTGCCGCCGTCATCAAGGCCAACCCGGCCCACAAAGCCGCGCCAAGCCACCATCTGCGCGCCACACCGACAACGGTCACGATCCTGCTCCTGTCACTCGCGTGCCGAGAATAAGCAGCGCCGGACCGGCGGCGGGGTGACTTAGGTAATCGTTGCCAGGCTCGTGCGCGGTGGCAGCAGGGTCGGCTCAGCGCGGGAAATCGTCCACCTGGATCACGCGGTCGGCGGCGCGGAGATAGGCCAGCGCGGCCTGCGGATCCCGGGCCGCCGCAGCGGCTTGCTCCAGTGAGCGTGTGCGGCGCAGAACCTGATTGAGCTGCGGCAATTCGTCGGCCACGGCTTGCGAGAGCCGGACCGCGTCCATCAAGTCGCGCAGGCCCCCTTGCTGCGGCATCGACAGGTCGGGGCACAGATGCGCCACGGTGGACACGTCATCGCGCAGGGCATCGGCCAGCTCGAGCACGTCCACGTCCTTCAGTGGCGACAGGCGGCGGGTGCCGCGCAGCAGCATCGGGGCGGCCCAGCGCAATCCGCGCGAGGGCAGGTTCGCGTAGAGCTCGCGCAGCGCCTGGGCACTTTGCGAAAGCTGCAGCCCGATGGCGGCGCGCGCGAACGGCAGCATCTTCGGCTCGCCGTCCGCCTGGTAACGCCACACCGTGGCGCTGGCGAGGTAGAGGCCCGACAGCACGTCGCCCAGCCGGGCCGACAGCAACTCCAGGCGCTTGAGCTTGCCGCCGAGCAAGCCCATCGCCAGGTCGGCGGTGAGCGCGAACACGGCGGACAGCTGCGCGATCATCGCGGCCTCGCGGCGCAGGTCGGGCGGTGGATCGCCTTGCAGCGAGACGCCGAAGAGGCTGCGCCCAAGGTTGCGCAACACGTGCCCACCGTGGTCCAGCAGGGCCTGGCCCAGCGCGCGTTCATCGTGTTCGGCGACAGCCTTCATCTCGGGCAGGACGTGCGGGTGGCAGCGCACGGCGCCTTGGCCGAAGATGATCAGCGCGCGCGTCAGCAGGTTGGCGCCTTCGACGGTGATGGCGATCGGTGCATGGCGGTAGGCGACGCCCAGCAGGTTGCTGGGGCCGCGGATGATGCCTTTGCCGCCGAGGATGTCCATGCCGTCGGTGACGGCGCGGCGGCCGGCTTCGGTCAACTGGACCTTCAACATCGCCCCGGCCAGGCTCGGCTGCTCGCCGGCGTCGAGTGCCGCCGCGGTGTAACGGCGCGCCGCATCGCTGGCGTACAGCTGCGCCGCCATGCGCGCGGTGAGCGCGGCGACCGCGTGGAATTTGCCGATGGGCAAGCCGAACTGCTCGCGGATCCGGCCGTAGCCAGCCGCGACGAACAGCGACGCCTGTTGCATCGCCGCCCCGAGGGCGGGCAGCGAAATCGACCGACCAGCGGCCAGGCACTCCATCAGCATGCGCCAGCCCTGGCCGACTTGCGCGTCGCCGCCGATCACCCAGTCCATCGGCACGAACACCTTGTCGCCGCGGATCGGGCCGTTCATGAAGGCCGAGTTCATTGGCAGGTGCCGTCGTCCGATCGACATGCCATCGGTGGGCACGGGGATCAGTGCGCACGTGATGCCGAGCTGCTGCTGGCCTTGGGGCCGCGTCGGGTCGACCGCCTGGAACGCCAGGCCGACCACCGAGGCCACGGGCGCCAGCGTGATGTAGCGCTTGTCGAAGCTGACCTCGAAGCCGCGCAGTCGCCGGCCATCGATCTCGCGTTCGCACAACACGCCGGTGTCGGGGATCGATGCGGCGTCGGAGCCGGCGTACGGCGAGGTCAGGCCGAAGCAGGGCAGCTCGCGGCCGTCCGCCAGGCGGGGCAGCCAGTGCCGCTTCTGTGGATCGGTGCCGTAGCGAGATCGGAAGAGCGTCGTGTAGGGAAAGAGTGTAGATCTCGGTGGTCGCCGTATCATTAAAAAAAAA
>FZPY01000040.1_pt1 | contig 21845 bp, 27 predicted proteins | sample 1534801 | NCBI WGS metagenome assembly FZPY01 (sample SAMEA104161950, study PRJEB21768) | metagenome | isolation source: underground water | reverse complement strand
GTAACCTTGGTTGGCTTGTCGTATGCGCCTCCATTTAAAAAGTACCAAGGGCAGCTTACAGGCGGTGTATTATGAGAACTAGCCATCTGCAAAGTGCCAATACCAGTCCATCGAGGTTGATAATTCGCCGTCATAAACCTGCCCTTCATGATCAACAACAAGGCGCATGACCAGCAAACGTAAAGCCACCGGCCGGTGGATACTTACTTTTACAGGTTCCATGACGTTTTTCAGCAATGGTGGATGCGTTAATAATATTTAGCTTGACATAAGCTACTGTTTTTGAGAATCTCATCGCATGTCTCAATCTGCCCGAAAATTAATTGCTGTACTGTTAGCCCTGTGGCTGCCGCTTTTCAGTGGCAGCGTGCTGGCGGCTTCGGTGTCCATGCAATATCATTTCGGGCAGCATCAGTCGGGACAAATGGATTCTGTACAATCCCATGATGATGCCCATGAAGATGTTGGACAGTTCGTCGCCATGCAGCATGGCGACAGCTGCGAACAGCAGTTTGCAGATTCGTCGGATACGCTGCATCACGCTGCATCACATGACCATCATGACAAGAAATGCACAGCCTGTGGCGTCTGTCATCTGGCTTGCAGCGGCTATCTGGCCGTGTCGGACTTGTCAGGATTAACGAAGCAACAGCCCGATGCAACGGTCGCTGTTTATCTGCTGTCGTTCAACTCCACTACCAGCCTTCCGCTGCTGCCTCCCCCTCTCGCTCGCGTCTAACGCGGGACGAGTACGTCTATCGGTTTCATAAAACCGACCTGAACCCAGCTCTTCCCGTATCGTCCGGTGGCCGCTTTGCGTCTGCCATTCAAGACTATTCGAGGATAAAAAATGAAAAAGAGCGCAGTGGGATCAACCCCTTCCGTTTTTACTAAACGCAATATATTGCGCGGCCTGATACTGAGTGTCGCACTCGGCGCGACCGCGTTCGCCATCGCCCAACAACCCGCCACACCCGTCACTACGCCAGTCGCGATCAAGCAGGCGGGGCAGACTTTGCCCGTGGTGGACGTTTATAAAAGCCCGCAGTGCGGTTGCTGCAAGTCGTGGGCGAGCCATCTGGAAAAGGCCGGATTCAAGGTCGTGCTACATGACGTAAACGATGTACCCGCCGCGCGCCACAAACTGGGCATGCCGGACAAGTTCGGCTCATGTCATACCGCCCGCCTCGGGCAATATCTGATCGAGGGTCATGTGCCAGCGGCGGACATCAAACGTCTGCTAGCCGAGCATCCCGACGCAAAAGGTCTGGCCGTACCCGGCATGGTGCAGGGTTCGCCGGGCATGGAAGGCGACACCAGCCAGCCATACGACACCTTGCTGATTTCCGGCGATGGCACGGCTAGCGTATTCAAACATCACTAAATCAAACAAAGGAAATGAATATGAAAAAGGCAATTTACAGCAGCTTGTTGGTGGTTTTGTTGGCAGCATCCGGTTCCGCGTTGGCGGAAGGTCACATGCAGGGCATGAGTCATGCGGACATGCAGAATATGGGGCACGACTCCAGCACGATGCAAGGACACAAAGCCGAGGGCGTGCTGAACAGCATTGATCTGCCAAACCACAAGATCAACCTGACGCATGGCCCGGTCAAGACGCTGGGCTGGCCCGGCATGACGATGAATTTCAGCTTCAAGGATGCCGCGATACTGAAAGGCATCCAACCTGGACAGAAGGTGGCATTCGAGATCGTCAAGGAAGCGCCCAAGCGGTTTTATGTGAGCAAGATCACGGCGTTGAAATAAATGCATGGCGGCCGGACGGTTCCGGCTGCGCAACAGGAGTCAGTATGAAAAAAGTATTTATAAGATTTCCGCTCTGGCTGGGGCTGGCAGCATTTTCGCTGACGGCACTGGCGGGAGCACCCGATCAGACTATGGAGCACCACGACCATCCGATGGCTCAGCATGGCAAGCAGGCTGATGCCTCGCTTAGTCTGGATCACGCGGTCGAGATCGCGCTTGCAGGCAATCCCGGTCTGGCGAAAATGACCGCTCGCGCCAAGGCGATGGCGGAAGTGCCATCGCAAATGGGCACGCTGCCGGATCCGATGTTGTCGCTGAATGCGGTCAATCTGCCAAACGACACGTTTTCTTTGTCGCAGGAGCCCATGACCCAAGTACAAGTCGGCATCGGCTTTACCCTGCCGTTCCCCGGCAAGCTGGATTTGCGCGAGCAGGCAGCTGAATTCGAGGCGCGCGCGGCGCAATTCGACGTGGACGAGATGCGTCTGGTACTGGTCAAAAACGTGCGCTCGATCTGGTGGAATATGTTCTATCTGGATCGCGCCCTGAGCGTCGTCGAGCGCAATCAGGTGTTGTTGCGCCAGTTGGTCAAGATCGCCGAGACTCGCTACAAGACAGGGCAGGGCATGCAGTCCGATGTGCTGCTGGCACAGCTGGAGTTGTCCAAGTTGCTGGACATCGAGATCGGCCTGAAAGCCATGCGCCGCACTCAGGCCGCGTCGCTGAAAGCCTTGCTGGATCGCTCCGATATGGGCGACATCATCCTGCCTGCAAAGGTCGTCGAGACTTTGCCCGACACACCCGAACTGGTCGAGCTGAATGCGACGGCGCTGGACGCACGTCCTGCCTTGTCCGCGCAGCACAACGGTGTGGAAGCCGCGCGCAGCCGCGTGGCGCTGGCGGAGAAAGACTATTACCCGGACTTCAAGCTGGGTGCGGTCTATGGTTTCCGTAGCGGCAACAATCCCAACGGCAGCGCTCGCACCGATATGAGCAGCATCCTGTTCAGCATGAATCTGCCAATTTTCTCAGGCGCACGGCAGGACGGTGCGCTGTCGCAGCGTAAGGCTGAAGTGATGCGCGAAGAATTTGCGCTACAGGAAAGAAAGACTCAAGTGCTGGCAGAGATCGAACAGGCGCTGGCGGATTATCGCGCCGGACAGGAACAGGCATCGTTGTTCAAGACCGGCATCATCCCACAGGCCAGACAGACCACTGCCGCGATGCTTTCAGCCTATCAGGTGAGCAAGGTGGATTTCCTGAATCTGGTGCGTTCTCAAGTCACCCTCTATAACTACGAGACACAATACTGGAAGGCGCTGAGTTCGGGCTGGCAGGCGTGGGCCAAGTTGCAAGCAGCAGCAGGGCAGACCTATACCGCTCAGACAAACACCTCACAGCCTGAATCAGGTGCAAATCAAACTGACCACACAGACAGTCACCCATCCGGCATGAAAATGAACCACGGAGAGCATCCATGAATACCAGCACATTTAGCAGCAAAAAAAGCATCATCGCAACGGCGGTCATCGCCTTGTTCATTGGCAGTGGCGCGGGCTACTGGATCGCCAACGGCAAGTCTGCCGACAGCGCGAAACCATCCGCCGTATCAGCCGAGAAAAAGCCGCTGTTCTACCGCAACCCGATGAACCCGGCGATCACTTCGCCCACACCCGCCACGGACGAGATGGGCATGGACTATGTGCCGGTGTATGCAGAAGACAAGCCCGCAGAGCGCAAGCCCTTGTTCTATCGCAATCCGATGAACCCGAACATCACCTCGCCCACGCCTGCCACGGACGAAATGGGCATGGACTATATCCCCGTCTATCCTAAAGGGGGGGCGTCGTCGTCCGATCCTGCCGGCACGGTGAAGATAGACGCAACCGTGGTGCAGAACATCGGGGTGCGCACCGCTGCGGTGACGCAAGAAGTGCTGTCGCACGACATCCGCACCATAGGCCGGGTCACGTATGACGAGCAGCGTGTCGCGCGTTTGCATCCCAAATATGATGGCTGGGTCGAGAAGCTGTTCATCGACAAGACCGGCGATCAGATCAAAAAAGGCAGCATGTTGCTGTCTATCTACTCGCCACAACTGGTCGCGACACAGGAAGAATATTTGCTGGCGCTAAATAATGTGGCTGAACTGCGCGACAGTCCATTCCCGGATGTGCGCAAAGGTGCGGAGAGTCTGTTGCGTTCCACCAAACAGCGCTTGCAACTGCTGGATGTGCCCGAGCATCAGATCGCACAACTCACCAAGACCCGCGAGATCATGAAAGGCATCCACATCCACTCGCCGTTTGATGGCGTGGTGATGAACATCGGTGCGCGTGAAGGCGAACGCATCACGCCCATGACTGAGCTTTACATGATCACCGACCTTTCCCGCGTTTGGGTGATCGTGGACGTGTACGAAGATGACATGCCCTGGGTGCATCAGGGAGACACGGCGAAAGTACAAGTGGCAGCAATCCCGGGTCGCACTTTCACCGGCAAGGTGGCATACATCTACCCCTATATGGAAGCCAAGACGCGCACCATCAAGGTCAGGCTGGAACTCGATAATCCCGGGATGGTGCTCAAACCCGAGATGTTCGCCAACGTGAACATCGCGGCGGACAAGCAGATAAATGCGCTGGTCGTGCCTTCCGAAGCCATCGTACGCACCGGCACACAGGATCAGGTCTTCATCCAGCGTGCGCCCGGCCAGTTTGAACCGCGCAAAGTGGTGCTCGGCGTGGCATCAGATGGCAAGACACAGATCGTCAGCGGCCTGAAGCAGGGCGAAATCGTCGTGACTTCAGGACAATTCCTGGTGGACTCCGAATCCAAACTCAAGGAAGCGACCGCCAAGATGATGGAAGCGGTCAAGTCTAAATCATCAGCGAGCGCTGAACCTGCCCCTGTCATGCAGACGGAAGAGCCGCCCATGCAGATGCCCGGCAAGCAACAGCAGAGCCGGGAAATGAACGGCGCTGCGATGCAGGGCATGGACATGCCGGGTATGGATATGTCCGCCATGCAGGATATGAACGACCAGCCGGCCCAGCCTGCCGCAAAAGTCACGCCCGCCGCAAAGCCCAAGCCCGCACCTGCCCAAACCATGCAGATGCCCGGTATGGAGGGAATGGACATGAATCACAAAATGGATGGCATGGGTGACATGAACGGAGGAGCTCAGCAATGATACGAGCGCTGATAGATGCGTCCATCCGCAACCGCTTTCTGGTGCTGATCGCGACGCTGCTGATTGTCGTGGCGGGTTTTCAGGCGATGAAATCCACTCCGCTGGACGCGATTCCCGATCTGTCGGATGTGCAGGTCATCATCTTCACCGGCTTTCCCGGTCAGGCGCCGCAAGTGGTGGAAGATCAGGTGACTTATCCGCTTACCACGGCGATGTTGTCCGTGCCGAACACCAAGGTGGTGCGCGGCTATTCCTTCTTCGGTTTTTCCATGGTGTACGTGATCTTCAAGGATGGCACGGACATGTATTGGGCACGTACCCGCGTGCTCGAATACCTGAATTATGCCGCTGACCGTCTGCCCGCCAGCGTCTCGCCCAAACTGGGGCCGGACGCGACCGGGGTGGGTTGGGTGTATGAATATGCGCTGGTGGACAAGACCGGCAAGCATGACCTGTCGCAACTGCGCTCGATACAGGACTGGTATTTACGTTATCCGCTGCAAACTGTGGAAGGCGTGTCCGAAGTCGCTTCCATCGGCGGCTACGTCAAACAGTATCAGGTAGAAGTCAAACCTGATGCCTTACTCGCCTACAATATCCCGTTAGCCAAGGTTAAACAGGCGATCAAGCAGAGCAACAACGATGTGGGCGGTCGTCTGGTGGAGATGGGCGAGACCGAATATATGGTACGTGCACCCGGATATATCAAAGGAATCAAAGATCTGGAAACGATACCGGTGGGTGTGGATGCGAACGGTACACCTGTATTCCTGAAGCAGATCGCCAACATCCATCTGGGTCCCGAGATACGGCGCGGTCTGGCTGAACTCAACGGCGGCGGCGAAGTGGCGGGCGGCATCGTCATCATGCGCTATGGCGAGAACGCGCTGGCCACCATCGAACATGTGCGCGCCAAACTGGAAAGCCTGAAAAAGGGACTGCCGGAAGGCGTGGAGATCGTGCCGGTTTACGACCGGGGTAACCTGATCGAGCGTGCCGTGGATAACCTGAAACACAAGCTGATCGAGGAATCCATCGTGGTCGCGCTGATCTGCCTGATCTTTTTGATGCATGCGCGCAGTGCGCTGGTCGCCATCATCAGCCTTCCTATCGGCATATTGATCGCCTTCATGATCATGCGCTGGCAGGGCCTATCCGCCAATATCATGTCGCTGGGTGGGATTGCGATTGCCATCGGCGCGATGATAGACGGGGCGATTGTGATGATAGAGAACGCCCACAAGCATCTCGAACATCTGGGCGAAGAAGAGAGCAAGAACCTGACGGCAAGATGGGAAGCCATCGCGCGCGCCTCGCGGGAAGTCGGGCCTGCGCTGTTCTTTTCATTAGTGATCATCACCGTTTCCTTCCTGCCGGTGTTCACCTTGCAGGCGCAGGAAGGGCGGCTGTTCTCGCCGCTGGCGTTCACCAAGACCTATGCGATGGCGGGGGCAGCGATACTGGCCATCACGCTGGTGCCGGTGCTGATGGGCTTGCTGATACGCGGCAAGATACCCAGCGAGGAGCATAATTTCCTCAATGTCTGGCTTAAACGCCTGCATGCCCCGTTGCTGGGGCTGGCCATGCGCTGGCGCAGTCTGACCATCCTGCTCGCTTTGCTGTTGCTGGCGCTGACTGCCATTCCGGTGATGAATACCGGTTCGGAATTCATGCCGCCGCTGGACGAGGGCGACGTGCTGTACATGCCGACCACTTATCCCGGCATCTCCATCACCAAGGCGAAGGAGCTGTTGCAGCAGACCGACAAGATACTCAAGACCTTTCCGGAAGTGGAGCAGGTGTTCGGCAAGGTTGGTCGCGCCCAGACGGCTACCGATCCTGCGCCCTTGTCCATGCTGGAAACGACCATACGTTTGAAGCCACGTGATAAATGGCCGGATCCAGACAAGACCACCAAGCAACTGATGAAAGAGATGGATGGTGCGATCAAGTTCCCCGGGGTGGCTAACGCCTGGACCTTCCCGATCAAGACGCGCATCGACATGTTGTCCACCGGCATCAAGACGCCGATAGGCATCAAGGTCTCCGGCCCTGATCTGTATGTGCTGGAAAAAGTGGCGGGCGACATCGAGAGGTCGTTGAAAACCATGCCGGACACGCTGTCGGCCTTTGCCGACAAGGCGGCGGGCGGTTATTACATGGATTTTGACATCAAGCGCGAAGAGGCGGCTCGTTACGGGTTGACGGTAGGCGATGTGCAGGATGTGGTGCAGTCGGCGATCGGCGGCATGAACGTGACCGAGACCGTCGAAGGACTGGAGCGTTATCCGGTCAATCTGCGCTATCCGCGCGCACTGCGCGACAACATCGAATCGTTGCAGCGCGTGCTGATCCCGACACCGAGCGGGGCGCAGATTCCGCTGTCGCTGGTAGCCGACTTGAAACTCAGACGCGGCCCGCCAGCGGTGAAGACCGAGAACGCCACGCCGAACGCCTGGATCTACGTGGACATCAAGACCAGCGACATCGGCGGTTATGTGGCTGCCGCGAAGCGGCAGGTCGAGGCCACCGTCAAAGTACCGGCGGGTTATTCGCTGATCTGGTCCGGTCAGTTCGAGTACATGGAGCGCGCCGCCGCACGCTTGCGCATGGTCATTCCCCTGACGCTGCTGACCATCTTCCTGTTGCTGTATTTTAATTTCCGCAACCTGACCGCACCTGCGGTGGTGATGCTGTCCATCCCGTTCGCGCTGATCGGCGGCTTCTGGCTGGTCTGGCTGCTGGGTTTCAATATGTCGGTGGCGGTGGCGGTGGGCTTCATCGCGCTGGCCGGGGTGTCGGCAGAGATCGGCGTGCTGGTGATGACCTTCATTGACCAGGCCATCGCCAAGCGGCGCGCGGCAAATGAAGGGCAGAGATTGAGTTCGGAAGAAATTATGGAAGCCGTCTCGTCCGGCACCACGCAGCGTGTGCGTCCGATCGCGATGCCCGCAACCGCCGTGATCGCCGGTCTGGTGCCCATCATGTTCGGTAGCGGCACGGGTTCGGAAGTCATGCAGCGTATCGCCGCGCCGATGATAGGCGGCATGGTCACTTCGACGCTGCTCTCATTGTTCGTGTTGCCGGTGATTTACGGCTGGGTGTTGCTGCTACAGGAAAAGCGTAAGAAAGTCTGATGAAACTCGTGCAGGTCGGCCGATGTGCCGACCTGCCGTACATGAATGATACGAAGAGAGGTTGATGATGAATAAGCATATCGAACATTGCAAAGTAACTGCAATCGTCAGTTGCGCGGCGCTGGAGAAAGTCGAGCAACGCCTGCAGCAGATGGGCGTTTCCGGCATCACCGTGGCTCATGTGATGGGTTACGGCGAATACAGTGATTTTTACAGTCGTGACCGGAATACCCGTCATGCCCGTATCGAAACCTTCACCGACACGGAAAAAGCCGAGGGCATCGTCCAGGCCATCATGGATGCGGCTCACTCCGGTGAGACCGGAGACGGCATCGTTGCGGTGCTGCCGGTGAGTCATTTTTATCGCATTCGCGACCGTAGCGAGGTGGTGCTGAACGACGATACGCAAGAATAGGTTTGCCATTCTTCTTGCAAATGAAAATTAAGGTAAAAACATGATAGAGATCATCCCCAACTGGCATCCGGTGTTTATACATTTCCCGATAGCCTTTACCACAGCGGCCGTGTTTTTTGCGGTGCTCGGCAGCGTATTCAGTGCAAAACCCTGGGGGCAGCAGTGTGCGTTATTCGGGCGCTGGATGCTGTGGGCGGCGGCGGTGTTTGCCGCTATCGCGGCATTGTTCGGCTGGCTTGCCTACAACAGCGTAGCGCATGACGATCTCGGTCATCTGGCGATGACCGACCATCGCAACTGGGCGCTGGCTGCACTCGCGGCATTGTTGGTGCTCGCCGTCTGGGCGATGCGCTACCGTCGTGCCGACCGCCAGCCGTCCTACGGGTTTCTGATCTTGCTGATCGCTGCGTGGTTACTGGTGATCAGCGCCGCATGGCGCGGTGGCGAAGTGGTTTACCGGCACGGGCTGGGCGTGATGTCGCTGCCCAAAGCGGAAGAGCATCACCATGTTCACGGTGAAGACCACGGCAAGCTGCCCTTGCCGGACGATGTGCCGCTACATGAGGACGCGCATAGTCATCACGTTCATGCAGCAGAAGGTGGTGAGTATCCGGCTGTCGCAGACCCGCTCGCTGACAGTACAAGTACGGCGCATGGAAAGGATGGACATAGCCATTAGGCATCAATAACTGAAAGGAGGTATTTCTGTCTTGCAAGGGATCGGTCGCGATATTTTTTTAATCAAACTGTTAGGAGAATGACATGAAACTGAAAACTACTTTGCTGCTTGCCACATTGGGTGCATTCGCTGCTACTACTGCCTTTGCCAACGAGGAACATCATCCTGACGTCAAGGCTGAAAAAGTTGTCCAGGAACAGAAGGCCGCCTCTGATGCCGGGGATAAATCTATTAAAAACATGGATATGCACCAGAACATGAAGACGATGCACGACAAGGACATGCCGATGATGAAACACGGGGAAGGCATGAATATGTCCGGCGATAATCAGATGCACGATCTGGATAAACAGACTGGCATGAAAGAAGAGGTGAAAAAACCATTAAAGAAGCACAACCATATGGAAGAGAAAACTGGTATGCCAATGCCCGAGCCGATGCAAGATATGCACAAGGAAATGCCAAGCAATCGCCACGACCACATGAAAGAGAAGCACTGAATTTGTTTGATTTTGGATGAAACTACGTTCTAAACAAAAACGGATATTCATAACGTAGGTTTATCCGGATATCCGCTTCTGAATTTGGAATTTTCAGTTATTTCTTTGCACGTAAATGGTATTTGAGAATAGGAGTGGCAGGTCATAATCATTCTTTTTCCCAAAAGTTTTTCAATTGTTGGTTAACAAGGAGAAGCATATGAATCTCTCTGAGCTTGCCAGACGCGCTGACGTGACTGCCGATACCGTGCGGCATTACACGCGTATCGGTCTGCTTTCGCCTGGTCGCAACCAGAATAACGGCTACCGTAACTACAATCTCGTTGATTTCGCCCGTCTGGGGTTTATCTGCAAGGCGCGACTATTGGGTTTCAGTCTGACAGATATCAGAGAGATTTTGCAACACAGCCAACTTGGTAATTCACCTTGTCCGCAGGTGCGCCAGATCATAGAGCAACGCCTGCAGGAAAATCGTCTCAAGTTGCAGGAATTGCTGGCATTGCAGGCGCGCATGGAGCAGGCGGTGGCGCAATGGTCATTGATGCCCGACGGTTTGCCTGACGGGGAGGCCATCTGTCATCTGATCGAAAATTTTGTGCCAAAAGATTGATTGAAAGATTGACCTATGTGTTACACACGGGTTTATCGTGATGCCAGCAAGCAGGTGTAGAAAGCAAGTGTAGCAAGCAGGTGTAGCAAATCAAGGGAGGTGGATGTGACATCCATCCAAGCGAACGTATATTGCACAAGGAGAAAAACCATGAGTAAAACTACTGAAGCAAAGCGCAACAAAGGCGATGAAGATAAATGCTTAAGCGAAGAGCAGCGACATCATTGCATCGAGGTTGCCGCCTATTACATCGCCGAGAAAAACCCATCAGAGCCTTGTTGCGATGTCGAGAACTGGCTGGCAGCAGAGGCACAAGTGGCTCGATTGATGTCCGATGGCAAGCTATAGATAGCAACATTTGAGCATAGTCAGGCTGGGTTGGCGGCTGTTCGTCAATCTAGGCTGGCTGTCTGAATAAAGGTGGAAATTATCATGCAGTGGATTACACAAAACTGGTTATGGATGTTACTGGCAGTCGGATTCTTTTTCATGATGCGTCGTGGCGGATGCGGCATGGGGGGCGGAATGAAAGGTCATGAAAGTCATGGCGATCATGCAAGTCACGGCGATCATGGTAGCCAGATGCCATCTCATGCGGAAGAAAACAAATCTGCCGGCACCGCAATTGACCCGGTTAACAAGGCCACGCTAGACAGCGCGACTGCCTTGACCTCCGTGTATCACGGAAAAACCTACTACTTCAGCTCGGCAGAGAACCGGACCATATTCGAAGCAGATCCCGCGCAATACGCCAGTGCCGAACTAGCTGAACAGCAACCCCATAAGTCACATCATCATGGTTGCTAGGGCGCAATAAGTGGGGCAGGAAAGATGTGTTTTTCTGCAACGGCAAGCTTTGTAGCGGGTGTCTCATTATCCGTGATCGGAGTGCTGACGCTGAAAAAAGTGCGGTACAAGACAGAAATACCGTTTGCGATGATTCCGCTTGTGTTCGGGATACAGCAAATCATAGAGGGCATGCTTTGGCTGTCCTTTCGGTATGAGGTGCCGTCGCTCAATGTGGTCATGACGTATGCGTTCACGATGTTCTCGCATGTGTTATGGCCCATTTATGTGCCATTCGCGATTGGGTTGGTGGAGACTGTGGCCTGGCGGAAAAATGTGATTCTGCTATTCCAGTTCATCGGTTTGACGGTCGGTTTGTACCTGCTTTATCTGGTGATCAAGTTTCCGGTTACATCAGCGGCCGGGCAAAACATTGTGTACGTTTCACTGCATTTTTATGAGGGTCTGGTCATGGTGCTTTACCTGTTGGCGACTTGTGCAGGCTGTTTCTTTTCCAGCCATAAGCTCATCAGATGGTTTGGTGTGCTTGCCTTAGTGCTTTTTATGGTGGCGATCTGGTTTTATACCGTGGCATTTTTTTCCGTATGGTGTTTTTTTGCCGCGATATTAAGTGCGGTCATTTATCTGCACTTCAAAACAGAAAAACGGTGCAGTGCAGGCTTGATACAGCGTGTTGCATGATGGGGGATGGAAGATTAGTCAAGCCGTAACGTACAGAGATAGTTGTAACGATTGTTGAGGAGAATGATATGGACTGGATAGTACAAAGCTGGGTATGGATTGTGGTTTTTGTGGTGTTTATCGGGATGCATTTATTCGGACACGGAGGCCATGGCGGTCACAATGGACATGGCGGCGAGAATCAACATCCTACAGATGGAAAACAACTGCGCAAAGGTCGCTCACAGAGTCATTATCACTAAAAAAAGGGGGCATCATGCTGAATATCAAACTCGTTTGCTGGACATTGGGCTTGTGGTGTGCGGTCACGTTCGTGGCATGTGTGAGCTATGGTCTGGCTACGCCAGAAACGCTGCATATGCACACACTTCTTGAACAGTTGCTGCCAGCGTTCAAGTGGCTTACATGGTGGGGTTTTCTGTTGGGTTTGGTTGAGAGTTTTCTATACGGCGTATATGCCGGATTGGTGTATGTGCCGATATATAACCTTCTCAAGCGTCGCTGGTTTAATGAATAGTTTCAGTCGCATCTAGTGCTGATAATGGTTACGTCAGCCGTGATAGTTAGTTTGCTGACTAAGCAATTTTGCCAATTCCAGATGGGTTGCCCCTGAATTGGATGGTTCTAAATTTTTGAGGCAACCACTGTTGATAAGGAGAAAAGAAATGGCAACCGATCCAGTATGCAAGATGAAGGTAGAACCTGCTAAAGCAGCGGCTCATGTGGATTATCAGGGGCAGGAGTATCACTTCTGTTCAGATACTTGCCACAAGAAATTCATCGCTGAACCCAACAAGTACACGAGCGGCACCGCCACGCCCGATCATTCGTGCTGTGGTGGGCACAAGTGAGCGTTAGCCCATTTTAAATTTTTACTTTAACAGGCTGCTGAAAAGCGCAATAGATTCGCAGTGGCTTGTTAAATTTTCAGGAGATAGGAATGAAACAACCAGGTAAGACACAAAACTTCAAGGATTCGGTTTGTGGCATGAAGGTCAGCCGCAAAACAGCTATTGAGGAATCTGTATATCAGGGTAAGACTTACTATTTTTGTGCAGGAAGTTGCCGAGAGGCGTTCGATGCGGATCCTGATAAATATCTCAGTTGCGTGTGAGGTCATTGGTACATGAACGAACATGAAATAACCCGCCGCGAATCCATTACGAGACTGGGGCTGCTGCTTGTGGCGGTGTTCGTTGTGTCGTTGGGCTACGGGGTGGTGTTGCCGGTGCTGCCGTTTGTGTTGGCAGATGCACTCGGCGAGGCGGAACGCACCTCGGTCTCTTGGCACACTGGGATGCTGACTGGCGTGTATATGCTGGCGCTGTTCATGTTTGCACCACTGTGGGGGTACATCTCGGATCGCATCGGACGCCGACCGGTAATCCTGATTGGGCTCGCAGGCTTTAGCGGTGCAATGTTGTGGTTTGCTTTGGCGCACGGCCTGTTGTCTATTTATGGTGCACGTACGCTTGCTGGTGTATTCGCGGTGGCAGTGTTACCGGTGGTGTTGGCCTGGGTAAGCGATGTGAGCACATCTCGCATGCGGGCACAGTCATTCGCGTGGTTGAGCGCGACGGGCGCGCTTGGTTTCATGTTTGGTTCAATGCTGAGCGGTTGGTTGGCATCCATCAAGATCGTTTCACAGGGTACCGCGCTGATATTGCCGTTTTATGCGGCTGCGATTCTGAGTGGCGTAATAGGGCTTGTGGCCTACCGCTTTCTGCCAGAGAGCGAATCGCCTGGCATCCGCGACAACGAGCAGGAGCGGGATATGCCGTCCTTGATGTGGTTGCTTGCCCTGTCGTTGCTAGTGATGCTCGGTTTGGGGAGTTTCGAGGTGGGAATGGCGTTGATGGGGAAACAAGTGCTGAACCTGCAGCCCCGCGAAATTGGCTGGATGTTTTTTGAATGTAGTCTGGTCATGATACTGGTGCAAATTTTCGTGCTAGCACCGTTGATTCGGCGTGTTGGCAGCAGCTTGCTGGCACCAGCTTTTCTCGCAATGGCTGCCGGTATTGCACTGCTGCCTTATGCCGCGAGTTTTCCGGTTATGCTGGTTGGCGTCGGATTTATTGCCGCCGCTTCCGGTTTATTGATTCCGGCATTGACCTATCTGATCTCTCTCGTAGCGGGTTCTTCGTCCGGTGCAGCGCTCGGCAAGCAGACTTCCGCTGGTAGTCTTGGCTATGCCGTGGGTTCATCCGCTGCAGGATGGTTATTCACTGTGCATATCACAGTGCCATTCTGGATGGTCGCCGTGTTACTTGGTTTAGGGGCAATTGCCGCGTTCCGTGTTTCGAACACCTTAAAGAATACCGGGAGTGCTGGATTCGAATTGAAATCGGAGGGTACGGAATGAATAGTGGAACAGAATTGGAACGTGCAAACGAGGCTTTCGCACATGCCTTGGCCGAGGCGCTGGATATACGCGAACATGAGACCGGGGCGCACTCCAAACGGGTAGCCTGCCATACTTTGGTACTGGCACACCGCTTTACCTCGGATCCAGATCAGCTAAGGCAAATCTATTGGGGTTCTTTACTTCACGACACCGGTAAGATCGGGGTGTCGGATGCTATTTTGTTGAAGAAAGGTGCGCTCAACGAAGCAGAGTGGATGGAAATGCGAACGCATCCTGAAAAAGGTCATCACATAGTGGCGCAGATTCCGGGCATGGTGGAAGCAGCAGAAATCATCCTCAGTCACCAGGAGCGTTTCGATGGGGCGGGTTACCCGCGTGGCTTGAGCGGCGAGCAGATATGTCTGGGCGCGCGGTTGTTCGCGCTGATCGATACGCTGGATGCGATGACTTCCGACCGTTCGTATCGCAAGGCGCTGTCTTTCGATCAGGCCAAGGCGGAGATCATCAGCATGAGCGGCACGCAATTCGACCCGCTGGCAGTGAAGGCATTTTTAGCTGAAGAAACGACCTTGCGCGAGATGGTCTCCGACAAATGCTTATTACCCTAATAATCGATTAATTGTTTTATGTAGTTAAAGGAGATTCAGATGATTGACACGACAGACCCGGTATGCGGCATGAAGTTGGGGAGTGAAGCGAAACTCAGCATGGCCTACCAAGACAAGCAGTATCATTTCTGTTCGCAGAAGTGTCTGGATAAATTCCAGGCGAACCCGGACGCCTATCTGCATCCGCCTGCTGCTGCCGAAAAGCAGACCGTTTCGTCTGCCAATTCTGCGACTCCATCTGCTCCGGCAAGCGGCACTTACACCTGTCCCATGCATCCCGAGGTGCGCCAAGACAAACCCGGTTCTTGCCCCAAGTGCGGCATGGCGCTGGAGCGGGTCAACCCCGTCACATCTGGAGCTACCGAATACACCTGTCCGATGCACCCCGAAGTGGTGAGCGATCAACCCGGCAGTTGCCCGAAGTGCGGCATGGCGCTGGAACCACGCGACGGCCCCTCGGAAGACACCAGCGAGTTGGACGATATGACACGCCGCTTCTGGTTCAGCACAGTGCTGGCCTTACCGGTGTTCGTCCTGGCGATGGTGGCTGACCTGTTGCCTCAGTTCATGCCGCTTTCGATGCCTGTCGTGCAATGGCTGGAATTCGCCTTGGCCACTCCCGTGGTGATATGGGGCGGCTGGCCGATCTTCCAGCGCGGCTGGGCTTCATTGATCAATCGCAGCCTGAATATGTTTACCCTGATTTCATTGGGCGTGGGCGTGGCGTGGGTTTACAGCGTGGTAGCGATGCTGCTGCCGGGTATCTTTCCTGTCATCATGCGCAGCACTGAGGGCACGGTCGCCGTGTATTTCGAGGCGGCGGCGGTGATCATGGCGCTGGTGCTGCTGGGGCAGGTGATGGAACTGCGCGCGCGCAGCCAGACCAGTGCGGCGATCAAGCTGCTGCTGGGTCTTGCGCCAAAAAATGCACGCATTGTGCGGGCTGACGGCAGCGAGGAAGACATCCCGCTGGAACTGGTACAGCTCGGCGATGTGTTGCGCGTGCGTCCCGGCGAGAAAGTGCCGGTGGACGGCGTGGTTCTGGAAGGCATCAGTTCGCTGGATGAATCCATGGTCACCGGCGAATCCATCCCGGTGGAAAAGACCACAGACGCGCATCTGATCGGCGCGACGGTGAACGGCACGGGTAGCTTGCTGATGCGCGCCGAGCGCGTCGGTTCGGATACGCTGCTGGCGCAGATCGTGCATATGGTCAGCGAAGCGCAACGTTCGCGAGCGCCCATCCAGCGCCTCGCCGACGTCACAGCGGGTTATTTCGTGCCCGTCGTCGTGCTGGCCGCACTCGCCACACTGGCGGTCTGGGGTATCTGGGGGCCTGAGCCGCGTTTGGCGCATGCCATCGTCAATGCGGTGGCGGTACTGATCATCGCCTGCCCGTGCGCGCTGGGTCTGGCTACGCCGATGTCCATCATGGTTGGCACAGGACGCGGGGCGACGGCGGGTGTGCTGATCAAGAACGCCGAGGCGCTGGAAACACTGGAGAAGGTCAATACGCTGGTGGTGGACAAGACTGGTACGCTGACAGAAGGTAAGCCCAAGCTGACCTCGGTTATGCCATCCACCGGGTTTGAAGCTGACGAAGTGCTGCAACTCGGCGCCAGTCTGGAGCGTGCCAGCGAACATCCGCTGGCAGCGGCCATCGTCAAAGGTGCGCAGGAAAAAGGCTTGGCGCTCACTTCAGTCGAGGCGTTCCGTTCCATCACAGGCAAAGGCGTGACGGGAACGGTAGAGGGCCGGGTGGTTGCACTGGGTAATCTGAAGCTGTTCGAGGAATTGAACATCCCGGCGGATGACCTGCCTGCCCGTGCCGAAGTCCTGCGCGGTGACGGCCAGACCGTGATGCTGCTGGCGATAGACGGCAAAGCTGCCGGGTTGATAGGCGTGGCCGATCCGCTCAAGGCTTCCACGCCGGAGGCGATACGACAGCTACATGAAGAAGGCATACAAGTCATCATGCTGACCGGCGACAATCTCATCACTGCACAGGCAGTAGCCAGCAAGCTGGGCATAGATCGAATCGAGGCGGAAGTGCTGCCCGAACAGAAGGCCAGCATCGTCAAAGAGTTGCAAGCACAGGGGCGCATCGTGGCGATGGCCGGTGACGGTATCAACGACGCTCCGGCGCTGGCACAGGCGCAGGTCGGCATCGCGATGGGAACGGGCACTGACGTGGCGATGGAAAGCGCGGGCGTGACGCTGATCAAGGGCGACCTGACCGGCATCGTGCGTGCGGTGCGCCTGTCACGCGCCACCATGCGCAACATCCGCCAGAACCTGTTCTTCGCCTTCATCTATAACGTGCTGGGTATTCCCATCGCGGCGGGTTTGCTGTATCCGTTTTTCGGCCTGCTGCTCTCGCCCATCATCGCGGCGGCAGCAATGAGTTTCAGTTCGGTGTCGGTGATATTGAATGCGCTCAGGTTGAATCGGGTGAAAATGTAAATTTGTTGGCTGTAGGAGCGTGCCATGCCCGTATCCTACGATACATAAGGAAAACATCATGGAACACCACCAACATGCCGGGCACGAACAGTCAGATCAAGGTACAAACGGCGCACCGCGAGGATACTACTGGGCATTTCTGGCATTTCTGGCAATCGCTGCATTTTTTCTGTTTGAGGAGCATCGCGCGCATATGCTGGGTGCGCTGCCGTTTTTGTTGCTGCTCGCCTGTCCGCTGATGCATCTGTTCATGCATCACGGGCATGACGGACACGATGAAGGGAGCAAGAAATGAACCCAGAAGAAAACGCCTACGGCCTGTGGCTGATGGTCATCGTAAATTCGGCATTCTTTATCTTTTTTGCGTTCAGTTTCTTCAAGCCGCAATCCGGTCGCGACTGGCGCACACTGGGGCTGTACTCGGCCTTCATCGTGGCGCTGTTCACCGAGATGTACGGCTTTCCGCTAACCATCTATTTTCTGTCCGGCTGGCTGGCAGACAAGTTTCCCGGTGTGAACTGGCTGGCGCATGATTCTGGGCATTTGCTGGAAATGATGTTCGGCTGGCGTGCTAATCCGCATTTCGGGCCGTTTCACATGTTGAGCCTTCTGTTCATCGGCGGTGGTTTCTGGCTGCTGTCCGCCTCATGGCCTGTGCTGTATCGGGCGGTGCAAGGCGGAAAACTGGCGAGCAGCGGGCCTTACGCGCGCATCCGTCATCCGCAATATGTCGCTTTCCTGCTGGTGATGTTCGGCTTTCTGCTGCAATGGCCGACGCTGATCACCCTGCTGATGTTTCCGATACTGCTGGTGGTTTATGTGCGTCTGGCACGTGCCGAGGAACGTGAGGCGGCAGACCGTTTTGGCGCGGAGTGGCAAGAATACGCATCGCATACACCGGGATTTATTCCGCGCTGGTCCACGCTTACGCCTTGGAGTGAAAAATGATGCCGGGCGGCGACCATTACATCTGGCTGATTTGGGCGCTGGCCTTTTTGATTCCCTGGGCGGTGCTATACGCCGTTGTGCCGGAACAGCGCCGGGTGATGTGGTGGAGCAGTGGGCTCACCGCGTTGTTCGGTCTGACCGAGCCTGTGTTCGTGCCTGAATACTGGAATCCACCCAGTCTGTTCGATCTGGCGCAACGCACCGGCTTCGATATCGAGAGCCTGATTTTCTGCTTTGGCATAGGCGGTGTAGGGGCGGTGCTGTACAACGCGCTGACCCGCAAACAGCTTACGCCGATGAGCCATCACGAACGACATAGCCCGCGCCATCGTTTTCACCGCATGGCACTGTGTACGCCATTTGTGGCATTTGTCGCGCTGTATTTCCTGCCCTGGAATCCGATCTATCCGGGCATCGCGGCGCTGTTGGTCGGTGCCTTGTCTTGTGTGCTGTGCCGTCCCGATCTGGCCAGAAAGACGTTGACCGGAGGCGTGCTGTTCGCCGGGTTTTACCTGTTTTTTCTGTCCGCACTGGAAATATTGGCGCCCGGCTATATCCAGCGGGTGTGGAATCTGCCCGCACTCAGTGGCGTGATGCTGGGGCCGTTTCCGATGGAGGAGATCGCCTTCGGCTTCGGCATCGGAGCGTACTGGTCAGGCGTATACGAGCATCTCGCCTGGCATCGGACAAACTGACTCATTATTGCGCTACGCTATATTGCCGAAAACATATTTAATAAACCATATGAGAGGTATCTGATGAATGAAATTGTTAAAGATCCGGTTTGTCAAATGATGGTTCCTGAAACATCGTTTGCTATCAAATATGAAGGTATTTTTCGTGCTTTTTGTTCGGAACAGTGTAAGGAAAGGTTTTTGGAAAATCCGCATTTATATGTAGGGCGGCCTGGTCACAAGGCTGCAGCTCAACAAGGTGAAACAGTCGTCAAAAGACGCAGTTTTATTTTATCTGCCCCACTTGATGCTATGCAGGAAGAGCAGGTAAAGCTCGCATTGTTTGGAATGATGGGTGTGCAAGAGGTGAATATTGAAGGCGATAGAATCGAAATCCAGTACGATTTAATACAGGCAACTGCCGAGCAGATCGCAGATCAATTGGCATTGATAGGCGCAACATTAGGAGGGGGATGGGTTGATCGTCTCAAATTGGAATTTATCAATTACAAGGAAGAATGCGAGATTGCTAGTCTTGAAACTACGGGAGGACACCAATAAAGTATTTTCGCTCGGCTTTAGTGGAACGGAAATCGTGCATCTTTGCTGATGGTCGATATGCAGAATATTTAGTAATAAACCTGCTATCCGTAGCGTATCGCGACGTGCCAATATCCACTGTTTGAACAACGACATGACTGCCAAAATGATGGGCATTAGACTTTCCATAGTTCCTCACATATTCTGCTGTACACACCTTTCTGACTGAAGGCCAAACATATGAGATGGAAAGATGGTTTACGCCAGTCAGGTGTGCCTGCGGCACTAGGTGCAGCGCTATTGTTCGGGGCAGGAACTCCTTTATCGAAATGGCTGCTTGATGACATTAGCCCGTGGTTACTTGCAGGGTTGCTTTATATGGGGTCTGGTCTTGGCCTAGCACTGTATCGTTATTTGATTCATGCTCCTGCCGTTCGCTTTCCAAAGAATGAGGTGTCTTGGTTTGCCGGAGCAATTCTAGCGGGCGGCATCGTAGGGCCTGTGCTGCTGATGATTGGGCTGGCCGGTATGCAAGCATCCGCCGCATCTCTCTTGCTGAATGCTGAAAGTGTATTTACCGCGCTACTGGCATGGTTCGTTTTCAAAGAAAATTTTGATCGGCGCATCGCGTTAGGCATGCTTGCTATCGTGGCTGGTGCTGTGGTTTTGAGCTGGTCGGGAGACGCACATTTAGACGGATTATGGCCGATACTGGCAATTCTTGGCGCATGCCTAGCATGGGGAATAGACAACAACCTGACGTGTAAAGTATCGCTCACCGATGCCACATGGATTGCTTCGGTAAAAGGTTTGGTGTCTGGAGGCGTCAACCTGACGTTAGCCTTATGCTTGGGCGCTTCAATACCGGCACTCCCGCAACTAGCAGGTGCAATGCTGGTTGGCTTGCTGGCTTATGGCGTAAGTTTGACGTTGTTCGTAGTGGGGCTACGTCATCTGGGCACGGCGCGCACGGGTGCATATTTTGCAATAGCGCCGTTCTTCGGTGCTTTGCTTGCTGTGTTGATGGGTGAACCGGTCACGCCACCACTTCTCTTGGCCGGGGCACTCATGGCGGTCGGTACTTGGCTACATCTCACCGAGCACCATGAACACCCGCATATACATGCGGAGTTGATGCATGACCATGAGCATACTCACGACGAGCATCATCAGCATGAACACGATTTCCAGACAACACCGGGTAGCCAACATCGCCATTTGCATCGTCATGAACCACTGGCACATGCTCATCGACATTTTCCTGATGCGCATCATCAGCATTAGAAATGTTTTTCCTGTATCTATAGAATGCACTTTTGGACAAAGTGCCGAGTTTTTAGGAGAGCAAGCATGGATAGTAAGCAACATTGGGAACAGGTTTATGCGACCAAGTCATCCGACTCGGTCAGCTGGTTTCAGGAACATGCCGATCAATCCTTGCGGCTTATCCACAACACAGGTCTTGGTACGAATACGGCCATTATAGATGTGGGCGGAGGAGCATCTAACTTGGTGGATGACCTTGTGGCGGAAGGCTATACCGACTTGACCGTGCTAGACCTGTCATCAGCGGCGCTGGGGGTCGCAAAGCAGCGTTTGGGAAAACAGGCGGACGCTGTGCACTGGATGGAAGGCGATATTACCCGTGCAGAGTTTCCCAAACACCGCTTTGATATTTGGCACGACCGTGCGGTGTTTCATTTTTTGACTGACCCGACTGACCGCCACGCTTATGTCGAGCGGGTCATGCAAGCAGTCCGCCCAGGTGGGCATGTGATTGTGGCCACCTTTGCCGCAGATGGCCCGGAAAAATGCAGCGGTTTGCCTGTGATGCGATACCAGCCAGAAGGTTTGCACGCGGAATTCGGTGATGCTTTCCTGCTGGTATCGCATAAGAAAGAGTTACATCACACCCCGTTCGGCACAGATCAACAGTTTGTATATTGTTATTGCCGCAAGGGTAATAGCTAACGCATTCCCACCATCTTCTTCTCGTTTGGAGATGTTCTCTTTGCGGAACTGCCTGCCTTAAAGCTGCCAGTCGTCACGGACGGGTTGTCTCGTGAACCGATTATCACGAACATCCGGTTTCAGGAAGCTAATTTAATTAGCAGGATAGTCAGTGCGAAATAACTTTCATCGCCTGCGTAATATGCCAATATGCAGCCTGCACTGCCCCGAAATCAGCCTGATTCTTACTTTAATGCAACCCGAATTGCACCCCATTTGCACCCAACTTACATCCAATAATTTTGGCTAACGGTTCCAAAATAACTCCAAACTTCCGCCTCTGGCAGGTGGAAATATTAGCGATGATAAATATACACTGGCAGCGCTATTTGCCTTACACAACGCTAGTAATTTGGATCAATTCTAAGTATGTGGGACGATCTGGCGTCCAGGCTTTATAAATCGGGCGAGGCGATCAGTTTTGATTGAATGTCGAATCGGATTGGTT
>FZPY01000044.1_pt1 | contig 22351 bp, 15 predicted proteins | sample 1534801 | NCBI WGS metagenome assembly FZPY01 (sample SAMEA104161950, study PRJEB21768) | metagenome | isolation source: underground water | reverse complement strand
GCATCACACCGAAACAGAAACTAGATTTTTTAACCCACTCTACTTCTGACCCCAACTAAAAATGGGAGGATTACCATTGAACTACAGGCCACCACGTAACGGACATAATCCACAGACGGCAGAAAAGCTTTCAGTACCTGCCAAGTATGTTCCGCACTTCAAGGCAGGCAAGGACTTGCGTGAGCGGGTTGATCTAAAATAGCTGACACAGAGGAAATACAGATGACAAAATATCCACAGTACCAAGTTAATCGTGCCATGGTTGTCTTGCGATATAAACAGCCATATATTGACTGGGTCAAGACTGCTGGCCCCTTCCCGATGGAACTCACACTTGATCAAGCCAACGAGGACAGCGAGGCTTTTCTTGTTCCATCATATGATAGTCAAAACGATCCAATTGATGGAACCGAAGACGCTATCAAGTGGGTGGAAAAGCGGTGGCGCATGTTCTTTGAGCATATCCTGAAGTCGTGGATTGAGGATGAATCTGAATGGCCAAAGAAACGCACCCTGAAGATGTTCCGAGAATGGTTTGCTGTCGAATACAAATCAATGATCTGGGACATGGGCACTGAACCTCTGATGGTCGAGGACTTTGAAGAAGATGACTTGGATGGCATATTTCCAGATGACGGTACATTGCTACACTGAGTATTGCTGTATGTCGTGATCGCAAAAAAATGCCCCTGACACAATGAAGTTCAGGGGCAAAATGTCTCAACGGGCGTCAAGACTCATATGCATGAATAAGCTAATGCTCACGGCAGGTCAGAGTGAGCAGTTGTTAAATGGTTCAGGTTTTTACAAATAGTTCCATTTCTTCAAATCACGGGAGCACCCGTCATACAGGTTTTCAGTTCCGCAGGATTTCAGAATTGTGCCACCCCACCCACCCCTGAATTTCTGCGTGATCCTGCTGGGGAATTCCATTTACAAAAAAATCCTCCGGAAACCCGTCGTACCCGACGCATCGACGACAGCCACCTGCCGCAACGGGGGAATAAAGGGGGTAGGGGTGATACAGAAGGGACCCAAGGTGGTTCAGAAATGCACCCCGTCGGAGTCGCTGTGTGGCCGTCATTTGGTGGGGGCAGCGGATGCGAGGTAGGCCGGATTTTGGATGCAGAGGTGGCGACGCGTCGTCGGGTACATCAATTCCCCAATGCAATTTTTTGCATCACGCCACGTATGCTGTTTCCGAATATCCGAGTAGGTCTTTGCAGAATACCCACAATAACTCTGCGCCAACCCCTCGTTCCTAAAGAGTATTCCTGTTTCATCCACAATATCTGTGGATAACTCTGTGGATAATGTTGGGGATGAAGCCGCTAAAGTACCATCCTGTAAGGCTTTTTTTTTGGCTGCTTGTTTTTTGAGATTTAAAATAGTCTAAATAAAACAATGTGTTATCGTAAGTATGAATGTTTTGTGAATAGCAATATGCATCTATTCTTCATGCTGTCTGGCTTTGTGGGTAATTCAGAAAAGTCAATACGTCTTGCTATGTATTTTTCAGCAAAATAACTCCTATTTCCAATCAGTCACTTAGTTGTATCCAGCAACATGATCAGCCAGCGCCTTCGGTTATGTCGATCAGGATACTTTTGTCCATCAAAAAAAGATTCACAACGATTACTGACACAGCATCAGAGGTGGTGAATGGTTTACTGTTGAATACAAGTTGATGGTCTGGGGCGCGGGCACTGCTGATGGCCGAAGACTTTGAAGAAGCGGACTTTGCTGGCCTGGATGACCTGTTTCCAGATGACGGTATATTGCTGCACTGAACAACTATTTATGTTGCGCAGTGATCGAAAAAAATGCCCCTGACGCAATGAAGTTCAGGGGCAAAATGTCTCAACGGGCGTCAAGACTCATGCTCAGGGAGGATACATGAATAAGCTAATGCTCACGGCAGGTCAGAGTTGTTTCCTGTTGAATGGTTCACATTTTTACAAATGGTTACATTTCCTCATTCCAGCCATGCATATTTGCAGTTCATCGCGTTTCAGAATGTTGCCTCCCCATCACCTGAATTTCCTGCATGCCCCGCCGGGAAATGCGCTAAAAATATTTCCGTCCGGAAAACCGCCGCAATCGATGCGCCCGTGTCGGTTCAACGGAGGATCGCGGGCACAGGTACCTTCCAGCAAATCCCCGGGGAAGATCCGGGCCGGCATCTCTGTGGCCCTGGCGTTCCTGCCCCGCCGGTCGGGGGAAATTCACTCCTGAATGTTGATGTGGGGAGCGCTGGCGCGCGTTGTCCACAAAATCTGTGGATAAGTCTGTGTACACTGGCTGAGTTAATGCGGTATATCATTGAACAGAAATAGATTATTCCGGTTGGTGACAATTTTAAGCATGATCGGGATTGACCCCGCACAGCATTGACGGCTATCTGCTGCGTTCTCCACGTGCATCAATTGCGCCGGCTCTATGGGTGCGTACCAGACAAATACATTCAGTTTGCCAAACAGGTTAATTTTTATACTGCCAAATTTAGCCGTTTGACTTACAAGGTGGTGGCGCGCAGACTTCCACGTATTCGCAAACAGGTATCAACTCAGGGGGAATACAATGTCTAAGAAACAGTTTCATTGCCAAGCGGTCACTCATGCAGGCATCAAAAGTATCAGCATCACCGATGATGACCATCACTTCTGCCTTACATTGGCAGACGCTGCGAACAGATTAAGTTTTTTAAATGAGGCCATCACCACTGGAAAATATCCCATCGTGATGGAACTGGTGAACTCCTGTTCCAAGCTGGTAACCGGCGAAACGGTGAAATATCGCGTGACAGAGCACGACGCAAAGAAATTTCAACACTCACTTGAAAAAGCACTGAGCCATTAAAAGTACCAATACGCACTGATTTTGCCCGATTTCCCTGGGTCAACGACTCTAACTCGGATACCGCTGGCGGAATTTTTTGGCAGATTGCCGGTGACGACCACCGGTAAATCATAACCGCACATCTCCATCGAGCTTCCGACGTCCCCGTCACAGCAGCACATCTCAGATTTTGGGGAAAATCCTGGCTGCCATTGCCGGTAACGATTGTTCGCTGGTGTTCTCTTAAATTCGCGTTTCCGCATGGATTTTCACGTTGATGGTTCGTCGTTTAAGATAATCGTACTGACCACATTCATCGCTTATGCCGCAGCCTCTGTACGTGCGGGGTGCAAATGGTCAGACATGTCATCTGCCTCCCGTCAGTTCCACCGGTTGCTTGGTGACCACCAGGCCTATGCCTGTCCCTTCTTATGTGCCGTGCTCTTGACCCGGATGATTGAATGACTGAAACAGTTGCAGCAGCTTCCCAGGAGGCAGGCCATTTCCCGTATCTTTGATGCTGATCCGGATAAGATTCTGGCTACTGACCGTGCAGGTGACTTCCACGGTATCGGGCTGGGTTGAAGTTATATGATGAAGAGGATCGGGGTTCGTACGCTGCGCGAGACTAATTTTGGATTTGGTGTTTCGCATCCTTCAGGTATATTCGGCACGTCGCAACTACTGGGTAATGTCAATGGAGGATCGAATTTCATTTATTCCTACCTTGAGTGAAAAATGTAAGCGGCTGACATGTCGATTCGCCCGCGATGGAAGGGGCTATGAGCGCGACTGAATGAATCCGGCTGATCATTACCTGTCAGCTGAGTTGGTTATTGCAGAAATTTTCCTTCAATTCAGCGCCAATTGCCCGTTCCTAAAGCGTATTTTTGTTTTACCCACAATTTCTGTGGATAACTCTGTGGACAACACGGGTGATGAAGCTGCTAACATCTTATCCCACAAGGGTTTTTTTCTATGCTGCCTGTTTATTGATATTTAAAATAATTTAATTAAAACAATGTATTAGCGTAAGTGTGAAAGATTTGTTAACGATTTAATCGCGCTAACCTGTATGCGGCCTGGCTTTGTGGGTAATTCAAAAAAAGTCAATATGCTTTAAGTGTAAATTTTAGAATCAATCATCCATGGAATCAGACCGCCTTCAAGTCAGCATTTTTTTAACAATAGCGTTTGCTGCTGCGAATCGCAAGGCAAGAATCGCTCTGTCTGCAACGCACTTCAATACACAGGCCGGATAAAATAAGTCTGCAATTTTTTTTCTGTTCAGCACAAGTATTTCATTTTCTTCTGCTACACTGCGCCCCGCTGTCGTACCTGATTCCCGTTGGTTCGCCGTAACGCCGTTTCACTTTAAGATGACTCGGGTCAGTCGGTCCGCGTGTAGCTGACCCGAACCGGGTGCGATGGAATGTACTGTGTCAACGCGCTGCTCTTGTGCAGGTCTGCAGATCCTATGAGGTACGAACGCGCGCCATTGCACTCATAAAGCGTGCAGCTACGCGTTTTTTAGCTTGTAACAGCGGTGTATCGCTGCATCTGTCATATCTATTCCGGCCGCGCCCAATTTATTTTAAAAAGGGTCGTCATGTCTTATTTTTCAGCGTCAACAACAATTAAATCACTCTTCGCGGCTTTGCTCGTTACTGCAACGCTGCTGTCATCCGGCCAGAGTCTGGCGCAACCGGTTTTGCGCGTGTCGGCGATCCCCGATGAGTCTCCAACCGAGTTGCAGCGCAAGTTCAAGCCGCTGGGTGACTATCTTGAAAAAAAGCTGGGCATGAAGGTCGAATTCACTCCCGTTACCGATTACGCCTCTTCAGTGGAAAGCTTGGTCAACAATAAGCTTGATCTGGTCTGGTTCGGCGGCTTTACTTTCATTCAGGCTAAAGTGCGTAGTCACAATCAGGTAATCCCGCTGGTACAACGTGAAGAAGATGAAAAATTCAAGTCTGTCTTCATCACGACACACAATGACATCAAAAATTTGCAGGATCTGAAGGGTAAAACTTTTACTTTCGGTTCAGAATCTTCCACCTCAGGTCATCTGATGCCGCGCTCGTACCTGCTGGCTGCCAACATCAATCCGGAAAACGACATGAAACGCATCGCCTTTTCCGGTGCGCATGATGCGACAGTCGCCGCAGTGGCCGGTGGCAAGGTCGATGCCGGCGCATTGAATATCTCTGTATGGGATAAGCTGGTATCGCAAGGTAAAGTGGATACCAGCGCTGTTCACGTTTTCTATACCACACCGGGATATTACGACTATAACTGGACCGTGCGCGCTGACATGGATCCAGTATTGCGAGGCAAGTTAGCTCAGGCATTTTTAGCGCTGGACAAGAATAATCCGGATGACAAAGTGATTCTGGATCTGCAACGTGCTACGCGATTCATCCCGACCAAAGTTGAAAATTACAACGCAATTGAAACGGCTGCTCGCAGCGCAGGCATGTTGAAATAAACATGTCGTTTGTATTGCAAGGGGTCAGCGTATGGCATGCAGCCGCACGCAAAAGCACGGCGTGCGCGTTAAACGAGATCAGTCTGTCGGTCGGGCAGGGTGAGCAGATCGCGCTGATCGGCCCGTCCGGTGCAGGTAAGACGACTTTGCTGCACACGCTGGCATGCGCCCACAAGGCTGAAACAGGCGATTTTTCCGTTTTTGGCGTAGCGCCGTGGAAACTTAGTCATGCCGGGCGTCATGCGCTACGCGCACGTCTGTTTCTTGCACCGCAAACACCGCCCTTGCCGGCACGGCAACGTGTGGTAACGGCGGTTCTGGCCGGACGTCTGCCACAATGGAATCTCTGGCAGGCTATTTCGTCACTGATCAGACCGAGTGAACCGGAAACTGCTTACAATGCGTTGGCACGCTTTAACCTGCAGGACAAGTTATATGCGCGGGTGGACAGGTTGTCCGGAGGCGAGCGCCAGCGTTGCGGGCTCGCCCGTTTACTGGTATCCCGGGCCGATGCTTTTCTGGTGGATGAACCGATTTCCGCGCTCGACCCGATACTCTCGCAGCAAACCTTAGCCGCCTTGCAACAGGAAGCGACCCGCCGTAACGCCACACTGATTTGCAGCATGCATCAGGTCGAATTGGCGCTTGGCTATTTTCCGCGCATCGTCGGGCTGCGCGATGGGCGAATCGTTTTTGATGCCCCTCGTGCCGAGGTGACCGATGCGATGATCGCCGCGCTCTACCAGAATGAAAAGCAGGCCGCACCTGCTGAATCTGTGGTTGCGCAGCGGGGCGCATCCATTTGTCCTGTCTGCTGAAACTAAGATGAGTTCAGCCATTCAGGCAGCTTACACACCTGATCCTGCCTGGCGGGGCCGTATCACGGCGACCGTCGTTGGGCTGATTTTGCTGTGGCCTGTGCTGGTTGCTAGCGAATTTAAACCGTGGATCTTGCTCGATGAACAAAGTCTTAAGGCTACCGGACACTTTCTCGCCAGCTTTTTCCCACCTGCGCATTCCAGCGAGTTCCTCTGGCTCATTTTTGACGCGACATGGCAAACCATCGCCATGGCTACAGCAGGTCTTACGCTGGCGCTGCTGGGTGCCATTCCGCTGACCTTACTGGCGACTGAATCCTTATCAGTCTCACGTCTTGAGTCCGGACGCATGCGTCTTGATAGTGCCATCGTCAGGCAAATTGCGCGCTGGTTGCTGGTGCTGCTGCGCAGCGTACCTGAACTGGTGTGGGCTTTGCTTTTTGTACGCATTGTGGGACTGGGGCCGACTGCAGGCGTGCTGGCCATTGCGCTGACTTACAGCGGGATGTTGGGCAAAGTCTACGCGGAGATTCTCGAATCGTCAGATACGGTTGCCAGCGAATCCCTCCTTAAAAACGGCAGTGGCCGTCTTGCTGCCTTTTTTTATGCGGCCTTGCCGGCATCAGCCGCCGAACTGGTGTCCTACACCACCATGCGCTGGGAATGCGCGATCCGAGGCTCGGTGATCATGGGTTTCGTCGGAGCAGGCGGGCTCGGTCAACGTATGGACGAATCGATGAAAATGTTATCCGGCGGTGAAGTTTCAACCATGCTGATCATATTTGTATTGCTTGTCGCGTGTGCCGATCAGGTCAGCGCTTTTTTACGCAAGCGGCTGAGCTGACATGCGCCCTTCATCACTGCCACCTGTTATCGGATTGTCCACCTTCGCGCTGCTGGCAGGGCTGCTGGCGCTGGTTGTCGCCAGTTTTTACTCGCTGACAATGAGCTGGGGTGTGCTTTTTTCTGCCGATGCGCTGCGCTCCAGTCTGGAATTTCTGAATGGCTTTGCGCCACCTGAGCTGGCCATGCCTTTTCTGGAGAGGGTGGCAGAGGCAACGATGGAGACGATTTCCATGTCTGCACTGGGTACCGGCATTGCCTTTGTCACAGGCCTTGCGCTGGCACTGCCGGCCAGCGGGCGCTGGGGGGGGGCATTACGCGCGATAGTCCGTTTGATACTCAACCTGTTGCGCTCGATACCAGAACTGGTTTGGGCGGTCATTCTGCTGATCGCGGCCGGACTCGGGCCTTTTGCGGGCACGCTGGCGCTGGCTGTGCACACGACCGGCGTGCTGGGTCGACTGTTCGCGGATGCGCTGGAGAACCTGTCGCCTGAGAGCGAAGAGACTCTGCGTATTAATGGCGCAACCCCCGTTGCTGCTTTTTTGTATGCCGCGCTGCCGCAAATTTTGCCGCAACTGATGTCATACACGCTGTACCGCTGGGAGAACAATATACGCGCCGCGGCCATTCTGGGCGTGGTCGGCGCAGGTGGGCTGGGGCAAATGCTCAAATACTACCTTTCCTTGTTTCAAATGCAGCAGGCCGCCAGTGTCATTATTGCGATGCTGTTGCTGATTATGCTGGTCGATGGCGCCAGTTTTTGGCTGCGACGTAAGCTGACCGGAAACTAGTTCTAAGGATTTAATCTCGGAAGTGTCCTGTGCTTGTAAAGTTCACGTGTCTGCGAATGAGCTGGGTAAGGCAATGGATGAGGTGTACTTAATCAGAACCCGCGTGATAAAAAAACAGGAAAAATAACTGAGACGAATGGCTCGAGTCGTAATCACTCGAGTCTGCTGAGATAAATACAGTTAACCGTATTTATCTCAGCAGACAGGAAAATGCGGATACATTACAATCCGGAAAGAGGCGCCACTCTAGGTTGGAATACTGATTGCCTGCCATGATTTGAAGCGATTATATATACTGTTGTTAATCAATAGCTGATTAACGCGCATAAACAGGAACTGAAATGGATCAAATTGGACGCCTTAAACTTCGGCAACGTTTTGCCATACTGATTTATTGCGTGGTGGCCGGGTTTTCGCTGTATGGCCTGTGGTCGTTCAAAACACTGGGTGAACTCAAAGTCAATGGTCCGATTTATCAGGATATTGTTCAGGGTAAGGATTTGGTGGCAGACATTTTGCCGCCGCCAGCGTACATTATCGAATCGTACCTTGTGAGTTTGCAGCTCGTTGAGTGTGAGCCATCCGAACAGGCGAATCTGATTGCCCGCTTGCTTGATTTGCAGCGGGAGTACGTTAAGAGACATGAATTCTGGTTGAATCAAGGCTTGAGTGATGATTTGGCTAAAAACTTTCTGCTCCAGGCGCACGAGCCTGCCATGCTGTTTTATTCGGTCGTGAATGATGAGTTTGTTCCCGCCTTGCGGCATGAGAATAAGCCTGCAATGCTCATCGCGATGAAGAAAATGAAAGCTGCATACGCCTTGCATCGAGAGGCAATTGATCGTGTCGTGAAAATTGCTAAACGACGTGTCATCCTTGATGAGAGGCAAGCAAGTCAAAAGATTGATATTGCAACCTATCTGATGTTGTTTATTTTGATTTTCTCAGTCAGCCTGACGGCGCCGCTTGCTTATTTGATATCGCGTTCCGTCCTCGTTCCACTACAGCAGCTGCGACAGGCAATGAATGACATTAAAAGCAGCGGTGATTATTCACGCAGGCTGACTGTCACTCGTGATGATGAGGCGGGGGATACGGCACGAACATTCAATGAGTTGATCGAAAGCGTACAACATGCGCAGATCTCAGCGGAAGCTGCCAGTCGTGCCAAAAGCGAATTTCTGGCGAATATGAGTCACGAAATTCGCACACCGATGAATGCTATTATCGGTTTTTCCGAATTGGCTCTTGATCACCCTGATCCTGAAGATCAGCAGATTTTTTTGTCTCAGATTCTTGACTCGGCAAAGCTACTGCTGGGAATACTCAATGACATACTCGACCTGTCAAAAATTGAATCTGGGCAAATGTTGCTAGATGTGACTCCGTTTGATCTTAATGACCTGTTATGCAGTCTTGAACGTCTGTATACACTGAGGGCCAAAGAGAAAGGGCTGGTTTTTGACTTGATCAATACGTCCGAATCTACCCCTGTGCTTTTGGGTGATCCGCTCCGCTTGAGACAAATTTTGATCATCCTGCTAGAAAATGCAGTCAAATTTACATCGCAAGGCAAAATTTGTCTCAAGGTGAAACAAGTTAATGTATCTGATGCAATGGTCAACTTGGAATTCTGTATACAGGATACCGGCATCGGTATGAGTCCTGAGGCTATAAAAAATCTATTTCAGCCATTCATGCAAGCCGATAACTCGATAACCCGGCGCTTTGGTGGTACTGGATTAGGGCTTGTGATTGCGCGTAATCTGGCTAAGTTAATGAAAGGCAATATGACGGTTGAAAGTCAGCCTGGCGTCGGCAGTATGTTCTGTTTGCAGGTGATCTTGCCTGTGGGTTAACCTCATATAGAATATAAATTTATTCTTATAATCAGATAGATGGAATAATTTTGCGGTAGATAGTGGAGAGCGTTTTTAATTTCGATTAACCAATAAAATGAATTAGGTTTATATGAATAATTTATCTATGAAATCAAAGCTGTTAATTTTAATTGGTATTTTTTCTTCGGGTTTCGTCCTGTCTGGTTTGTTTTTGTTGCTTACCCTGAACCAGGTCAAGGTAAACGGTCCGATTTATCAGAGTATTGTGCAGCAAAAGGATTTACTCGCAGATATTCTGCCTCCGCCTGAATACTTAATTGAATCCTATCTCGTCACGCAGCAGATGCTGGTTGCAAATCAGGCAACCTTGCCGGCTTTGGTTGATAAGAGCCGGGCGCTGTTAAAGGATTTTGACGACCGTCACCAGTTCTGGCAGCAGGCGCTACCCGATGGCGACATCAAAACACTGATCGGCGGGGACGCTTACACGTCAGGTAAAGATTTTTTGAACCTGCAGCAATCAAAACTCATCCCCGCTTTAATGGGAGGTGATATTAAAACGGCTGAAAGTTTGCGCCCGGAACTTGAGCAAAAATATTCACTGCATCGAACGGCCATAGACAAGTTAGTCACGCAGGCAAGTGATCATGCAAGCAGCCAAGAGGCCGATGCGAAAGAACTGATTTCCTTCAAAATTTTCGTTGCCTCAGCTATTATTTTCGGTTTTTTGCTGCTCGGCATCGTTATTTCACTGCGCATTACTAAAAGTTTACTCAAACAACTGGGCGGTGAACCGGCTTATGCTGTCGAGGTGGTTGAAAAAATCGCCAGCGGAAATTTGTCTGTGGATTTGGTCATTGAGGCGGGCGACACCAGCAGTCTGCTTTATTCTATGAAAGTCATGCAGGACAGCTTGCGTAACATCGTCGCTGAAATCAAGCGTATTGTGGAGGCTGCGGCTCAGCGCGGCGACTTCAGCGTCAGGATGTCAGTGGATGGTAAGTCCGGCTATACCAAAGAGTTGTCTTTGTTGCTCAACGACCTGTCCAACGTGTCCGAAACCGTTCTGAACGATTTCATGCGCGTGACGACAGCGCTGGCGAACGGTGATTTGTCGCAAAAAATTACTCAGGATTACCCCGGTGTCTTCGGACAAACCAAAAACGGCGTTAACAGTACGGTTGAGGTGCTGGCTAAGGTCGTTGCAGAGATTCAATCCGTTGTAGAGGCCGCCGCCACACAGGGTGACTTCAGCGTAAAAATGGAAATGCAGGGCAAGCTTGGCTTTGTACGTACACTTGCTGAACTTCTCAATCAGTTGTCCACGGTGACTGATACCGGATTGCGGGATGTGATGCGCGTCTCTCAGGCGCTTGCAGAAGGCGATCTGACCCATAAAATCAGCGCTGAGTATCCGGGGTTGTTCGGTCAAACTAAGACTTCTGTCAATACAACCGTCGAAAACCTGAAGACACTGGTTGGCGACATTAAAATCACGGTAGATTCGATCGGAACCGCAGCCAAAGAAATTGCATCTGGCAATGCCGATTTATCGTCGCGCACCGAAGAGCAGGCATCGAGTCTTGAAGAGACCGCCGCCAGTATGGAAGAGCTGACTTCAACCGTTAAACAGAACGCCGAGAATGCCAGACAGGCGAATCAGCTGGCGCTTTCAGCATCAGACATCGCGGTAAAGGGAGGGCGCGTGGTCGGTCAGGTGGTGGGCACCATGTCGTCGATCAGTGATAGTTCAAAGAAGATCGTCGACATTATTAGCGTGATTGACGGCATCGCCTTTCAGACCAACATTCTTGCGCTCAATGCAGCGGTTGAAGCGGCGCGTGCAGGCGAGCAGGGGCGTGGTTTTGCTGTCGTCGCCTCAGAAGTGCGTAATCTGGCACAGCGTAGTGCAGCGGCAGCCAAGGAAATCAAGGAACTCATCAGTGACTCGGTCGAAAAAGTAGGCGCTGGTACGCGTCTGGTAGATGAAGCCGGTAAGACGATGGATGAGGTGGTCAATTCGGTCAAACGCGTAACCGATATCATGGCCGAAATCACCGCAGCATCGACTGAACAGAGTCAGGGCATCGAACAGGTCAATACCGCTATTACGCAGATGGATGATGTGACTCAACAGAATGCAGCACTGGTAGAGGAGGCCGCCGCCGCAGCTGAATCTCTGGAGGAGCAGGCGAATAGTCTTATTCGTTCCGTTAGTGTCTTTAAGATGGACGCGCATACTCGTGGGGCCACATCGCGTGTACGGATGCATGCCCCGGCAAACACGGCAAAAAAGGGTTTGCCGGCTGAATCTGCAGTCAAATCCGGGGATGAATGGCAGGAGTTTTAATTGCTTGCGGAAGGAAATTCGAATTGAGCCGGCAGCCCATGAGTTCTGTTGCTTTTAACTTTACTGCATCAATTCGCTCGGCACAGCAATATAGTGCTGTTCATTAACTGCACAGCATAAGGTGTTTTCCTGCGCCATTTATGCTGGCGTAGAACAGCCATTAAGCTCAGAAGTAATAACCCTGACGGTGATTGAAATGATAACTGAATATTCAATTTGCACATTATGAGCCTCACAGACGATAAATCCATTTTCACGGCTATGAAACAGAATGGCCCTTTTGCTGTAACGGATGACTTTACGCTAGGGCAGCCTTTTTCAAAGCAAACCCGGGACTGGGCCGCGCAGTTTGGGGATGACAGGCTGTTGGCTACCAAGTACCGGGTTGTTCGCGCTCAGATCTTCGACTTTCTTGACATTGAAAATTTTGCACAGATTAAGGGACTGCTCGCGAATTCAGATGCCCGCGTTCAGCGCAGCGAACGGGCTTGTATGCTGCTTGGCAATCAGTTCGGCATCATTGGCAGCACTTCTGAAATTCGCGGCAAGATCAAGGAGTATGCGCAAACTGCTGATGCCGTCATAGACCTGCTGCGCGGTAAACTTCTGGCTCCGTATGCCTCGCATCTTGAAACCAGTAACGAGATTGAGACCACGCATGACCCGGTGGAACTGTTGCTTCGGGTATTCGATGAACGTTTCCATGTGAAGGCGCGATTCGAAGCCAAGCGTAAGCTGGTGCTGATGAATCTGGCGGGTTCAATCGACCAGCGCGAACGCGAGACAGATATCGAGAACAAGTTTTATGCATTTCTTGAGTTTCTCAATCAGCATGTCTGGAGCCCTCGACTCAAAATAGGCCATCTGGAGAAAGTCTACCTGTTGAGCCGGCACGATTTGGATAATTACCGGTGTTTGAATGTCAGTGTGATCGCTGAGAATGATCGTGCTTCCCTGAAGGAACTGGGGAAAGACGAAAGGCTGACGCTGCTGAAACGGCGCGTTTTTCAGGAGGGCGGTCGTGACTATCCTGTCTATGTCAGTGTGCGTAAAAAAGACTCTGCCGCCAAGGTGCTAAAGTTGTTGCGCAAGAATGAGAAAAATCCTGCGGTAGCCGTGGATGACGAATTAGGACTGATGGCAGTGCTGGACAGCATAAGCGACGTGAAGCGTTTTGTGCGACATATGACCCGATCCGCTATCAAAAGTGGTTCACTAATGACACTCGAGGATATTTCAGACACACTCACAGGCGGACGCTATCATTCTTCCAATGTTGGCAGCAGCAGTAAAACGCAGATGCTTAAGTTTTTCGCGCGTATGGGCGGGATGCGTGTGGAGTTGATCATACACACCAACCAGTCCTACCTTAATTATCGCTTTCAACAAGATATCGCCCATGATGAGTACGAAGTAAAACGCATTTTTGATTCGGGCGTCGCGGAGTTCCTTTTTCCAAGCGATATTTACAATCTGGACATGCAGCAGATTCGCCAGACAATGCTGGATCGGTTCCGCAGAAACATAGAGGATTCCGGGCAGTGACAAAACTTGTTAATGTTGTCATAGATTTTACGTGCCACTGGCTGTGAACGACCGTAATGTCCTGATGGCCGGTACGTCAAAGTTTTTCATCAAGTCTGAGCTTTCAATATATACAGCAAAAATAGGCGTTGGCCCTGAAGGCCGGTATGAAAGCCACCGTGCTGTTCAATGCGTCGCATATCATTTTGGCTGTCAATGCTTAAGGACAAACATGTCACCCATAAAATTAATCGTCAGTGGCTTGTTTGGCGCACTTCTGTCCGGAATCATTTCGAATTCAAGCTTTGCGGGTGAAGTGAAAGCGGCAGTCGCGGCGAATTTCACCGCACCGATGCAGCAAATTGCAGAACTGTTTCAAAAGGAGAGCGGGAATACCGTGAAGCTCAGTTTCGGTTCCAGCGGTAAGCTTTACTCGCAAATCGAGCAGGGTGCGCCGTTTGACGTGTTTCTGGCTGCCGACGAAAAAAATCCCATGTTGCTTGAGCAGGAGGCATTGGCTGTCAGGGATACGCGCATCGTTTATGCGCTGGGTAAGCTGGTGCTTTGGAGCGCAAAGCCTGGCTTTGTCGATGATAAAGGTGTGGTGCTGGATAAAGGGAGCTTTAACAAGTTGGCCTATGCCGATCCGAAACTGGCTCCCTACGGTTTAGCCGCCAAAGAAACGCTGGATGCCATGGGGTTGTGGAGTAAGGTCGAAAGTAAACTGGTGGCGGGGGAGAGCATCACTCAGACCTATCAGTTCGCTGCGACAGGCAATGCCGAGTTGGCGTTTGTCGCGCTGTCACAGATCACTAAAGCAGGTAAAGTGACGGAAGGTTCGTACTGGATGGTTCCGGCGGCTATGTATAGCACGATCAGGCAAAGTGCGGTGCAATTGTCCGGCGCGAAAGATCCCGCTGCGGCGAAAGCATTTCTGACTTTTCTGAAGAGCAAAAAAGCGGCGGACATCATACGCAGCTTCGGTTATGAATTGCCGTGATTGCTATGTTCCCATTGGCACCTGATGATCTGCAGGCGGTCTGGCTGACCCTCAAACTGGCGGGTGTGACCACGATACTGCTGTTGACTGTTGCCACGCCGCTTGCCTGGTGGCTGGCGAATAGTCGCCGGTGGTACAAGGGACCGGTGGCGGCGGTGGTGGCTTTGCCGCTGGTGATGCCGCCCACTGTGCTGGGTTTTTATCTGTTACTGCTGATGGGGCCGCACGGTGTGGTGGGGGAGTTGACTACCTCTTTGAATATAGGCCGGTTGCCGTTCACCTTCACCGGTCTGGTGATCGGTTCGGTGTTGTTTTCCATGCCCTTCGCGGTGCAGCCGATACAAAATGCTTTCGAGGCGATCGGCCGTCGCCCGCTGGAAGTGGCGGCCACCTTACGTGCCGGGGCGTGGGACCGCTTTTTCAGCGTGGCGTTGCCGCTGGCGCGCCCGGGTTTTCATACCGCGGGCATACTCGCCTTCGCGCATACGGTCGGTGAGTTTGGCGTGGTACTGATGCTGGGCGGTAATATTCCGGGCGAAACCCGCGTGCTGTCGGTCGCCATTTACAGTCATGTCGAGGCGATGGAGTACGCATCGGCGCATGTGCTGGCGGGCGGCATGGTGCTGTTTTCCTTCCTCGTCCTGCTGGGCCTGTATCTGGCGGGCGGAAAGGTGGCGAAGGCATGAACGGGATTAATGCGCATTTTTCCTTGCAACGCGATGGCTTTTCGCTGAATGCTGAGTTTAGTGCGCCAGCGACTGGGGTGACCGCCCTGTTCGGGCCTTCAGGTTCAGGCAAGACGACTTTGTTGCGCTGCATCGCAGGGCTTGAGCGCGCGAGTGGCACGCTCAGGATGAATGGCGAAATCTGGCAGGATGAGGCGGTTTTTTTACCGACACATAAGCGCCCGTTAGGTTATGTGTTTCAGGAAGCCAGTCTGTTCACGCATCTGTCGGTACGTGCCAATCTCGAGTACGGATTGAAGCGCACGCCGGTTTCCGAACGCAAAGTGCCGCTGGAGCAGGTGGTTGAATGGCTGAGCTTGAGTCACCTCTTCAAGCGCGGCGATCCGGCCAGACTCTCCGGCGGCGAGCGCCAGCGTGTCGCCATCGGTCGCGCCCTGCTGACCAGTCCGCGCATTTTGCTGATGGATGAGCCTTTATCTGCGCTCGATACCAGCAGCCGGCAGGAAATATTACCTTATCTGGAACGCTTGCACCGCGAACTGAATATCCCCGTGCTCTATGTCACTCATGCGATGGATGAAGTTGTGCGACTGGCCGATCATCTGGTGCTGATGCAAAATGGCAGCGTGATAGCCAGCGGCCCCTTGCGTGAAACGCTGGCGCGGCTTGATCTGCCGACCGCACATTTCGACGATGCGGGCGCGGTGATTGAGGCGGCCGTGTCGTTGCACGACGAAAAATATCACCTTACGAAGCTGGATTTTGCAGGCGGTACCCTGTGGGTGGGCTACGGGAATCAGCCTGTGGGCAGTGTGGTGCGTGCCCGCGTGCTGGCGCGCGATGTGAGCATTGCGACACAGCAGCCGCATGGCTCCAGCATCAGCAATATTCTGGCAGCACACATTATTGAAATACGCGACGACGGGCTGGACAAGGTGAACATCAAAATGAAAATTGGTGAATCACAAGTGCTGTTGTCGCGCATCACGCGCCGTTCCCTGGATATGCTGGGTCTTTACATCGGCATGGATGTATTTGCCCAGGTGAAAAGCGTTGCATTGATGTCGTAACCGGATGAGTCATGACAGAATTAGTAATATTTTTTTGACGGCAATGAACGGCCGATGATGCGCCCGGGGTGACTTTTCAACGGAAACAGCGGGTACCTGGCTCCAAGTCTTGAATTCCGGGCACCGCCATCGAACAAGCAGGGCGGTTGTGCACGCTGGGCTAAGCAGAGGTCGTGTTTATGGTCATTTCCGTAGTGACAGCTAAGTCACTCGCCTGTAACATGATCATCAGCCTGACACTGCGATACGCACCACTCATCTCGTCTGACAGAGCCCGGCAAGCCAGTGTATCTCCTGCTTGCGCTGCCAGTTCCATCTGCTGACATAATTCACCCAGCCGCATCGCACCGACCGTGCGCGCAGCAGACTTGAGGGCGTGTGCCACATGCCCCATCACAACCGGTTCTCCGTCTGCTGCCTGCAGCGCCGTGATCCTCTCCTCGGCGCTATTTAGAAATTTTTGCAGCAACCGCTGGTGCATGGGCGGATTGTCGCCCACCAACCGGGTTAGCGCATGCTCATCCCATTCGGGAAGTTCACCCAAGTCCGGCGTTGCCGGCTCAATTCCCTTTGCGGATTCAACTGCCTGTGCGGATTCAACTGCCTGCATGGGTAACCATTTGTTCAGTTTGGCGTTTAACTCTTCCAGCCGCAAAGGTTTAGTCAGGTAATCATCCATGCCCTGTGCCAGGCAGTGCTCAGCTTCCCCCTGCATGGCATTGGCCGTGACTGCAATAATCGGCAAATGCACGCCCGAGCGCTCCTCACCGCGTATCGCTGCGGTAAGTTCGAAACCGTCCATATTAGGCATATGGCAGTCGGTCAATATCAGTGCATAACGCCCCTGACGCCACATAGTCATCGCTTCAAGACCGTCACAGGCAATTTCAGCGACGTAGCCTGACAGACGTAACTGCTCCTGCATCACCTCGCGGTTAATCGCATTATCCTCGACCAGCAGGATCAGACGATTGGTCGATAGCGCCTGCGCAATCGTCGGTGCCACAATTCTGGACAGTTGACGCCGATCAGACAGCGCCGCACAGTCGAACGGTTTCAGACGGCCGCTGGCAGTGGCGACGCATTGAATAAGGTCGCCATAGAGCAAGGGGCGCGCCAAAACTGCAAATTCATGCGAATTACCCTTAAAATCAGAGGTGCTTCGTCGCACGAGTCTCACCACCGGCACCATACTTGCAAGACTAAACTGACCGTCTTTATCCACTTCTTCTACTACATCCAGCAGCAATACTGCGTCGCCTGCCAACGGGTGCATGTGAAGGCTGGCCTGTTGCACATCTTCCGTCAATGTCACGCGTGCCCCTGCAGCTCGCAGATAAAGCTCAAGCATGCTGGCGCATGCGACGGCATGGGTTACCACAATGATATTCAAGCCCGACAGGTCAGGTTCAACAGGCATCATGCGGCCGGGAGGTGCTTCATGCAACGGCAATTCAACGACAAATTCCGACCCCATTCCAAGCGTGCTTTGTACTTGAATTGAGCCCTGCATCATCTCTGCCAGCCGGTGCGTGATACACAGCCCCAGCCCCGTTCCGCCAAATTTACGGGCTGTAGTTTCATCGGCCTGAGTAAAAGGCTGGAATAAATTACCGACAACCAGTTCGTTCATGCCGATCCCGTTGTCGGTCACGCGCATCTGAACGCGGCGCGAACCGTCAGCATGCACAACAGGATGCACATACAGCTGTGCACGACCGGTCACCGGCGCAACAAATTTTAAGGCATTACCCAGCAGGTTAAATAATATTTGCCGTAAACGGTTGGGATCTGAGTATATCCAGTCGGGTAAGGCAGGATCAATAAACAGGGCAATTTGCACTTCCTTAGTGCCAGCTACGTTGATCATCAACTGAACGACACCTTCGATTACGTCGCGCAGACAGGTCGGAATATTTTCCACATCCAGTTTGCCTGCTTCAATTTTTGAAAAATCGAGTATATCGTTGAGTACGCTCAATAATCCAATCGATGACTCCTGAACGATATCGAGCATGCGCTGTTGGGACGGTACAAGCTCGGTCTGGCGCAACACATCAACCATGCCGATGACCCCGTTCAGTGGTGTACGGATTTCATGGCTCATGTTGGCCAGAAATTCCGACTTGGCCCGGCTGGCGGCCAGCAACGCCGTCTCGATTTTTTTTCTTTCTGAAATGTCGCGCACCGTGGCCTGCAGCACGGATCGTCCGTTGATATCCATGGCCGTCAGCAAAATATCGGCGGGCACAATTGCCCCGGTATCGACACGTCTGATCAGCCATTCGAATCGGAAATGACCGACCCTGATCGCTTCGGCAATATGTTCGGCTGCCAGCACCGTGGAATTTGTGCCACACGGCTGTTCAGGGGCCGACAGATCACCTGGCGATCTGATGCAGAAATCCTCTTTCGTCGCACAACCGAAAAGCGCCAGCGTTGAGCCGTTGCAGTCAATAAATCCCTGCTCATCCAGCAACATCACCGCATCACTGGTCGAATCGTAGAGTGAGCGGAATTTGCTCTCCGAACTCTTTAACGCGGTTTCATTTTGTTTGTATTCGGTAATGTCGGTATGCGTACCCACCATGCGCAAAGGCTGTCCGTCATCGCTGCAGTTGACGATCATGCCACGACCCATGATCCACTTATAACTGTCATCCTTGCAACGCAGGCGATATTCAACGGCGTAAATTTTTGTTTCACCCGCCAGATACGCACGCATGCTTTCTGCGACGTAAGCACGGTCATCCGGATGGATGCGCCGCTGCCACTCCGCATTGGTCGGGAGAATGTCTTCATCGGCGTAGCCCAGCATTTCCTTCCAGCGCCTGGAATAGATAGCTTCATCGGTCTGAATATTCCAGTCCCAGACACCGTCTCCTGATCCTTCAACCGCGAACTGCCAGAGCCGCTGGCTCTCGAACAGTTTCTCGGTTTGCTGCAACACCAGTGCTTCCAGGTTTTCCCGGTAGCGTTCCAGCTCCAGTTCATTTTCCTTGCGTTGAGTAATGTCGGCGCGGATAGCAACATAGCGCTGTGGTTTACCATCCTCGCCCATATCCGGCACGATTGTGGTGTATACCCAGTATAAATGACCATCCTTGGCGCGGTTGCACACTTCACCCGTCCATACCTCACCGGTAGTAACAATACGGTACATCTCCCTGAAAAATCCGTGCGGATGGTGGCCGGAATTAAGCAGGAGGTGATCCTGCCCCAGCAGTTCTTCACGCGTGTAACCGCTGATTTCGCAAAATTTATTGTTTACATAGTTAATGCGTCCGGTGACATCGGTGGTAGCAACGATGGCATGCTGATCCAGCGCAAATTTTTGCAAGCTCAGTTCATGTGCAACGCGGCGTGCCTGCCGTTCACTATCTAGCAATGCGGCTTCATTCTTTTTGCGATCAGTGATATCTATGAAGGTGGTGATTGCACCTGTGGTGTGCCCGTTTTTAATAATCAGATTGGTTCTGTATTCAACCGGAACAGCCTGTCCATCCAACGTCCAAAACACCTCATCGGTCACCACAACCGCCTGATTTAACGCCTGCGATATTCTGGCCTTGCACTCAGTATCAGGATAAGGTGTGCCGTCCGCATGAGAATGATGAATCAGCGCGTGTATATCTTTACCTAGCACTTCATCTGCATGCTGGTAATGCAGTATCGTCAAAAAGGCCTGGTTAACGAAAGTGCAGTTTCCTTCAAAATCAATGCCATATGCGCCTTCAGCCATCGAGTCCAGTAACTCCTGCATCCCCTTGGATGCCGTGAGCATCTGTTCATGTACCTGCAAATACTGTTCAGTACGCTCCGCAACCTGAACTTCCAGATTGCTTTTATGCGTTTCGACTTCAAGTAACATGCGTTGCCGCTCAACCAGCCGGCGTATCCTCACGATCAGTTCTTCCTTGATCACCGGCTTGACCAGATAATCGTTAATGCCGATATTAAACAGACCGATACGCTGACTGGCGTCGTCCAGTGCCGTCATCGCCAGCACAGGAATATCACCCCGCACGCCTTCGAGCCGGCGGATACGCTTTGCGAACATCACGCCATCCATGCCGGCGCCCAGATTGATATCGGTTAGTACCAGATCATAGTGATCTGTCGCAAGTGCCGTCAGGGCATCTTCCGCATTGGCTTTCCAGTCAACGGTCAATTCCCGGCTGGCTAACTGCGCAAGTATCAGTTGCGCCTGCGCCTTTGAATCTTCCACATACAGGATATGCGCGCGTAACGGACGTGCCTGCCGGATTAAACGGGTAAAGAAGTTGATCAACAGCCCTACATCCTGTTTCAGGAAGATATCACTCACATTAGCCTGCTGCGCATCAGCCTGCATTCTTTCTGTGATTTCAGAAGTCATCAGTGCAATCGGCAAATAACGATAATCCGGCAGCGCACGAATTTTCCGGATCAGCTCAATACCGCTGCCATCGGGCAGCGAGGCGGATATCCCGATGAAGTCAGCGCCTTGTTTAGCCAGAAAATCCAGCGCTTCACTCGCACGCTCACAACAGACTATTTCAATATCTGCATGGGCAAATCCTTGCAAAAAAATGGCCTGAGTGAGTCTGGCATCATCAACCAGTAACAGTGTTTGCATGACGTTATTTCCAGGCAGCTTAAAGGTTTGTACTTTCAAGCAGTTTAAGGATGCTTTCCATGTGTGCGCCAATTTCCAGACCTTCATCGTACAGCGATTTCGCCTGTTTTCCTGCAGCCTCAATCAAGTCGGCCAGCTCCTCTTCCTGTGAATGTGTGATACCGATGGTCAAAATGGAACGATCGAAGTTTTTCTGTAATGTCTGAAATATCTGGCTGTGTTTAACCCATTGATTGCCGTGACGCTGCTCGATGCTCTGTAGCGCCTTGTGCGAACTAGCCAGCAATTGCGTGATGACTTCATGCTGCTTGATGACTTCCACACTGCTGTCCAGCGAGGCAACCCGGGCATTGGCACCTTCGGCCAGCCATGCCAGATTATCTTTCATACGCCCGTGACGTTCAGGATCACTGCGTGCATCGCTTTTAACGATGATGGTGATGTGCTCATAGCTGCATGAGGTATGCTGACCAAATCCGAACAGTCGTCCCTGCCTGGACATATTAGTCAGTACCGATTCCTCCAGCGGCGAACAGCTGCCTTTAACACCAAGTGACACGGTACTTTGCTGTCCACGAACCTGTACGCTGGCTTCCAGTCCGTAAGAGGCGAGCGTATTCTGTACTTCACGGCACAGCGAAATATAATCAGGGCAGTTAAAACTGGCACGCATAAACTGCAGCACTGCGCCGATTTCTGCTGAGCTGGTCATTGAAGTCATCGCCGTGGAAAAGGCGCTGGATAAATCCGCCTTGAGATGCTTGCGTTCAGCGACACTCGCCAGTTGCAGACCGATTTTCGCGCGCAATTCAATTACGGATACCGGTTTGGTCAGATAATCATTGCCGCCCGCCTGGTAACCGGCCAGCCGTTCGCTTTCATTGACCATGCCTGAAAGAAAAATAACCGGCAATTCGCCCATATCCGGATCGTCACGCAGGGCCTGGCAAATTTCGTAGCCCGACATGCCAGGCAGATCAACGTCGAGCAATACCAGATCCGGTTTGACTTCTGAGATCGCCTTCAAGGCAGCCTGACCGTTTTCAACGTGCAGAACATCATAGTCAGAAGAGAGCATTTCCGAGGCAACATCGGCTGCAAAATCATCGTCTTCGACCAGTAAAATTTTTTGTTTATTGCTCATATGCGCTCCCCAAGAAAATTTGTTACGTAACACGCCCACACATAAAACGTAATTTTTCCATCGGCTTTCTGTTCCTGCAATGTAATCGCTTGCCGGATTGCTAATGTTTAGCACGTGACAGTGCAGCATTTCACTTTCAACAGATTTGCATAAAAAAATCTTACGCCCTCCCTCGTCAAAATACGCTGACTGAATACCCTATTGATATAGGAAAATTCTATATTTTTATAAGAATTTGCTTAAAATATTATATGACAGATCACTACTGTCCGGAGATACGAAGTTATACACAGGGTAACTCACTGAATTTAATTTATTAAATGACATATTTTTCTGA
>FZPY01000023.1_pt1 | contig 32069 bp, 24 predicted proteins | sample 1534801 | NCBI WGS metagenome assembly FZPY01 (sample SAMEA104161950, study PRJEB21768) | metagenome | isolation source: underground water | reverse complement strand
ACTTCCGCTGTCAGGCATAAAGCGATTATTCATAAGTCGATAATTTTGCTTACTGCATGATTGGCTTTGTGCCATAAACAGATGTTGAAGGTTGAGAATTTTCAGCCATATAGCTGCTACTCGTCTCGCGTACGTTTTACGCTTCGCTGAACTTTTCTGCCCGCCCCACACTTTAATCGCTTGTTATTTGGTAGCTTATAAGCTACATTAAACATCATGATTGAAATCTTTCGATACCAAACTGAAGATGGTAAAGAGCCATTAACTGAATGGTTACAGTCACTGCGTGACAAGCAGGCACAAGCCAAATTTCGCATACGTCTTAAACGCCTGGAGTCGGGCAATTTCGGTGACTGTGATCCGGTAGGTGAAGGCGTACAGGAATTACGAGAACATCTTGGTGCAGGTTATCGAGTTTACTTTGGGCGTCATGGTCTGACGGTTGTGATTTTGCTTTGCGGAGGTTCCAAAAAATCGCAGCCTGCTGATATCAAGACAGCTAAACAATACTGGGAAGATTGGAAACGGAGGCAACTATGAGCAAGAAAATTAACGCTGCGGTATCTCACTATGATCGTGAAGTTGCCGAATTACGTGCAGATCGCGAACTAGCTGTTGAATACATGAAAGCAGCCATGGAATCGCTCGACAATCCTGATGACCGTGCTGCCGGACTGCTTGCGCTACGCACGGTCGCCGAAGCTTATGGTGGGCTTGGAGCTGTTGCTGCTGAAGCGGGAATCAGCCGGGAAACACTTTATCGCACGCTATCCGCCAAAGGTAATCCGACCCTAAAAACATTACTGGCTGTGTTGAAAGCAGTTGGCATGAAACTTTCAGTTGAATCGGAACATCCAGCTACTGCTTAATTCACAACCTTTTGTTTTTAATGCGCAGAAATCAGAGTTATCTCGTTTTGAAATAGTCTTTACTGCCGGGTATCAGGCAGGCTAATAATATTAGTGAAAAAGGGCGTGAAGTGCAGGTTTGAAGCGATAATTTCCAATCTGCAGAATAACGCTGTGTGCCAAAAGGAGACGTTATGATTCATTGTCCTCAGTACTAATCAAACCCATATTCTCTAACTAATTTTTTTGTGACTATGCAAGTTAAAGATAATTTTCGCTTGAAAACATGAAGGAAGGTATGTCCTATTTTGAGTTTATGCCTCAACAGTGGCCTCCCGTAACCAAGAATACACTTCACAGAATTGAACGAGATGGCGGAGTAGCTAGTGTGTTAAGTTTTCCAGACGGTCATCTGGCTGTAATTATTGAGCGCGGCGAGCCAAACAATAGCCGAAGTGAACATCACTTTCAGCGCATAAATATTCAACATGCTGGAATCGTTAAATTCGCCTATTCATGGAGTGAGTCCAGAGTTTCTGCAGCTGCGGGAGGGACGATTCTTGCTAAGCTGGAAGAATCTGAAGGCTGCGTATTGGATATAAAAATTAAAGAAATTGCATCGTATCCAACAGGACAGCTGTCAGTTTCACCGGAAATTTTAGAACGTTCAAGTCGGGAAGATGTTCTATTTTTGGAAACATTGATGGATATAACCTCAAAGCTGACGAGCGAGTCACGCTATGAATTGGTGAGGTTATCGGCACTACTTCGACAAATGCTCTGTGATACTCCGCCCTTAGTGCAAGAGGTTAACCGCTATCGAAAAGTTACTCTTCTCTTTGAAGTCGATGACATTCACAATTTGATTCCTATTCCAGAACACGAATCGTTACGAACCGACTGGCGCACACTCTATCCAGATAGTCAGAATCGGGTTAAGACAGTTAAACTGGAACAATTTTTAAAACTTGTTACCATTACTCATGAGGGTGTTGACTTCTCAGTTGGTGATGTAATTGACGTTGTAGCACATGCTTTTGGTGGTGTTCATCATGGAAAACTTCGGAAAAATCACAATAAAAAACTTGATGCCTTTGAAAAAGAGATATTTCTCAATGGAACTTCTATGGTGCTCTGCTCCCTTGTGGATATTGGCAGAGTGACGTTAAAGGCGCTTCTTCCCCTGGCTGTTATCATCACGCAAGCGAACGAGTAGATAGCCATGTGTAAGTTATATCTAGAAATTTGACCGTCCGCAACGTCTCGATTTCGGAATGTCATGCTGTTGCTGTTTGAATATCCGCTGTCTGTCTCAAACCGGTTATAGTCTGAACTGGCAATGATGAAGTTTTCAGATGCCGCGTCTGATGATCGTGCTAAGCAATGCGACTACAGCGGCAGACAATAGTCCAGTTGCCAAAATATGCGCATTTCCCCTGAAAAATGGAACAACTCGCGCAGTGCCGGCACGCCAAGCACCAGCACCAGCACCAGCACCAGCGCACCCGGTCCCTGACAATATCCATCGCAGCGTCGATTTTTTTTCAGGTTCGGATGCATGTTGCGTAGGATGAACAACAGGGGGCGGTGACCAATAGCAGGACACAGACCCTGATTAAATACAGCAGTTTTATGCATATGCGCATGCCCGTGCTGGATCGATCCCGGGTTTGCTGTCACACTACTGTTTTTTTCGCGCTGACTGCAATGACTCAAGACATGCTGAAAACCATCCGTCTGGCTGACTATACTCCGCCTGCTTTTCTGATCGATACGGTCGATCTTGATGTCGACTTTCAAAGCGGTTATGCGCAGGTCACCTCAACGCTCAGCTTGCGGCGCAATCAGACGGCTTCCCCGCTGGTGCTCGACGGCTGCGAGCTGGAATTGCGCTCTATCCGTCTTGATGGCGTCGACCTGCCAAATGACCGGTACAGCATCAGTGGCAATCAGCTGACGCTGTGTGATGTGCCTGATGTTTTTTGTCTGGAGACGGTCAGCCGTATTCATCCTGACCAGAATACCCGTTTATCCGGTCTATACCGCTCGGCGAACGGCTATTTTACCCAGTGTGAAGCGCAAGGGTTCCGCCATATCAGCTGGTTTCTGGATCGTCCGGATGTGATGTCCCGTTATACGGTCACGCTGCACGCCGATAAGGCGTCATTGCCGCAACTGCTGTCCAATGGAAATCTGCTTGCCAGCGGTGAGGAGGCCGGCGGGCGTCACTTTGCAACCTGGCAGGATCCACACCCGAAGCCTTGTTACCTGTTTGCGCTGGTTGCCGCAAAACTCGACTTAATGACAGATTGCTACCGCACGACGTCGGGGCGCGATGTGAAACTTGCTATTTATGCCGAGCAGGGAAAACTCAATCAGTGTGCACATGCGATGAGCGCACTTAAAAAATCCATGCAGTGGGATGAACAAACTTTCGGTCTTGAATGCGATCTGGATAACTATATGATCGTCGCCGTGGGCGATTTCAACATGGGCGCGATGGAAAACAAGGGCCTGAACATCTTCAATACCAAGTACGTGCTGGCGCGTCCCGAACTTGCGACCGACAGCGACTATGAAAATATCGACCGGGTGGTGGCGCATGAGTATTTTCACAACTGGACTGGCAATCGCGTAACCTGCCGCGACTGGTTTCAGTTGTCCCTCAAAGAAGGGCTGACCGTATTTCGCGATCAGGAATTCGGTGCCGATATGCACAACCGTTCGGTGGCCCGTATTCGCGAGGTGCGCGGCCTGCGTGCGTCACAATTTCCCGAAGATGCAGGACCGATGGCGCATCCGGTTCGCCCGGCAAGCTATATCGAAATCAACAATTTTTACACCGCGACCATCTATCAAAAAGGTGCCGAGGTGGTGCGCATGATCCACACGCTGCTGGGCAAAGCCGCATTTCGGCGCGGAATGGATTTATATTTTGAGCGTCACGACGGGCAGGCAGTCACCTGCGATGAATTTGTCGGCGCCATGTCTGACGCCTCGGGTGTGGACTTGACCCAGTTCATGCGCTGGTATCAGCAGGCAGGCACGCCGCATGTACAGGCTTCGGGTTGCTATCAGGCCAGCGAAGCGCGCTATACACTGACCCTGAGTCAGTTTCCCTCTGCGGCTCAAAGTGGCAATCTGCCCTGTCATATTCCTGTTGCGATCGCTTTAATCGGGCCGGACGGTCAGGAAATGCCGCTGCGCTTAGCCGGTGAAAATGCCGCGCCGTTTGAACGCGTGCTGCCACTTTGCGGCGAAACGCAAGAATATGTGTTTGAAGGTATCACGTCAGAACCGGTTCCCTCTTTGCTGCGCAATTTTTCAGCGCCCGTGCTGCTCGATTTCGCTTACAGCGATGCTAACCTTACGCATTTGATGGCGCACGATACAGACGCGTTTAATCGCTGGGAAGCCGGACAACGACTGGCCAGTCGTCTGATTTTATCCGCAACAGCGCTCATCATGTCGGGCGGCACGCCCGTCTGGCCTGCCAGTTTTGCGGCTGCGTGTGCAAAAGTGCTGGCGGGGGGGGATGCCGATCCGGCTTTTGCGGCTGAGGCGTTGTCACTGCCGGGCGAGGCGACGCTGGCCGAACAGCTGGAGGTGGTCGATCCGGATGCGCTGCATGCGGCACGCAACGGCCTGCGCCGGTATCTTGCCGTGCAGCTGTCGGCGCAATTTCAGTCCTGCTACGATGCGCTTGCAAGTTCAGCTGCATACAGCCCCGATTCACGCTCTGCCGCCCGCCGTGCGTTGCGCAATCTGTGCCTGAGTTATTTGACTGAAGCGGATACGGCAAACAGTCGTGCACAGGCCTTGCTGCAATTTAACCGAGCTGACAATATGACGGATCAGTTTGCCGCACTGGCGACGCTGGCTCAGTTTGAATGCGATGAACGCGTCGCGGCGCTGGATACTTTTTATCAGCGCTGGCAGACTGAGCCGCTGGTGATCGACAAGTGGCTGCAGGTACAGGCCACCAGTCGCTGTGTCAGTACGCTGGCTGAAGTTGAACGGTTAGTCGGCCATCCCGCTTTTGATATGCGTAATCCGAACAAGGTTTATGCCCTGCTGCGCGCATTTGGCAGCAATCATGTGCGTTTTCATGCGGCAGATGGCACAGGTTACCGGTTTCTGGCGGAACAGACGGCTAAACTTGACGCGATTAATCCGCAGGTGGCGTCCCGCCTTGCGCGCTGTTTCGATCGCTGGCGCAAATTTGATACCGGCCGGCAGGCTCACGCCCGTGCTGCGCTACAAACCTTGCGCGCTCATGCCGGCTTGTCTGCTGACGTATTCGAAATTGTCGACAGTGCGCTGTCATCTACGTGAATTTCGCGTAGTGATACCCTCGCGGCTCCTTTCAGCCAGGGAGAAGAGGGGGGAGGGCGTGCTGATATGCATTTGCGGTTCGCAGGATCAATCCGATAGGCTATGATGCAAAGTTGCCTGAGTTAAATCTGGCAGGTTTTAATAAATGCGAGAGGTTGTTTGTGAGTTCTACCTATGACGAGTCATCCTTCAAAGTTCTGCGCGGTCTGGAACCGGTACGGCAGCGTCCGGGTATGTACACCACGCTGGATAACCCGAACCACATCATCACCGAGGTGGTGGATAACGCCTGTGACGAAGCGCTGGCGGGGTACACAAAAAACATAACGGTGACCGCCTTTGCCGATGGCTCCGTATCGGTTCAGGATGAAGGGCGCGGTATTCCGGTTGGCATACACCCCGAAGAAGGCGTCTCTGTTGTCGAAGTCGCGTTTACTGTCCTGCATTCAGGCGGCAAGTTCGACAAGGAATCGGGCGATGGCGCCTACCGGTTTGCCGGCGGCCTGCATGGCGTGGGCGTGGCAGTCACCAATGCGCTGTCAACCGCCGTTGACGTGACCGTTTACCGGGATGGCGGCGAGCATTACCTGCGCTTTGAAAACGGGGTGGCGACCAGCCCGCTTGCTCGTGTTGCCGCTTGCGCCAAACGCAAGACTGGCACAACGGTCAGGGCGTGGCCGGATGTCAAATATTTCGACAGCCCCGCCATCAATCTGGCGCAACTGGAACGCGCACTGCGCGCCAAGGCGGTATTGCTGCCGGGTGTGACGATCACCCTGAAGATTGAGAAAACCGGTGAGACTAAGTCCTGGTCGTACCCGGAAGGCCTGCGCGGCTATCTTGGCGAAGCGCTGAGCGATTGCGAACTGGCCGCGCCGGTTTTTTCCGGTGAGCGCTATATCGGACGTGGCGGGGACGATTCATTTGTTGAGGGAGAAGGCGCTGCCTGGGCCTTCGCATGGGCGGAAGAGGGCGCCATTACCCGTGAATCCTATGTCAATCTGATTCCGACCTGGTCGGGCGGCACGCATGATGCGGGGCTTCGTGACGGAATTTACAATGCGGTAAAGAGCTTTATCGAACTGCATAACATGTTGCCAAAAGGGGTGAAGTTGTCTTCGGATGACGTGTTCAGTCGCGTGAGTTTTGTGCTGTCAGCCAAACTGCTTGACCCTTCTTTTCAGGGGCAGACCAAGGAAAAGCTGGTGTCACGCAATGCGCTGAAACTGGTCTCCAGTATGGTCAACGACCCGCTCTTGCTGTGGCTCAATGAACATACCGAATACGGCAAAAAGATAGCTGAGATTTCCATCCGTCAGGCGCAAAGCCGGATGAAATCAACACAAAAAATCGAGAAGAAAAAAGGCTCCTCGGTGGCTGTATTGCCCGGAAAACTGACTGATGCAGCCGAATACAATCCGGCGCGCAATGAACTGTTTCTGGTCGAAGGCGATTCGGCAGGCGGTTCTGCCAAGCAGGGGCGCAACAAGGAGTTTCAGGCGATCCTGCCTTTGCGCGGCAAGGTGCTCAATACCTTTGAAGTGGATCGCGACAGACTGTTTTCCAATGCCGAAGTGCACGATATTGCGGTTGCAATCGGTGTGGATCCGCACAGCATGGATGGTGCTGCGGATCTGTCCGGTCTGCGCTACCACAGCATCTATATCATGGCCGATGCGGACGTGGATGGCTCGCACATCGCAACTTTGCTGCTGACGCTGTTTTTCAGGCATTTCCCCAGACTGATTGCAGCCGGGCATATCTACCTGGCCCAGCCGCCGCTGTTTCGTATCGATGTGCCGGCGCAAGGGAAAAAACCGCTCCGAAAACTGTATGCGCTGAATGCAGATGAATTATCTTCAATTGAAGACCGGATGCGCAAGGAAAAGGTGCGCGAGGGATCGTGGAGCATTTCTCGTTTCAAAGGACTGGGTGAAATGAATCCGCTGCAGCTGTGGGAAACCACCATGTGCCCGGATACCCGTCGTGCGCTGTGTGTGGAACTGGATGCGCGCTCTTTTGCGGATGCCGAGCACACCATGAATATGTTGATGGCGAAAAAAGAGTCCGGTTCGCGGCGCGAATGGCTGGAGTTTCACGGAAACGAGGTGACTGGCGATGTCTGATATTCAGGATGAGTTGTTTGATGCGGCAAAACAAGTATTGCCACCGGTAGAAGAAAAGCCCGCTGTGAAACCGGTTCGGCAATTTTTACCGCTGCCGGCACTCCCGGAAGGCGATACCGTGCCGCTTGCGCAGTATGCCGAGCGTGCCTATCTGGAATATGCGGTCTCGGTAGTGAAGGGACGTGCGCTGCCTGATGTCTGCGACGGTCAAAAACCGGTTCAGCGCCGTATCCTGTATGCGATGCGCGAAATGGGACTGACGCATAACAGTACCTTTGTGAAATCGGCGCGCGTGGTCGGCGAAGTGCTGGGTAAGTTTCACCCGCACGGCGACTCATCCGCGTATGACGCAATGGTCAGGCTGGCACAAAATTTTTCACTGCGCTATCCGCTGGTCGACGGGCAGGGTAATTTCGGTTCCAGAGATGGCGATAATTCCGCCGCGATGCGCTATACGGAAGCGCGCCTGACGCCGATTTCTGCGGTGCTGCTGTCAGAACTCGACATGGGCACAGTGGACATGATCCCCAATTACGACGGCCACTTTCAGGAACCCGCGATGTTGCCGGCGCGTCTGCCGATGGTGTTGCTCAACGGCGCATCGGGCATTGCGGTCGGTATGGCGACCGAAATTCCCTCGCACAACCTGCGCGAAGTGGGGGCGGCGGCCGCGCTTTGTGTGCGCAATCCGGATTGTTCCGACGACGAACTGTTCGCATTTGTCACCGGTCCTGATTTGCCTAGCGGTGCTCAGATTATTTCTTCACCTCAGGAAATCAGGGAATGCTATAAAACCGGACGCGGTTCATTGAAGATGCGCGCGCGCTGGCATGTCGAGGAGCTGGCTCGCGGACAGTGGCGCGTGGCGGTGTATGAGTTGCCGCACGGGGTTTCCTCGAAAAAGATCATGGAGGAAATTGAGGAACTGACTAACCCGAAATTCCGCGTCAACAAAAAAACGCTGACGCCGGAGCAGGTGCACAACAAGCAATTGTTGCTGTCGGTGCTGGATAAGGTGGCTGATGAGTCGGACAAGGATCAGGCGGTGCGTCTGGTGTTTGAACCGAAATCAGGGCGTCAGTCGGTCGACGAGCTGATGAGCATCCTGCTTGCGCACACGAGTCTTGAGTGCGGACTGTCGATCAATATGGTGATGATCGGCATAGACGGGCGTCCAAAACAAAAAGCGATGACTGACATCATTCGCGAATGGGGACAGTTCAGGCTGGCCACCGTGCGCCGCCGTAGTGCTCACCGTCTGGCGCAGATCAACGACCGTATTCATGTGCTCGAAGGGCGCATGATCGTGTTCTTAAATCTGGATGAGGTCATTGCGCTGATCCGCGAATCGGACGATCCTAAAGTCGCGCTGATCAGGCGATTCGAGCTGACCGAACGTCAGGCTGAAGACATTCTGGAAATCCGTCTGCGCCAGTTGGCTCGCATGGAGAGTATTAAAATCGAGCGTGAACTCAAAGGGTTGCGGGATGAAGCTGAGGACCTGAATAAAGTTCTTGGATCCGAATCCATCTTGCGCCGCCGTGTTGCTCGTGAAATCGATGACGATATCAAGGCGTTTGGTGATGACAGGCGCACCTTGATTGAGCAGGCCGAACGCGTCGTGCTGACGGCGACCGTGGTGGATGAGCCGGTGACAGTGATTATCTCAGGCAAATATTGGGGGCGTACACGTCTGGGGCATGGTCTGGATTTATCCGGCGTATCCTTCAAGGAAGGCGACAGCCTGCTGGCCGCAATTGAATGCCGAACGACCGATCATTGCATCGTGATTTCAAACAACGGCCGGGTGTACAGTATTGCAGTGTCCGCGCTGCCAGGCGGCCGCGGGGATGGCGTGCCACTGACAACCTTGATTGATTTGGCAGCCGGCAGCCGGATCGTTCAGGTTTTGTGCGGTGCGCCTGATCAGCATGTATTGCTGGCAACTTCCGCCAGTTACGGTTTTGTCTGCAAACTCTCCGATATGATCGGTCGCAATAAGGCCGGCAAGCAATTCGTATCGATTGACAGCGAAGAGCAGATCCTCACGCCGGTGCTATTTTCACCCGATGAACAAGCATGGGTGATGTCAGCCAGTCGTTCGGGCCGCCTGCTGGCATTCCCGCTGGCTGAGATGAAACGGCTTGCCGGTGGCGGAAAAGGCCTGATCGTGATGGGCCTGGAGGAGGGTGATGCACTGGCTTCGGTATTCGTCGCCGTCAAGTCTAAAATGACCGTTGTGGCGCAAAGCGGGACGGGGCGTGAACAACTCATCCGACTGTCAGAAGCTGATCTGCAAACGCATTTCGGTAAGCGGGCACGCATGGGCAAGATGCTGCCACTGAAGGCAAAATCTGTGCTGCTTCAGGTTAAGAACTGCGAGTGAGTGACTGATGCGGGTTTTAAAGATTGACAAAGCAGGTATTTTTTGACACTGTGTCCCTATGTCCCAATCTGTCCATAAATTTATTGCCGTGCTTTTAGCCATCTGGCTGCCGATTTTTAGCGGCAGTGCGCTGGCCGCCTCCGTGTCGATGCAGATAAGTTCAGGGCAGTTGCAACAGTCTTATACGGCTTCGGACGATATGGCGATGCCGGATCATGGCGACAGCTGTGAGCAGCACTCTGCCTCTGATGGTGCACCGAATCACGCACCGGATCATCATGGTTGCAGCGCGTGCGGCGTCTGTCATCTGGCATGCAGTGGCTATCTGGCTGTCCCGGCTGTATCCCTTTTGACGATATCACAGCCTGATGTTTCGCTTGGTGACTATGTCGTGTCGTTTAATTCCACCACCAGCATTCCTCTGCTGCCTCCTCCTCTCGCCCGCGCCTGACGCGGGACGAGTCCGTCTGCTGGTTTCATAAAAGCCATCTGCCTCGTCCCGAATCGTTCGGTGGCCGCTTTGCGTCTGCCATTCAACACTTTTCGAGGATATTCAGATGAAAAATACAATTTACAGCACGTTGCTGGTCATCCTGCTGGCAGCAACCGGTACGGCTGTGGCAGAAAATAACATGCACGGCATGAATCACGCCGATATGCAAAAAATGTCGATAGCGCCGCAATGGGTCGATGGCCAGGTGAAAAAAATCAATCAAAAACGCGGAAAAGTGACGTTGCAGCATGGCAATATCCCGAATGTGATGCCTGCCATGACCATGAGCTATCCGGTTGCCCAGAGGCAAACAATCGAATCCCTGAATGCGGGTGATAAAGTGCGCTTCACGCTTGAAAAAAATAACAATGATTATGTGGTGACCCACATTGAAGCCGTTAAATAATCAAGGCTCGGGGTGCGGCACCCTGAGCGGGCGAGGAGTGATGATGAAGCATACGATCATACTGGTGGCTTGTTGCGCCGTCTGGAATGTACAGGCCGTCCCGTTGGGGGCGGATGTGCAGGGTTTATTGAATTATGCAAAAGCGCATAATCCTGAACTGGCTGCACGGCGCTATGAAGCGGATGCGGCATCCATGCGGGTGCAACCTGCAGGCAGTCTGCCGGATCCTGTGCTGCGTACCGATTTAATGGATATCACCAATCAGGGAACCAATAAACCGCCGGGGCTGTTGCCATCCAAGGTGGGCAGCACGCGCTACCTGCTGATGCAGAGTGTGCCCTGGTTTGGCAAACTTGATTTGCAAAGTGGTATTGCCCAGGCGCAACTGGCAGGGGCACGCGGGGAAACGTCCGTCACCTGGGTTGAGCTGGCAGCAAAAATTAAATCGGCTTATGCGATGCATTACTACCTGACGCAGAGCATCAGGCTGACGCGTGAAACGCTGGATGTGACGCATCGCCTGGAAAAAATCGCGCAAACGCGCTATGCGAATGGGTTATCCACGCAGCAGGAAGTCATCCGTGCGCAAATCGAGGAAACTGACTTGCAAAGCACACTGATTGAACTTGAAAATGAGCAGCATCATGCGCATTCCAAACTCAATAATCTGCTCTCGCGCCCTGTCAATTCGGACCTGGCTGAACCTGAACAAGTGCGCCCGTTACCTGATCCTTCAACGCTGGCGTCACTCGATGAGGCGTTGCGTGCGCACAATCCGCAATTGCAGGTGGCGGAAGCGAACGTCGTCGAGGCCGAAAAGGGCCGCGATCTGACACGGCTCAACCGCTATCCCGGATTTACCTTCGGGATTGCACCCAACCAGAGCGGCAACAGCGTCAGGAGCTGGGACATGATGGTCGAATTCAATATCCCGCTGCAACAGGCGTCGCGTCGCTCTCAGGAAGGCGAGGCAGAGGCGAAATTGGCCGCATCCACCGCACGGCAAGTCTCGCTGCTCGATCAGGTGCAGTCGGCGTTGTCCGATAACATCTCGGGGCTTGAGTCCGCCAAGCGTACCCAAGCCATTATTGATGTGCGTTTGTTGCCGCAGGCACAGCTTTCCTATCAGTCCGCGATGAGTGGCTATATCGCTGGAAAAGTAGATTTTTCATCGCTGCTTGAGGCACAGCGGCAAATTCTGAAGGTACGTCAACAAGGCATCCGGGCGCAGTATGACGCGCAATTGCGACTGGCCGACATAGAACGTCTGATTGGGGAAGAGTTATGAATAAAATAAAACTGATTGCACTGTCTGTCCTCGTTGTGTCTGCAATTTTAGCCAGCGGATATTGGTTGGGCGCGCACCAGAATTCAGGCGCTGCGATTGAACATTCGGCAGCTAAAGATACCGTGCAGCCTGAAATTCTGTATTACCGTAATCCGATGGGCTTGCCCGACACGTCACCGGTACCGAAAAAGGACAGCATGGGGATGGATTATGTCGCGGTTTATGAAGGGGACGCAGCCAGGGAAGATGGCGCGATCGATATCAGTGTGGCACGCGTGCAGAAGCTGGGGGTGAAAAGCGAGGCGGTGATGTTGCGCCGTCTGGACAGGACGCTGCGTGTAACCGGTGTGATCACGGTGAATGAGCGTCTGACCTATGCGATTGCGCCAAAATTTGAAGGCTGGGTGGAGAAACTCTACGTGAATACCAGCGGGCAGGCTGTCAGCAAGGGGCAGCCATTATTCGATGTGTACAGTCCGGAACTGGTCTCTGCGCAGCGTGAATATGCGATTGCGCTGCAAGGTGAAACGGCGCTCAAAGAGGCGGACAGTGATGCCAGAGGCAGTATGAAGCAACTGGCTGATGCCAGTCTGGCGCGCCTGAAAAACTGGGATATTCCCGGTGACGAGATCAAACGGGCTGCGCATGATCATCAGGTTGATGGCAAATCGGCCCGCAATCTGACCTATTATTCACCGGTGTCGGGTGTGGTCATGGAAAAGAGGGCTGTGCAGGGTATGCGTTTCATGCCCGGTGAGACCTTGTATCAGATTGCCGACTTGTCATCCATTTGGGTACTGGCAGATATACCTGAACAGGACATCGGGCAGGTCAAGCTCGGTGCCATCGCACAGGTCAGCCTGGGTGCCTATCCGGCGCAATCATTCGAAGGACGGGTCGCCTTTATCTATCCTGCCCTGAACACCGCGACCCGCACCGTACAAGTGCGAATTGAGATCGCCAACCCCAAAGGACTGCTTAAACCTTCCATGTATGCCCGCGTGACGCTGCCCGTGGGTGAGGGCACAGATGTGCTTTCCGTACCGAATTCGGCGGTGATCGACAGCGGCACGCGTCAGGTGGTGCTTGTGCAACTGGCAGCCGGCCGTTTCGCGCCGCGTAACGTCAAACTGGGCAATCGCGGGGTGGATTATGTCGAGGTGCTAGAAGGTTTGCAGGCGGGAGAGCAGGTCGTGACTTCCGCACTCTTTCTGATTGATGCGGAAAGCAATCTCAAAGCGTCTTTGAGCACGCTTGCACCGAATGCTGACAGCAAACCGGCGGCAATATCCGATGCCGGTGCAACTGTAGCGGTTCAGCCGCCGGCTAAAGCCGCAGGCGTTGGGCATCAGGGGCAAGGTGTGCTGGATGAGATTTATGAGGACGGTTCGGTCGGCATCACGCACGAAGCGATCAGGTCCCTTGGCTGGCCCGGCATGAGCATGGATTTTGAATTGGCGAATTCTTCGCTGATCAAGGGTATTAAACCCGGCAGTCAAATCAGCTTCGAGATCGTCGAACGTAAACCCGGCGAGTGGGTGATCACCCGTCTGGTAGCTGGCAAGAAGGAGCATTAAGATGCTGGCTAAAATCATAGACTGGTCGGCACGTAACCGTTTTCTGGTCATCCTGGCGACGTTGTTCGTGGTATTGGCGGGCATCTATGCGGTCGTTAAGACACCGCTGGACGCCTTGCCGGATCTGTCAGATGTGCAGGTTATCGTCTACACTGAATATTCAGGTCAGGCGCCGCAGGTGGTTGAGGATCAGGTAACCTATCCGCTCACCACGGCGATGCTGGCGGTGCCGAAATCGAAGGTGGTGCGCGGGTTTTCATTTTTTGGCGCATCGTTCGTATATGTGATCTTCGAGGATGGCACAGATATCTATTGGGCGCGCTCGCGGGTGCTGGAATATCTCAACAGCATCCGCATGCCCAAAGGCGTGTCGCCGCAATTAGGGCCCGATGCGACCGGGGTGGGCTGGGTGTATCAGTATGCGGTGCTGAGCGAGAAGCATAATCTTGCCGAACTTCGCACCATGCAGGACTGGTATCTGCGCTATCAGCTGACCGGCGCGCACGGTGTTGCAGAAGTCGCCAGTATCGGCGGTTTCGTGCAGCAATATCAGGTGACAGTGGATCCGGTGAAGTTGCGCGCCTACGATATTCCGCTAAGCCGAGTCTCGCAGGTGATCCGGGATTCGAATCGCGATGTGGGCGGGCGGGTGGTGGAGATGGCCGAGACCGAGTATATGGTGCGCGGGCACGGTTATCTGCGCGGCAAGTCGGATATCGAGAATCTGGTGGTGAAGGCGGATCGTGGAACGCCGGTGCTGCTGCGCGACATCGCGCGGGTGGAACTGGGGCCGGATGAGCGGCGGGGCCTGACCGAACTGAATGGCGAGGGCGAAGTCGTATCCGGCATTGCCATCGCGCGTTATGGTCAGAACGCACTGGAGGTCATCCAGAATATCAAGGATAAGATAGCCGAGATATCTGCCGGTCTGCCGGCAGGGGTCACCATCAAGACGGTGTATGACCGCTCCGAACTGATCCGGCGCGCCATCGATACGCTTAAACACACTTTGTTTGAAGAAGGACTGATCGTCGCCTTCGTGTGCATGATATTTTTGATGCATGTACGCAGCGCGCTGGTCGCCATCGTGATGCTGCCGGCAGGCGTGCTGGTCGCCTTTATCGCCATGCACGCATTAGGGATGAACTCCAATATCATGAGTCTGGGCGGGATTGCGATCGCGATCGGCGCGATGGTGGATGCGGCGATTGTGATGATCGAGAACGCGCACAAACACATCGAACGATTGAAAGAAGGCGAGTCGCGTGCCGAGGCGATGATCAACGCCTGTAAGGAAGTCGGCCCCTCGCTGTTCTTTTCCTTGATGATCATCACCGTCTCATTTTTGCCGGTCTTTACGCTGGAGGCACAGGAGGGGCGATTGTTCTCGCCGCTGGCCTTCACCAAGACGTTTTCGATGGCGGGGGCGGCGTTGCTGTCTGTCACGCTGGTGCCGGTACTGATGATGTTGTTTGTTCGCGGCAAGATCATGCCCGAGCAGAAAAATCCGCTGAACCGTTTTTTGATCTGGAGCTATCGTCCGGTGATTGCATCGGTGTTGCGCCGCAAGAAACTGACCATTTTGCTCTCCCTTGTCGTGCTGGCCGTCACGCTCTATCCCGCTTCGCGTCTGGGTAGCGAATTCATGCCGACCTTGAATGAAGGGTCGTTGCTCTATATGCCTGCCTCGTTGCCGGGCATGTCGGTGACCAAGGCTGCGGAACTGTTGCAGACGCAGAACAAGATCATCAAGAGTTTCCCGGAAGTTGAATCGGTATTCGGCAAGGCGGGCAGGGCGCAGACCGCGACCGATCCGGCTCCAATGGAGATGTTCGAGACGGTCATCAATCTCAAGCCGCAGGAAGACTGGCGTCCCGGCATGGATACCGACAGGCTGATCGCAGAGATGGACCATGCTTTGCAATTTCCGGGCGTGGCAAATTCCTGGACCATGCCGATCAAGGCGCGCCTTGATATGCTGGCGACCGGCATCCGCACGCCGATCGGCATCAAGGTATTCGGCAAAGATCTGGCCGAGATGGAACGGTTGTCCAAACAGATTGAAGCGGTCGTCAGAAAAGTGCCGGGCACCTCCAGTGCCTTTGCCGAACGCCTGACGGGCGGATTTTATCTGGACATCACGCCTGACCGTGTTGCGCTGGCCCGCTATGGCCTCTCGCTGGGCGAAGTGCAGGATGTGATCGCCACAGCCCTGGGCGGCGAAAACGTCACCACGACCGTGGATGGGCTTGAGCGCTTCGGGGTGAATGTGCGTTATCCGCGTGAGTTGCGCAGCACGCCTCTACAGATCGCCCGCGAGGTGCTGGTGCCCACGCCCGATGGCGCGCATATTCCGCTGGGCGAGCTGGCCCGTGTGTCGGTCAGCAAGGGACCTCCGTCCATCCGTACCGAAAATGCGCTGTTATCCTCCTATATTTTTGTTGACATCCGCGACCGCGACATCGGTTCCTATGTGGATGAGGCGCGTCGCGCCGTATCCGATCAGGTGAAATTTCCGCCCGGCTATTACGCGACCTGGAGCGGTCAGTTCGAGTACATGGAGCGTGCCAGCGCCAGGATGAAGATCGTGATTCCCATCACGTTGCTGATTATCTTCCTGTTGCTGTATCTGAACTTTAAGCGTGTGACCGAGACGCTGATCGTGATGCTCTCCGTGCCGTTCGCACTAGTCGGCGGCGTGTGGCTGTTGTGGTTGCTCGATTACAACCTGTCCGTGGCGGTCGCAGTCGGCCTCATTGCACTGGCCGGGGTCGCGGCGGAGACGGGAGTGGTGATGCTGATCTATCTGGAACAGGCGTGGCAGGCGGTGCAGGCGCAGTGCTTAACCGCAGGGCGCTGCCCGACGCAGGATGATTTGCATACCGCCATCATGGAAGGGGCGGTGGAACGTGTACGACCTAAGATGATGACCGTCACGGCGATCATGGCAGGTCTTCTGCCTGTTTTATGGGGAACCGGCACAGGCTCGGAAGTCATGAGCCGTATCGCAGCGCCGATGGTGGGCGGGATGATCTCCTCGACGGTATTGACGCTGGTGGTGATCCCCGCACTGTATGCGCTGGTCAAGGCGCGTGAAATGAGACGAAATCATGCGGCATGATGAGCGCTTGATTTTGCAGCGGGATGCGCGCCGGTAAATATGCGAACTTGCACGTCGAACTTGAACGGTGCAGTACTTAAAATCAGGGCCGTTTTAATGATAAGGTGTATTGGGTTTTATAAACTGATAATATTGGCGACTTTCCAGACGGCAACTTAAGATGCAGAATCAGCAAAATATGCGATCGTTCCAGCGACAAGCATGGCTCATTTCACTGTCCGCCATATTTTTGCTGGCTGGCGTGGCCGTATTCGGCATTCTGGGGCAGATGCGCTTCAATGAAGTCGAGTCGGCGTGGTCATCGCATACCCATCGTGCGACCGATATCGGCAATGCGATGTCAGCGCTAGAACAGAACATCGGGTATGGCGGCTTCATCCATAATTTCAAAAATATGGTGTTGCGGCGCGATTTGCCGCGATACCAATCTGCACTCGACCAAAATATTGCCGGTTTGACAGAGGCGCTGGATAAACTCGATCGTCTGCTCCTGCTGCCGGAAGACAAAGCAGCGGTTGCCCAGTTGCGTGCGACCTTTGAGGAATATACCCGCAAATATCATCTGGTTGCCCCGTTGATCGCAGCGGGTAAAAGTGTGGATGGGATTGATACTGTAGTTAACGTCTCCGATACCGCAGCGCTGTTAGCCCGTGCGCATCTGGTATCGCGCGCCAGCGAACGGGAGTTTGAAACCGAACAGCAGGCACAGGCTATTCAGGAGCAAGCCATGCGCTTTATGCGTTTGGGCGGCGTGATGGTCATTTTTGCGATTCTTGCCGCGACCGTCATATTGATTGCTTTTTTGCAAAAAATTACGCGTGCCAATGCCATCATCAAGGATACGCAGTTGCGGCTTGATCGTCTGCTCGACTCATCGCCGGATCCGATGCTCTCAGTTGCAGAAGACGGGCACATCGTTCGTGCTAACTTGATGGCAGGCAATTTTTTTGGCTACAGCACTCAGGAACTGCTCACCATGAACATTGAGCAGTTGATTCCTGAGCGATTCAGAAGTGTACACGGCCGCCATCGCAGCAACTATTTCATCGATCCACACAGCCAGATGATGGGGGGTGAAACCAAAGTTTTGCTGGCGCTGACCCGGGATGGTCGCGAGCCTGATGTTGAAATCAGTTTGAGTCACAGCGGCGAAGGCGCGGAGCGTCTGGCCATCATTACCATACGCGACATGACCGAGCGCAACAATGCAGCAGATGCCTTGCGCCAGTTAAGCGAGCGCTTATCCCTTGCCACCAGGGCGGGGGGAGTGGGAATCTGGGATTTTGATGTGGTCAATAACACCCTGACCTGGGATGATCAGATGTTCGCCCTGTATGGCGTTGGCCGTGAACAGTTCGGCGGTGTATACAACGCGTGGCGAGCCGGCCTGCATCCGGAAGATGCCGCGCGGGGGGATCTTGAAATCAATAAGGCATTGCGCGGTGAAATTGAATTTAATACTGAATTCAGGGTCGTGCATCCCGATGGTGCAATCCGCTATATCCGCGCGATGGCCACAGTACAGCGCGACGCGCAAGGCGAGCCATTGCGGATGATAGGCACAAACTGGGACATTACTGAACAGGTGCAGAACCGGCTGGCACTGCTCGCGGCAAAACAAAAAGCCGAAGATGCGTATGCACAGCAGCACGCCTTGCAAGATGAACTGGTTCAGAGCGAAAAACTGGCCGCACTGGGTGGCATGGTTGCCGGCATTGCGCATGAGGTGAATACGCCGGTCGGCATCACCCTCAGTGCCGCCACGCATCTGGATGCAGAAACACAAAAAGCCGGTGCGCTTTATCAGGCTGGTGAATTGACCGAAGAGGGGCTCACTGAATATTTTGCGACTGCAAAACAGGCCAGTCAGCTTGTGACACTCAATGCCAGGCGTGCGGCAGAACTGATTCAGAGTTTTAAACAGGTAGCCGTTGATCAGGCCGGCGGCGAGCAGCGTCGTTTTGATCTTGCAGACTATCTGCATGAAATTCAGATGTCCATGGGACTCAAACTCAAGAAGCGAAATGTTGAGGTGAAAATCGACTGTCCGAAGGGGATTTTAATCAATGGGCTGCCCGGTGCGCTCTCGCAAGTGCTCACTAACCTCACCATGAATTCACTGCTGCATGCCTTCGAAGTGGGGCAATCTGGCCATATCGAGATTGCCGCACGCACTAAGGGTGATGACATTGAAATTGTTTACCATGATGATGGTAAAGGGATTTTGTTTGAGTTTCAGCATAAAATATTCGATCCGTTTTTTACCACAACCCGAGGCCGAGGTGGCAGTGGCCTGGGATTGCATATTGTCTACAATATCATCACTCAAACACTCAAGGGGAGTATTGAAATGGAAAGTGCGCCATTGCAAGGGACAACCTTTATCCTGCATTTTCCAATTGTGCTTACCAATTAAACCAGGAAAAATTTAATGACGATTGACACAAAACCCATTCGATTCAAGCCATCCAGCCCGTCCGGCGCAATCAAAGCGCGCAAAAACTGGCGTATTCTGATTGTCGATGATGACGAGGAAGTGCATGCCGTGACACGCATGATACTTTCCAGGGTCAAATACAAGGAACGCGGCATTACGCTGCTGTCCGCCTATTCTGCAGAGCAAGCGCGTCAAATCTTGCTGGATGAGAGCGCAATTGCGGCGGTATTGCTCGATGTGGTCATGGAGAGTGAAGATGCGGGGCTGCAACTGGTTCGCGTCATTCGCGAAGAATTGGGCAATGCAGCGATACGCATTATTTTGCGAACCGGGCAGCCGGGGCAGGCGCCGGAAGAGCGCGTTATCGTTGATTACGACATCAATGATTACAAAGCGAAAAGCGAGCTGACCGCGCAAAAATTATTTACCACGGTGATAGCCGCACTGCGCTCTTACGAGACGATCATTGCACTGGAGAAAAACCACAAAGGGCTGAGCAAAATTCTTGAAAGTGCCAGCACGCTGTTTCAGGTCAGCTCGATTCAGAGTTTTGCCTCGGGCGTGCTCACTCAGATAGCGGGATTTCTGGATTGTCAGCCTAACGGAATTGTGTGTGCCCAGTTCGATCAGGATGCGTCCGCTGACAACCCCGGTGTCTGTGCTGACATGCAGATATTGGCGACGACCGGTGAATACAGCGATTGCATGACGTGCCCGATGGATGGCTCCTGCATGCATAGCGAAATGGTGCAGTTGATGCGCAAGAGCTTGTCTGAAAAACAATCTCAGATCACGGAAGATTATACGGTGCTCTACCTTAAAACTGACACCTCACAGGGAACGGCTGCCCTGTTGCATGGCGGATTAGGTGAGGCCGATGAGCACGACCGGCAATTACTGGAGGTGTTTGCTTCAAAAATCTCTCTCGCGCTGGCAAATGCGATCAACTATCAAAAGCGCACCACTGCTGAATCGGCTGCGACAACAGACTTCCTCACCGGTCTTAACAACCGCAGGCAACTCTTGAGAGTAGGCGTGCCGCTGGTGTCCAGCGCATATCGAACGGGTTTGCCGTTGTCGGTGGCGATGATCGATATCGATCACTTCAAACGTATCAACGATACCTGGGGGCATGATGCCGGAGATGACGTCTTAAGGGTGGTCGCTGAACTGCTGCAGGAACGTTTTCGCAGCAGCGATGTGGTCGCACGCTATGGCGGGGAAGAGTTTTGCGTGATTGCATCCAATCTTTCACCTGAGGCCGCATACGATTTATTTGATGAATTCCGCCGAAGTCTCGCAGAAAAAGTGATCAGCATCGATAGTGAGTCTGTTTCAATCACCGTGAGCATCGGTATTGCCACGACGGTAACAGACAATGTGGACACGATGATTTCTGCTGCGGATAATTTTTTATATCAGGCCAAAGATGCAGGCCGCAACAAAGTGGTTGCTGAAGGGCATGGCTCTTAACTGATCCGCATCATAATGTGAACAGTAAAAAAGCCCCATCACTGGGGCTTTTTTACTGGCGCAATACTGTTTACTTGTTAGCTATACACCCGACAATCGCTCTGCCGCACGAACGGTGTTCGCAACCAGCATGGTGATGGTCATCGGGCCTACGCCGCCGGGAACCGGCGTGATGTAACCTGCCACTTCTTTTACGCTGGCAAAGTCCACGTCGCCGCACAGCTTGCCTTCTGCATTGCGGTTGATCCCCACATCGATCACGACCGCCCCCGGTTTGACCATGTCGCCGGTGATAAAGCCGGGTCTGCCCACAGCCGCGACCAGAATGTCAGCATCGCGAGTATGTTTGGCCAGATCCACGGTTTTGGAGGTGCAGATCGTCACGGTCGCATTTTTGTGCAGCAGCAGCAAAGCCATCGGTTTGCCGACGATGTTGCTGCGACCCACGACCACGGCATGTTTGCCTTCAAGGGCAATGCCGGTCTTTTCCAGCATCACCATCACGCCGAACGGTGTGCAGGAAGGAAACGGGGTTTCGCCCGTGACCAGTGCGCCGACATTTTTTTCATGAAAACCATCCACATCCTTGTCAGGATTGATGGCTTCAATGACTTTATGCGCGTCAAGGTGTTTGGGCAGCGGCAGCTGCACCAGAATGCCGTGGATCGCAGGATTGCTGTTCAGTGCGTCAACTTCAGCGAGCAGGTCAGCTTCAGTGGTATCCGCCGGCAGTTCAACGTGAATTGAATACAGCCCCAGCTCCGCGCAGGCTTTCACCTTGTTGGCGACGTACACTTTTGAAGCAGGATCGCTGCCCACGATGATGACTGCCATGCCGGGTGTGATACCACGCGCGATCAGCGCATCTGCACGCACCTTCCATTCGGCGCGTACCTGCTGGGCGATGGCCTTGCCGTCTATGATTTGTGCCGTCATTATTTACCTGCGATTTCTTTTTGGTAAGCGGCCAGACCGTTGTTGATTTCTGCATGAGCGGCTTCAACGCCTTCCCATCCGCGGATTTTGACCCATTTGCCGGGTTCGAGCGCCTTGTACAGTTCGAAAAAGTGTTTGACCTGTTCCAGCGTGATTTCCGGCAAATCGGTATAGCTTCTGACATTGTGATACAGCGGCGTCAGCTTGTCGGTCGGGACCGCGATAATCTTGGCATCGTCACCCCCTTCATCGCTCATCATCAATACACCGACGGGCCGGCAGGGAATGATCGCGCCGTGTACGATAGGGAAGGGCGTGACAACCAGCACATCGACCGGATCGCCGTCATCCGCGATGGTTTCAGGAATGAAACCGTAGTTGCAGGGATAGCGCATTAATGAGCCGATAAATCTGTCTACCACCAGTACGCCGGATGCCTTGTCCACTTCATACTTGACCGGGTCAGAATGCTTAGGGATTTCGATGATGACGTTGCATTCGTGGGGGAGTTTGTTGCCGGGACGGACATTTAACAGGCTCATGGCATTTCCTTTTGGTTGTAATTGCATAATTATAAGCGATGAGCGCGCCTGTCGCAGCCTCCAATTTGTAAGAAATGATCCGCCAATCGCAGCGCGGAGCGGCAAGTTATTCGCAGTAAACATCAATTTATTATCCAGCGTGCATTATTGCGCTGGCCGTTAGGTTAAAATGAACCTACTTTAATTCATGGGGATGGTGTTATGACAAAGCAGTTAATCGGCAAAATGGTTATCGGTCAATCAGGCGGTCCTACCGCTGTCATCAATCAGTCACTGGTCGGCGCTATTCTGGCTGCACGATCACACGGGAACATCACAGGTATTCTGGGGGCACATCACGGCATCGCCGGGATCATGAAGGAAGATTTTATCGATCTGACCACGCAAAGCGTCGAGCAGCTGGAACTGGTTGCCACGACGCCTGCTGCGGCACTGGGTTCAGTGCGTCTGAAACCAGGTCGTGCCGAATGCGAAAAGGTATTCGATGTGTTCAAAAAAAATGATGTTCGTTTTTTCTTTTATGTCGGCGGCAATGACTCAGCTGAAACCGCGCACATCATCGCCGAGATGGCAAAAGAAGCTAATTATGATTTCTGCACCGTGCATATTCCCAAGACCATCGACAACGATCTGAAGGTGACGGATCACTGCCCGGGCTTTGCCTCTGCCGCGCGCTTTGTGGCGCTGGCTTTCATGGGCGACGACCGCGACAACAGCGCCTTGCCCGGCATCAAGGTGAACGTGGTGATGGGGCGCAGTGCCGGTTTCCTGACCGCTGCAGCAGCGCTGGCCCGTCAGTCTGAGAGCGATGGCCCTCACCTGATTTATCTGCCTGAGCGTGTATTCAATGTCGAATCGTTCCAGCAGGACGTGCGCGATGCCGTGGCGAAATACGGCCGCTGCGTGATCGCCGTTTCAGAAGGCATCACCGACAAAGACGGCAATCCGATTTCGACCAGCGGTGAGCGCGACTCGCACGGCAATATTCAGCTCTCGGGCAGCGGTGCGCTGGGCGATACCCTGGCCGCACTGGTCAAAGCCGCTTTCCCGGGTGAAAAAGTACGTGTGCGTGCCGATACATTTGGTTATCTGCAGCGCTCTTTCCCGACTATCATTTCTGAAGTAGATGCTAAAGAAGCCCGTGAAGTGGGCGGATTTGCCGTGAATCACGCAGCAACTACGGGTTCTCCCGGTTCCGTGTCGATTCGTCGTCTGTCCAGTGTGCCTTACGCCAGCGAATGTTTCATCACGCCGCTGTCATCGGTCGCGCGCGAAGCGACTGAAATGAAAGACGAATATATCAATGAAGCCGGCAACGATGTCACGCAGGCCTGGCTTGATTATGTCGCGCCTTTGGTCGGTGAATTGCCGAAAATCGGCCGTCTGTAATTTCAGATCTGCTTCAAATAAAAAACCGGCACTTGTGCCGGTTTTTTATTGGGGCATTGAGCCGTCAGGGCAGAATTTGATAGGGATCCATCGCGACTTCTTCGATCTGATCGCCCAGCAGGATCACGCTGCCTTCCAGCCGCGAATCGCCCGTTTCGCTGAATTCAAACCGGTACGTGCGGCGAAATACGCGGCGCCCGTGACTATTGCGCGAAAAGGTGAGTTTGATACGTTCAACTGTATCGTTGAGAAATTGTACATTTGCTTCATTGCATAGCTTGCGGCCTTCGTTGCGCGCGATTTCGAGCGCACGCAGGCTATCCATCCAGTACCAGACAACGGCGGCTAACATCAGCAGTAAAATGATCACATCCATTGAATTATAGGCTTGATATAAACTGGTCGGTTACTGGTAGCGCAGAGCCTCGATCGGATCCATGCGGGCAGCTTTTCGGGCCGGATAATAGCCGAAAAAGATCCCGACCGTGGCCGCGACGCCAAACGAGACCAGCACCGAACTGCCTGAAATGATGACCATGGTGCCGGCCAGCGCCTGAGTCAGCAGGGCGCCGCCGATGCCCAGCAGCAATCCGATAAAACAGCCGATCACCGAGATGATGATCGCTTCGAGCAAAAACTGCAGCAGGATGTCGCCCTCACGTGCGCCTATGGCCATGCGGATGCCGATTTCGCGGGTGCGTTCGGTCACCGAGACCAGCATGATGTTCATGATGCCGATGCCGCCCACCAGCAGCGATACGGAGGCGATTGCACCCAGCAACAGCGACATCACGCGCGTGCTTTCCGCTGCAGAATCGGCCACCGCCGTGAGATTGCGCAGATAGAAATCGGAGTCCATGCCCTCACGCGTGCGGTGCCGCTGGCGCAGCAGCGCGGTCATCGATTTTTCCACGGCAGGCATCATTTCCGGCGTGCGGGTCTGTACCATGATCATGCGCACGGTGCCCGGGAAGGGCGTGCCGAATACGCTGCGCTGCGCGGTGGTCAGCGGAATGATGATCGAATCATCCTGATCCCGCCCGTCCATCCCCTGACCCTTGATGCCCAGCACGCCTAATATGGTGAACGGGCTTTGCCGGATGCGGATGGTTTTGCCGACCGGATTTTCATCGCCGAACAGGTTTTGTGCCGCGGTCTGGCCGATCAGGGCAACGCGGGTCGCTGAACGCACATCTGACTGGGTAAATGCCGAGCCGCCGACGATTTGCCAGGATCTGGCTTCCAGATAGGCCGGGGTGCTGCCGATCACCGAGGTGTTCCAGTTGTTCGGGCCGTAGACGATCTGCGCGCTGCCCGGATGGATAGGGGCGACCGACTGCACGCCGGTCAGTTCGGCGATCGCATCGGCATCCGCTACGGTGAGCGTATGGGCCTCACCGCTGGCTGAACGTACGCCGCCTGTGGCGGTGTGTCCGGATAACAGAATAAACAGATTGCTGCCCATCGCGCTGATGGACTGCTGGATCGCGTATTGCGCCCCCTGACCGATCGACATCATCAGCACGACGGCGGCCACCCCGATCACCATGCCCAGCATGGTCAGCACGGTGCGCATGCGATTCGCCCCCATCGCGCGCCAGGCTTCACCCAGCATCATCAGCTTCATGCTGTCACCGCCTCCGTGGCATGATCGCTCAGGATACAGCCGTCATGAAAATGCACCTGCCGCTGGGCGTGCCGGGCGATGTCGTTTTCATGCGTGACCAGCACGATGGTAATACCCTCTTTATTTAACGCATCGAACAGCGCCATGATTTCCTCTCCGGTGCGGCTGTCCAGATTCCCGGTCGGTTCGTCGGCTAACAATAGCCGGGGGGTGTTCACCAGCGCACGGGCAATGGCGACGCGCTGCTGCTGGCCGCCGGAAATCTGATTGGGCAGTGAGTCGGCCTTGTCACCGAGTCCCACTCGTTCGAGCATCTCGCGGGCGCGGCGGCGCCGCTGTTCAAGTGCCACGCCGCAATAAATCAGTGGCAGGGCGACGTTATCCTGTAAGGACATGCGCGGCAGCAGGTTGAAACCCTGAAAGACGAATCCGATGGTGCGGTTGCGCAGCAGTGCCAGTTCGTCGCGGTTAAGCATTGCCACCGCACGCCCGTCAAGGTGATAGCTGCCTGTTGTTGGCGCATCCAGGCAGCCCAGAATATTCATGAAGGTCGATTTGCCAGAGCCTGAGGGGCCCATGATGGCGACGAATTCACCATGGTTGATGGTGAGATTAATATCCTTCAGCGCCGGGAATAATCCGGCTGAGGTGGTATAGGCTTTATGCAGGCCGCTGATGCGTATGACTTCGCTGCTCATCAGAACAGTCTCATGCGCATGGCCTGTGATCCGCTGCCCTGTGCGTTGTTTTTACCTTGCGCATCGCCTGTCACCAGCTGATCGCCCGCCTTGAGCTCCCCCGACATAATGGCGGTATTGCGATTGTCCGTGATGCCGAGTTTTACGCTGACAGGAACCAGTTGCCCTTTTTTCAGTATATACACCCGGCCGTAAAATCCGTCACGATGACCCGCTTCCTTCGGCTTGGCAGGTTTTTCTGCATTAGCCGGTTTGAAACGCAGTGCGGCATTGGGAACGATCAGGGTGTCCTTTTTTTCATCGACCGCGATGTTTACATAGGCTGTCATTCCCGGCATCAGAATCAGCTCCGGATTGCCCACGTTGATCACCACATCGTAGGTGACGACATTTTGCTGATTAGTCGGATTTAAGCGCACCAGACGGACGACGCCCTTGAAATTTTTGTCAGGAAACGCGTCCACGGTAAAGTGGACAATCTGACCCGCGCGGATGCTGCCGATATCCGCTTCTGCATAACTGGCATCGATCTGCATTTTATCCAGATCTTTTGCAATCTTGAACAGGGTAGGGGTCTGTAAACTGGCGGCTACCGTTTGCCCGACATCAACCGAACGATCGACGACCACGCCTGAGACCGGTGAGCGGATTACGGTATAGGCCAGATTGGCTCTGTCTTTTTCGACCGTCGCCAGCGTCAGATTAAGCTGTGCCTCGGCCGACTTTTTGGCCTGAACGGCGGTATCCATTTCCAGCCGTGAGGCGTATTCCTGCGCATATAAACTTCGGGTGCGCGCCTCATTTGCGCTGGCAAGTTCCAGTAAAGCGCGGAAGTTTTGCACGTTAGCCAGATCCTGCCTGAGCTGGGCTGCGAGCAGCGCATCATCGAGTTCGAGCAGAATCTGGCCTTTTTCGACCGAACTGTTGAAATCCACGAACAGTTTTTTGACCGTGCCGGAAACTTGTGTGCCGACATTGACCAGCGTGACCGGATTGATCGTACCGTTGGCGGATACCGTCTGACTGATATCGCCTTGTTCAACCGTTTGCAGGCTGTACAGCTGCTCAGGCGGAATCTGTTTGAGTTGCCGGTAGGCGGTGTAGCCTGCGCCGCTCAGGCCTGCCGCTATCAAGAACAGGAAAATTTTAGAGTGCAGTATTTTTTTCATGAATCAGATTCATCCGGTTAGTTGCTGCCTGCATCGGGCGTCAATGCATCCGCATCCAGTTTTCCGATGGCCTGAGCCAGTGTGGCGCGGGAGATATTCCAGTTCAGATCAGCCTGTATGCGTTGCTGGCGGGCGCTGGCGAGCGTGGTTTGTGCATTGAGCAGATCGAGCATGATGCCGGCACCGGCCTTATAGCGGCCCAGCGCCACGCGTTCGGATTGCTCGGCGCTGTCCAGCAGGTCGGCTGTGGTGCGCCGGTTTTGCGTGGCGGTGGCAAGATTCTGAAAGGCGGTCCAGACATCGAGCGCGACCTGCAGGCGTATCCGGTCCATTTGCGCTTTTTTAGTTTCGATCTGTGCTTCGGCTGCGCGTATCCGGTAAATCGGTGCATAGCCTGAAAATAACGGCACGCTCATGGAGACCCCTAGCGCTGAACCGTGGGTGCTGATAGCGCCGGTGCTGCTTTGGCTGGTGGATGCCGTCAAAGACAGCGACGGCATGCCTGTTGCACGCGCCACGTCAGCCGACGCTTCTGCTGCCCTGAGTGCGGCTTCTGCTGCGATCAGATCGGGGCGGTTGTGCCTCGCCTGTTCAATCAACAAGGCGATGTTCTGTTCAAACTCACGGCTTTCCATTGGCTGTACCGCCAGCTGCACGCTGACGTTCGCATCCTGTCCCAGGATGTTCGCCAGATTGCCCCGTGCGATTTTCATTGCCCCGTCGGCTGTAATGCGATTGAGCGTCGCCTGTGAATAAGCTGTTCGGGCGGTGAGCTTGTCGGCCGGGGTGACGCTGCCTGCCAGATAGCGTGCTTCGGCGACCGCAAAACTCGCCTGTGCGGCCTGCTCGGATATGGTTGCCGCATCGAATGCAGCCTGCGTTGCCTGAGTCTGGTAATACGCCTGAACGGCCGACAGAAATACGGCCTGCACGGTATTGTCCTGCGTCGCATTCACCGAGGCTAGCAGCTGGCGGGCATTCTCAAGGTTTGCGGCGCGTGCACCGAAGTCATACAGCAGATAGGACAGATTCAGGCCGATGCTGCGTTGCCGGTTGCCCGGGGTGTTCTGATTCTCTGACACGCTGGCGGTGACGCCGGGTAAGTAGCTTGACTGACTGACGCCAATCTGGGCTGCCTGTGCACGAGAATTGGCCCAGACCTCGCGGGTCTGCGGATTTTTGCACAGTGCGATATTGACCACGCTCAACAAGTTCAGCACCTGATCAATTCGGGTGTTGTCGCAAGGATCACGGCTGTCGAGAGCGGGTCTGTGGGTCAGCGTAGCTTCGGTTGAAAAGGGATCTGCATGCTCCGCCGCCATTGCAAAATGGCTGCACAAAAGCGCGCACAGGGCCAGATTTTTGATTCGCGGTGAGCAGGGGGATTCCACCGGCAGCTTTGAGTGAGTGGACATGAGAAGGCGGCTAAATGTTGTAGCATCATTGTAGCGGTTAGAAATTTTTCATCAAGATAAACTGTGTCAGTTATTGGTAAGAAATTGTAACGCGCTCAATTCGGCACTCAGCTTCGTGCATGGTCAGGTGATCAACTGCAGGCACAGGCGGTGGATCATGGCTTCTTCGTCGGCTGGAATCATCAGTATGGGTTTGCTGTCAGAAGACTCGATGCGGACTGCGCCCGTCTGATCTGAGCGGATACTGAGGCCAAGAAAACTGAGCCCCGCACAAATACTTTCGCGAATTTGCGGCGCGTGTTCCCCGATACCGCCGGTAAATACCAGTGCGTCGATGCCGCCGGCTTTAGCCGCTAAACTCCCGATGGCGCCCGAGACCTCGCGACAGAAAAAACTGACGGCGAACCGGGCAGCTTCACTATCGCTGTTGAGCAATTCGCTCATCTCGCTCGACTCGCCCCGGGATAAAGCGAGCAGCCCCATCTGGTGGAATACCATGTCGCTTAACTCCTCATCATCAACACGACGTGCGAGTTCCAGCATCACCCCGGGATCCAGATCACCGCTGCGCGTGCCCATCGGGATGCCGCCGGCGGGCGTGTACCCCATGGTTGTATCGATCGATTGCAGGTTTTTCAGCATGCACAGACTCGCGCCGCTGCCCAGATGGGCGACGACGATATTGCCTTGTGCGGCTGATGAACCCAGCAGTTCGGGTAATTTTGATGCGATCCAGGCGTAATTCAAGCCGTGAAAACCAAAGCGGCGCAGACCGAAAGCCTGCGGGATAGGCAAACGATACGCAAGCTCGGGAAGCGTCGCATGGAACGCCGTGTCAAAACAGGCAATCTGCGGCACATCGAAGCGCTGCCGGCATAAATCCAGCCCCATCAGATTGCCGGGCAGATGCAGCGGTGCCAGCGGAATCACGGATTCCAGCCGGGCGCGTTCCACCCGATCGACCGGGCGGGCGGCATCGGTAATCTCGCCGCCGTGCACGAACCGATGGCCGATCAGATCCGGTTTTTCACCGCCCAAGTCCTGCATCAACTGGTCGAAAGCCGGCCCGTGGTCGCGCAGGTGATCGTAGCGAAAATCCTGTCGCGACCCCTCTGCGCCAAACAGGCTGGCTTTGATCGAAGATGAACCGCTGTTGATGGTCAGTATGACTGGCATTTTTGCACTCACAGTGCCCAGGTCCAGTTATCCGCCTCCGGCAGATCGACGCCATGCTCGTAGGCATAATTGCTGCACTCGATCTGTTTATTGAGCATCTTCTCCTTGGTATGCGCCCCGGATACATGCAAAGCCGGGATGCGGTCGATCACGTCGATCACCAGACTGAAGCGGTCGATTTGATTGCGGATTGCCAGTTCAAGCGGGGTATTGATACTGCCTTTTTCCTTATAGCCGCGCACATGGAAATTCTTGTGGTTGGTGCGGCGATAGGCCAGACGATGAATCAGCCACGGGTAGCCGTGGAAATTGAACATCACCGGCTTGTCGGTGGTGAACAGACTGTCAAAATCGCGGTCGGACAGGCCGTGCGGGTGTTCTGTAGACGGAGTCATCTTGTACAGGTCGACGACGTTGATGAAGCGTATTTTAAGCTCAGGCAGATGCTCCCGTAACAACATGACCGCTGCCAGCGCTTCCTTGGTCGGGATGTCGCCGGCTGAGGCCATCACCACATCGGGTTCGCTGCCCTGATCGTTGCACGCCCATTCCCAGATGCCGATGCCCTTGGTGCAATGCAAAATCGCCGATTCCATATCCAGAAACTGCAAGTGCTTTTGCTTATCGCAGACGATGACGTTGATGTAATCGGTGCTTTTGAGGCAATGATCGGCAACAGACAGCAGGCAATTGACATCGGGCGGCAGATAGATGCGGGTTACCTCCGGGCTTTTGTTGACCACCAGATCCAGAAAACCCGGATCCTGATGGGTGAAGCCGTTGTGATCCTGACGCCATACGGTGGACGTGATCAGCAGATTCAATGAGGAGACCGGCGCGCGCCATGGCACGTCCTTGGACATGGCCAGCCACTTTGCATGCTGGTTGAACATCGAATCGATGACGTGCACAAACGCTTCATAGGTGGAGAAGAAGCCGTGGCGACCGGTGAGCAGATAGCCTTCTAGCCATCCTTCGAGCGTGTGCTCTGAGAGCATTTCCATCACGCGGCCGTCGGGCGAGAGTTCGCCGCCACCTGCGTCTTCCGGCAGCATATCGGCCAGCCAGGTTTTTTTGCTCACTTCATAGATGTTATCGAGCTTGTTTGAGCTGTTCTCGTCCGGCCCGAATACGCGAAAGTTGTTCATGTTGTCGCGCATGATGTCGCGTAAAAACTTGCCCAAGGGACGGGTGTTTTCAGTCACGGTGGTGCCGGGTTTGCTTACTTCAACGGCGTAGTCGCGGCAGTTAGGCATGTGCAGCGCGCGGCGCAGCAGGCCGCCATTGGCATGCGGATTGGCGCTCATGCGGCGATGGCCTTTGGGTGCAATCGCTTTGAGTTCCGCGCGTAGTGTGCCCGTGTCGTCAAACAGCTCTTCAGTCTTGTAGCTTTTGAGCCATGCGTCGAGTTTGGCAAAGTGTTCCGGCGTTTTGACGTCCCCAATGGGCACCTGATGCGAGCGCCAGAAGCCTTCCATTTTTTTGCCGTCAACCTCTGCAGGTCCCGTCCAGCCTTTAGGTGAACGCAATACGATCATCGGCCAGCGCGGGCGTGCAGGGATGCCGCTCTCACGTGCAACGGTCTGGATATGTCGGATTTCCAGCACGCATGTTTCCATGACGGCGGCCATGCGCTGGTGCATGGTTTCAGGATCAGAGCCTTCGACAAAATGGGGCGTCCAGCCGTACCCTTTGAACAGGTTTTCCAGTTCCTCATGTGAGATGCGCGACAGAATGGTCGGATTGTTGATCTTGTAGCCGTTCAGATGCAGGATGGGCAGAACGGCGCCATCCCTGATCGGATTGAGGAATTTATTCGAATGCCAGGATGTCGCCAGGGGGGCGGTTTCGGATTCGCCGTCGCCGACCATCACGGTGACGATCAGATCGGGATTGTCGTAGGCTGCGCCAAAGGCATGCGAGACGCTGTAGCCCAATTCGCCGCCTTCGTGGATAGAACCCGGCGTTTCAGGTGTGCAGTGACTGCCGATGCCGCCTGGAAAGGAAAACTCCTTGAAAAACTGGCGCATGCCGTCGATGTTTTCAGCCTTGTTCGGATATACCTCGCTGTAACGTCCCTCCAGATAGACCGGCCCCAGTACGCCGGGCGCACCGTGTCCCGGACCTGTCATGAAAATCGCATTCAGATCATATTTGACGATCAGTCGGTTCATGTGGATATAACCGAACGACAGACCCGGGCTGGAGCCCCAGTGACCCAGCAGGCGGTTTTTGATGTGTTCGGGCTTGAGCGGTTCTTTTAGCAGCGGATTGTCGCGCAGATAGATCATGCCGGCAGCCAGATAATTGCAGGCGCGCCAGTAAGCATCGATATTTGTGAGTTCAACGGGCGACAGTGTTTTTTCTTTTGGTGTCATGGTATTCACTCTTTGGCGGATGGGAATAGGGCTGGAATATGTCGCATTTATAGCGCATAACTGTTACGGGCTGATTAAGGGTAATGGATTTTCGCCAATTATTCTATAACTGGTTTTAATGTACGGGTGAGCTGTGGGTTCTTTTTAGGTGGATCAGGTTAGGTCTCTGGTTGTTGAAGTTGTCCCGCGGAATTTTGTCGTAATTTATTATTTGCGTATCCCTTTGCTTTTGAACCTGGCATTCAAATG
>FZPY01000004.1_pt1 | contig 33759 bp, 30 predicted proteins | sample 1534801 | NCBI WGS metagenome assembly FZPY01 (sample SAMEA104161950, study PRJEB21768) | metagenome | isolation source: underground water | reverse complement strand
TGATTGATTATAATAGTTTTAAACTCTGATTGTGATTCCTGTTGTCGTGGGTTCGAGCCCCATCAGCCACCCCAAATTAAAGCCGCTAATTCAATGAGTTAGCGGCTTTTTTCTTTTGTTGCATATTGCTGGATTTAGCTAAATTTAGCTGTTTTTGCACCCCTTAGTGTGATGGGAGTGTGATGGGGATGTGATGGAAAATCGATGGAAACAACTATTCCCCAGAAATTGTTTTGTTGAATTTAGCGGCGCTTGGTTATTCGTTGCTCGGCTTTGTGTGATGGGAATGTGATGGGGAGCAATAACCGACCGTAAAAATCCAGTGTGATAGGAATAAAGGCTATGTGCAATCTAGGGTTGGAATCGAGTATTTTGAGGTTGAGCAGAGACTAACCTACCGAGGTTGGAAATTGGCTGCACAGCACAATCCATCGATTGTTCATGGTGGTTGAATTTCATATTTGAAAGACAGCAATTCGGCCTAAGCGGACTATTCATGATTCATTGGAACAGGTCTGCTTAGCTGTCCAAAGCAGGCATCTACGCATGAGTTGAGGGTTTTCGTTCAGGCCTGCTCGAACGATAGTTAACGCAGCTATTCCCATGCTGGCTTGCCGCTCCTTCTGTATGCGAAAGTTAACGTGCCGATCACCAAAGCCATAGCTATAGCGGAGATCCCATAGTTCAGTACCTGCGCCGAATCGATGGTCAATCGGAGTTGTGAAATGCGTGAATCCATATTGCGGCCCAGGGTGTTCGTCGCCGACCTTATCCAGCCCGGCGATGTTGTCTTGACGACCACGCCCGACCCGATGAGCCAAACGATACGTAAGTTCACCAGCGCGGACATCTCCCACGCCATGATTTGTGTGGATAGGTCGAGCGTGATCGATTCCACTGGCGACGGTGTTCACGCACGTAACCTTGGGCGGATCATTCTTGAACCAGGCTGTGCAGGTCATGTGCTTCGACCGGTGAAGCCACTGTCTACTGATCAATTGCGATCTGTCATCTTCTTCGCCAGAGCTGCGGTTGGCACTCGATATACGGTGACCGGCGCTGCAAAGAGCGTGTTGGCTGGTTTCGTGGCAGGCCGAAGGCAGTTCTGCTCGCGTTTGGTCGCGCAAGCCTACCGCGATGCCGGCGTGAACCTAGTATCGGATGCCGACTGCTGCCACCCAGGAGATCTCCTGAATAGCGCCGCGCTTGTTGAAGTTCCAAATGTGCTTAGGAATCTCAGTCAAGAAGAAGAGGCTGACCGGCGTGAGGATATTGACAATGTCCAGGCTATGCGCCATTCAACCAACGCTTTGCTCCAGGAGGCCCGCAAACTGTCCCCTGAGATCGAGTCGCTGAACGATATTGATGCTTACCTGGTGGAGCATCCAGAGGGAGACGCTCAACTTGTGCAAGCACTGCGATCTTCAAGGTATCTGGAGCTGTGGAGAGATGAGTTCGAAAGAAATTCCTGGCAGTACCACGTTGCCATGATGGAGGGGCATAACGGCTCGGATGAACACAAGCAGAGGTACTGCGAAGTGGTGCTGGCAGACGAGGAGTTGGGCCAAAACCGATTTATCCTGAATCACGCGGGCTACGTGACCTTGAACACGTTGCACCCTCGTCAATACTTTGCCTTGAAGGTAAATCTGTACGACATCCTGACCCAGTTTCATGCTCGGCGCATCAAGGCGGCAACTGCCTGGCTTGAGAGTAAGGGACTGCGCGAGCATGCGCCTCCCAAACTCCTCCGTCCACACACGCCTGAGTGGTTTGCTTCGCTGCGCGAGTGGAATCCCAAGCAGGCCGCGATGACGGAAGCGGCCATTCAGACGGCGGGAGGTTCGGATGTGTGCAGTGTCTGTGCGGATGATCCGGCCCGTGATTACGCCTTGGTGAGTATGCCGGCGGCTGGACCAGGGACGCTTCGGCTCTGCGATGACTGCTTTCGCATTCGTTCCCTCGACGAACCAATGAGGCCTTTCTGACCGCCTAGTCTGCGCAAGGTTGCTTGGACTGCTTCGTAGCTGCTTAACAGTCTGCTTCATTAAACCGTTAGATCTTGGCAATGTCTGGTAACTAACCTCCGTAGTTATTAGCTCGCCAAAGTTGAACAACTGCCACCGGGCTTAACTAGACATCCATTTCAAGCAGGTCAATACCAGCGGGTTGGAAGTGGCCGCTCATAAGCTGCACACCGACTGACCGCTTTGACCGAGAACAGGGCCGTCAGGTTATCGGCCAATCCGGGCATTGAACCCAGTTGCAACCAACGGCTGCAATGCGCCAGTCAGCCGTCATGGCCCGGCAAGTTGGCATCTATGTCCGCTTCGCAGTTCTATCTATGGCCGGAAACATAATCTTATTCGTCATGTGTAGTAAGATGATAACCATCAAGAAGGCGCGGTGCCACCGCACATAAGGGAGAAACGAATGCGCTTGAAGGCTATCACGCTGAAGAATTTCCGCTGCTATGAAGACGAAATCAACGTCGATTTTGCTGACCTCACTACCTTTGTTGGCCGAAACGACATTGGTAAGTCATCGATAATGGAAGCTTTGGAAATCTTTTTCAACAACAACGTCGTCTCAATTGAACAAAACGATGCGAACGTACAAAGTGGCATCAAAAAGGTCGAAATCACATGCGAATTTACCGATTTCCCTGATTCGCTAACCCTTGACGCAGGAGCTGAAACATCCCTCGCAGAGGAGTTTCTGTTGACTGACACGGGAACCTTGAAGCTCAGGAAGGTTTATGACTGCGGAAACAAGAAGCCAACGCTTGAAATCTTCGTGGTCGCCAATCACCCCTCAGCTCCCGGTTTTCAAAACCTTCTCGAACTCAAAGAGAAAGACCTGCAGGCGAAGGTCAAAGAGTTGAAACTGGATGTTCCATTGAAGGGCAACCCCGGAATGCGTAAAGCGATTTGGGCTGCGGGAGGTGATTTTCAGCTTACGGAAACCGCTATTCCAATCAGTAAAGCCAAGGAAGACGCGAAGAGAATTTGGGACCAGATCGAGAGTTACCTTCCAATGTTCGCCCTCTTCCAAAGCGACAGAAGCAGCAAGGATTCCGATGATGAAGTGCAAAGCCCAATGAAGGCGGCTGTTGCCGCTGCATTGGCCGAAGTCCAAGCAGATATCGCCAAGATTCAACAGCGTGTCCAAGAAAAGGCCGAGGAAATCGCCAAGAACACGCTCGAAGCACTAAAAGCCATAGATCCTGGGCTAGCCAGCGAATTGAATCCAGAATTCACACCACCGACAGCCGCCAAGTGGCAGGGATTGTTCTCCATCGGGCTGAATACTGATTCCGGCATTCCGCTGAACAAGCGTGGTAGCGGTGTTCGGCGACTGGTTCTCGTTAGTTTTTTTAAGGCCGAGGCTGAACGCCTTCTCAAGACAAGCAACCGTCGCAGCATCATCTACGCAATCGAAGAGCCGGAAACCGCCCAGCATCCCAACAACCAAAGGATATTGATCGAGTCGTTCAAGTCTCTCGCTTCGGAAGCTGGATGCCAAGTCATTCTCACGACACACAGCCCTGGGTTTGCCGCCGATCTTCCAAATGACAGCATTCGCTTTATCTTCCGGGATGCCACAACAGGAAAACCTGTTATTCAAGCTGGTGCCGACGTTTTTGGAGCTGTCGCGGAAACGCTAGGTGTGACGCCGGATAGTCGCGTCAAGGTATTGCTGTGCGTGGAAGGCCCCACCGATGTTACCGCGTTCAAGGCCCTCAGCAAGGCACTGCACGCAGAGGACAACTCGTTGCCAAACCTAGAAAGCGATGACCGAGTTGCATTCGTTGTGTTGGGCGGGGGCACCTTGAAGCACTGGGTAGATGAACACTACTTACGCGCTCTCAACAGAAAAGAGGCACACATCTACGACCGCGATGTCGCCAGCTACGCAGAGGCAGTAGCCAAAGTGAATGCACGGCAGGACGGTTCTTGGGCCGAGCAGACAGTAAAACACGAAATCGAAAGCTACCTTCATTCAGATGCGATCCTCGAAGCCTTTAATGTTGTCGTCGAGGTAACCGATCATCCAGTTGATGGAAAGGCGACACCAAAACGATTCTCGGAGGCCTACTCTGCCCTCCAAGGATTCGGCGCAGTTATGGGAGATACGAAGGCAAAACTCCGCCTCGCTGAACGTGCGTTCCCGCTTATGACAGCAGCAAGGATTCATGGACGTGACCCTCAAGGTGAGGTTCGCCGGTGGATGACCAAAATTCGAGACATGATCCAGTAACCCATGCCGTTGCCGCAGGGTTGAAAAAGGCAGGGGCAAAACCAATGGGAATAGTGCGCAATGTTCACTATACGAATTGCACGCCAGCCTCTCGATTCGGTGTCACACTACCAACATGGAGACTCCATTCGAGTTCACGTTGTGGCGATGACCGTTTTCAGGCGATCCGGTCATTACTCACAACCTCTGTGTTTGATGCAGAAGGCATGATGTAATGTAAGCTAACTCTCCGTAATAAAAAGGGGCGGCAATTTTTATGTTTCATCTTCACACGTTAGGCTGGCACAGCTTCCAACAGCTGTGCCTATCCGTATCGCGCGAGGTTATCGGTCAAACCGTCCAGTCCTTTCTCGATACCAATGACGGCGGTAGAGATGGAGCATTTTCAGGCATTTGGAGACAACAGGACGGTGAGTTGCTCACCGGTCGGTTTGTCATCCAATGCAAGTTTACTGCTCGCGCCGGTTACACTCTCACACCATCAGATCTCGAAGAGGAATTCAGCAAGGTCATCTGGCAAAGGTATTAAGGCAGCTATGGCTGATTTCCCGACTGCCCCTTCTCGGCCTGAGCGATAAGTCGAATCTGGTAACGGAAGCATTGGCAATAGGCTGGTGTGGTCACACGTTCTACTGGGGCATTCGGATGTATTATTCTCCTGACTTATAGCAGAATACCTATTTAATACGTGAGTGAAATCGGATGGCGACAATTAGACGGCTGGTGCTGAGGAATTTCAAGCGGTTCAAAACACTTGAACTAGAGTTTGATCCTGAACTAAATATCCTAGTTGGTGGCAATGAGGCAGGTAAGAGCTCCGTTCTCCAAGCACTAGACATCGTGCTCAGTGCGAGCCGGAGCAAGGTGGAGTCGCTGGGCCTTGAGACTCTTTTCAATGCTGAGTGCATTGCAGAATTTTTGGGCGGAAAAAGGAATATCGCTAATCTCCCTGAGCTCTTGATTGAGGTTTACCTCGACGGGATTGAAGGTCTCCCCGATCTAGACGGTCGAAATAACAGCAAGGGTACTGACCACCTCGGCATCAAAATGGTGTGCAAGCCCGTTGACGAGTACACCAAGGTAATCCAGAGCGTTCTAGCTGAGAAACACGAGAGTTTTCCTTTCGAGTACTACGGCGTTCACTTCCTGACCTTTACAGATGAGGCAATCTCTCCGTACAGAAAGCCGCTCAAGCATCTTCTCATCGACAGTTCCCAGATCAACAACGAGTATGCGACGCGAGAGTACACACGCTCCATGTACGCCGCGCATGCAACCGTCGTCGAGCGTAATCTTCATGGCTTCGAGTACCGAAAGGCCAAATCGAAGTTCAAGGACGATGTCTTCAAAGTGATGAATGATGCTCTGGACACCTATAAGTTTAATATTCGCACCAGCCCGAAAGCTAGTGTTGAAACGGACATCATCATCACGGAGGGTGATATTCCGATCGACAGCAAGGGCAAGGGCCGCCAGTGCTTTATCAAGACGGAGTTCGCCCTACGCGACCGAGAACACGCCCTCGATGTTCTCCTGCTCGAAGAGCCGGAGAATCACCTGAGCCATGTTCACATGCGCAAGCTCATTGAACGCATCCGAGTATCTCGCAAAAAACAACTTTTTATCGCCACACATAGTAGCTTCATCGCAACACGATTGAACCTCAAAAAGGTGCTGATATTAAGCGAGGAGAATCCGTCTCGATCCGCATCCCTCAAGGATCTCAGCCAAGGGACCGCTGACTTCTTCATGAAGGCACCAGACAATAATGTTCTAGAGTTTTCACTGTGCAAGAAGGCAATCCTTGTCGAGGGCGACGCCGAGTTCATACTCATGGATGCACTTTACAAAAACAGCGCCAAGGGGGCTAGCACTGATGCAGATGCTGTCCATGTGATCTCTGTCGACGGAACAAGCTTTAAGCGCTATCTCGAGCTCGCAAAACTGCTCGGCATCAAGGTTGCAGTCATTCGTGATAATGATCGTGACTACCAGGCAAACTGTGTCTCCAACTATGTGGATTACGTTTCGGCTTCAATCCAGGTTTTTGCAGATACCGACGATGCGCGGTACACCTTTGAAGTTTGCATGTTCCAAGACAACAAGATCATTTGTGAAAGTCTGTTCGCAGAGGAGCGCAGGAAGCTGACCGTAGAGGAGTACATGCTGAAGAATAAGGCGGACGCTGCGTTCCAACTTCTCGACAAAAAGGGTGGCGAGCTTGTCGCGCCAAGGTATATACAGCTGGCCGTAGCATGGATAAGAGTGTAGTTTTTGCGGTTGCGGGATCCGGTAAGACCTCCCGCCTCGTCGCGAACATCAATGAGGAGCAACGCTTCCTCATTGTCACGTATACGGAGTCGAACTACGACAATCTGCGCAGCAAGATCATCCAGCGGTTCGGTTATTTTCCGGCGAACATCACGCTCTATACTTACTTCAAGTTCCTGCACGGTTTTTGCTACCGACCGTTCCTTCGATCAAAGAAGAATACCAAAGGTGTGACGTTCAAGCTGCCGCCGACATTCCCTCGGTATAATTTGAACGATGACGGTCGCTACATGAACTCAAGCCGTCGGCTCTACGCCAATCGACTCGCCAAGTTCATCGAGCATTCAAATCTGATCGGGGCTGTCGTGGGGCGTATCGAGAAGTATTTCGATGTGTTCTTCGTGGACGAAGTCCAGGACTTCGCGGGGCACGACTTTAATTTTCTGATGGCAATTAGTGCTGCCAAGCTGAACGCCACCTTTGTCGGAGATTTTTTTCAGCATACGTTTGATACGAGTCGCGACGGGAACGTAAACGCCAGCCTTCATAACGACTACAACGCCTATAAAGCTAGATTCAAAGTGGCTAAGCTGCATGTCGACACAGACAGTCTTAATAAGAGCCGTCGATGCAGTAAGAGCGTCTGCGACTTCATCACAGAGAAGATTGGTATCTCGATTGAAGCTCACGATGATCGGGAAAGCATCGTCAGGTACGAGGATGACCCTGCGGCAGTGCTCACCCTCTATAAAGACCCGCAGACGGTGAAACTGTTCTATAAGGAGCACTACAAGTACGCCTGCTACTCTCAAAATTGGGGAGCGTCGAAAGGCGTGGACCAGTATCAGGACGTCTGCGTGGTTCTAAATCCTGCCAACGTAAAAGCTTGGCAGAGTGGGAGCTTTCGAGAGATCAACACAGAGACCCGCAACAAGCTCTATGTTGCCTGCTCAAGGGCAAGAGGCAATCTGACGTTTGTCCCAGAGTCTCTGCTCAAGTCCCACAAGCTATCCTAGGGCGAACCGTAGCCAGAATTTATTACAACATCAAAAAGTTAAGCAACCAGCTTTGAGCAGGAGCTGACGCGGTCATACCAGACGACTGCTCCTGGCCGCTAACGCGTATTCGCCCGGCGAGGCTGCGAACATATGAACGTCCAACCGAACCTGCGACCGCTTACAGACATAGAACCGACACTTCTGCAGACAGTCTCGAATGGCAGCTTTGGCCGAATTTCTGACTGACAGCTAACCAAAAATTCCACGCATTGGTGAATCTGGATTGATTTGCGAATCCAACCAAGTTTTGCACGGAAGAAAACCCCATCTCAGCAAGCCAAATAAACCACGTTTTGCACAAAACAGCACAAAATTCTCATCGCGTAAAAAACTATCATCCAACCTCAGATTGCAAATAGCCGGAATAAAACCAGTGTGACCAATGTTAAGCATTCACCGCTCGGACCACTCCAACGCCGAACAGTCTTCCAAATGACATCATCATCTGCGCCTGGATAACTGGAATCGTTTTATCCGTCACCCACCACAAGTTTGATGCTCCGACCAGTACATCCGGCTTTTCAGTCATCATCCACAATACTGAATATGTCAGTAGTTGCTCATAGCAGATCAGCACACCAGTTTTCTTGCCGGCTACATTAATAAGGCCGCTATGGCCCCACACATCGGCCACAGCACCAGCCTTGCCGAATGGATGCCACATGGACACCGGAACCGGAATGCCTTGAACAGCCTGCCGTCCATCAGATCCTTGAGCGCCAACCACCATCACTGCATTCAGATACAGACCATCATCTTGATCTAACTCGCCGCCGGCCAATACTCGCGATCCTCGTTTAATTAGCCGAGCCGATGCATCAGCTAATAGAAATCTTGCTGAATCTCCAATAGGGCCGATCACTGTTTCCGGTAGCACGCGGACGCTGTTCGCTGGAACCGTATCAGCATACTTCACCAGCCAATCCACGCGCTTCATTGCATCAATAACCTGCCCAATGCCGCCACCGCTTCCCAGTTGTGGAAAATGCGTGTCCATGCCAGCCCATCCAGCAGGAACGGCAGGCGCGATGTAATAGGCATTAGCGACCATAGCCATAAACGCAAGCGTAAATATCCACTGAGACGACCTTACTGCCAGCGACATCATCATGGCTAGCGTGAACGCCAGCCCGAGCCACCCCATCGCCGGATACAGCGCACCGGTAATTGCCAACGGATTGATCCAGCCGACAAACGCCAATGGCGGCATGATACTCACGCACGTCGCTGCTACGAAGCGCCAGCCGCTACCGGATTTAGACCATAGAAGGGCAAACGGAAGTGTCAAAAAAAGGCATGCCGCCAGATAGCACACCAAGCCAAGCCATGCAGGTGAGTCACTACCAAAGAAAACAGCAGCGCCACCAGGCAAACCCCGCGCGCCACCTAAATAATAGCCAAGCATCAATAATGACGCCGACAACCGAGACCGAGTCAATCCCCAAGATAGCGGCAGCAGTGTCAGATACATTAGCCACCAAGCTTCAGTTCCGTTTCCCCATGCCAGCCATCCTATTAAGACACCGACTAACCCGAATGTAACCACGACCGTCGAAGTCCTGAGTGCATTCATTTTTGTTACTGTTACGCTATTTTGACACTGACCGAATCTCAGCCAGATCAATGGGGCCAAAATACCTTGAGTCGTATGACCGACCCGGCGTTTTACTGCCATACGTCCAATACTGACCTGGCTTCAGTAAAAATCGCCCACGCAAGACTGGGAGCTCCATGGTCGGATCAGAGACAGAGAAGGACAGAGGGCGAGAATCGGACAGCATCACCCCGTTGATCAGCACACCAGCATCACCAATCACCACCAGATCACCAGGCACAGCCGCAGCAGTCTTGAAGAATGGTGCAGAACCATTAGGACAAACGCCATGCGTCATATAGCGATTCATTGCGCCGGAATAGCAAAATTCAATCAGATCACCGCGCTCAATGCCAGCAGAGACCGGCTGCACCAGGTACACGCCGCGAGGCTCTGAAGCAGTCCAGTTGATCCGTACACCGGCCACATTCATGGCCACGACGGTTAGTGTCATAAGCGATAGGAGCAGAAGCGGGGCGCGTAGGCGCGACCAGTTGGATTTTGAGGTGGCGTTGATCACAATGGCTTGACCGAGACTTGCACGATGTAGACTTGTCCAGGCTTAGCCATTTTCAGCACGGATTTTGACGTTTCAGTTAATAGCGCGGAAGGATTAGCCGTCAAATCATCAACGGCTATTGTTTTTTCATGTTGAACTGTAGATATCGACGTAATAAATGCAGCGTGCAGGATAAAACCTGCTACCAGCAGAAACACACCAACGCCGACCAGCTGACTACGCCGTTGTGCTCGACGATGCGCGGATGAAGCCTGTGCCTCGATTGAATAAGCCTGAAGCTCATTAAACAAACCTTGATCTTTAATGCGGAAGTATTCGTTTGGCACTTGAATCACCTGTATTTTTTTTTGATATACAAGTATTGTGCAAACGCGGAATAATCAAAAGTTGAACGCGCGGAAGGTAAAGATCCGCTATTCTGTGCGCATTGTGCTGGTGATAATTAAAGGAGTGCGGATGATTAACAATAGTGACTTAATCCAGATAATTGGGCCACTTGCACTGAGTGTTCATGCGATGCGTTCTGATAACTTAACTTGTAATCTGCCAGTTTTTACCGACCTTGGTATTTTTCATAATGCGGAGGCAGAATTTCAACTTGAAGGAAACGTGGTGTGTTTTACTTCGATTGAAGCGCGAAATCGTATTATTGCCACCTACAAGTTTATGCAAAATCGAGGTGAACTTACATCTAGCGATCCAAAATGGTTAAATATCGCACTCGAACTTTCACGTAATGAAATAGGGGAAAACGATAGTGTCTCTGGAAGGCTACTGGCGCAAGTTCATGAAAATTATGACGTATTCAGTATCGCAGCTAATGCGATTAAAAGTAAATCACTTCAAGTATTTGATGTGCTTCGGTGTATAGGGGCAGCGCTTCCTTATCTAAAATATCTACCCCCGGATGGAATTCTTAAGCTCATCTCAGTTCAGCATGAAGAAACAAAGAACGATTTGGCTGGCGGTATGTTTTACAACAGACTTGGAGAAAAATTAGCGCACCTACCTGAAATTTGCCGTGAAATTCACCACCTTCTCCGAAATAATGCAACAGAAGAAACGATTAACCTTTATCCCATTCCATTTCTGGCTCTTGCAAAATTGTATCCAGCTGAAGCACTTGAACTTGTGCTAGAAGATACGGTGTCCGAAAAATTATTGCTTAAAAAATCCGCATTATGGACGCTTGGGAGACTGTACACCATGTCGTTAATTGAAAGCGAATCTCAATCTACTGTATCAACCATTCTCATTGAGCAGATGTCCAGTCCTGTTGAAGAAATTCGCCAAGTAGCTATTCGTACTGCTGTATGCACGGCACATGCAACGGATGTATTTGATGAGTTCCTGATAAAACTAGGGGAAAATGAGGATCAATTTACGCTTTGTGAGATTGCAAATGCAATTTACATGAACACTTCGGAAATGAAATCACGATGCGTCTTCAATGACTGGTTACAGCTGCTGCGGAATTTATCGCCTACTCATAAGGGTATTCTTCAGCAGCTTGACTTTGTATTAAGCCAGCAATTATGTGATGAAAACCAACAGCAGTTTGTTGTTTCTTGGTTGACCGACTGGGCCGAAATCAATGCAGAGGACATCCCGCGAGATAAATCAATAGCTGAAATATTTAATTCAACATCACATGAGTTGGGCAATCGAGTTGATTTGCTATCGCAACTCATTACAAACTGGCTTGTGGCTGACAATAGAAAACTGGCTTCTGCAGCGGCCGGATTGCTATCGCATTTGTGGATAAGTGGCTTTCGGAATCCTGTGTTGAATACACAGATTTTAGATGCTATGGTGCAAAGCGATTTGCTGTTTTTGGCTAGAAGAATACTGGGATTCGTTTCTTCAGAGGAACATCTTTTATCATTGACAATATCGCTGCTCAAGTCACACGCAGCAAAACATCGTACATTTGGGATTGCCTATGCATTGCTGGTTGATGAAATAGGAAAAGACTATCCATCATCTACGATTGAAGCATTGGAGACTGCAAAAGAAGCAACGTCAGAAACGGAGCTCAATAATTTTTTCTCAAATGTCATTGTGGCTATTAAAGAACGGACCGATGCTCTCGATGTTTTGCCGCGCCTTGCTGAGTTACGTCCTCCGTCCAGAGTTCAACGGGATTTTGCAAAAGCTCGCGATAAACAAATGCGCACCTCAATGGAAGAGGCACAGAAGGGTTCAATCATGCGCCAACTATGTACAGAAATACCACTCAAGGCTGGCATTGGTTCTTTCAGTTTTCGAGATGGGGTTTATGGCGAACCAACCTATATGCAGGCAATATCACACTCTGTTTCTTTGCCTATGAGAGAAGTTTTTGACTCTGTGGGTTATAACATCCACCTGTTTTCGATGCGCATCGCAAAGCGAGAAAATTCATGAGGCTCATTCTTGCGCAGTACCTGCGAACTCTCAAAGAACGAGATGAGTTTGATCGCCTTCTTCCTGATTTACTGTTAGCAATGGGGTATGTGCCAATTTCCTTGCCCCAAACAGGTGTTCGTCAATTTGGTGTTGATTTAGCAGCTGTCGGAATATCACCTGATGATGGCATTCAGGAATTATTGCTGCTGGTAATTAAACGGGGCGATATAGGCCGCACAGATTGGGATTCAGGGCCTCAGTCAGTTCGTCAAAGTTTAAATGAGGTTTTTGATATTTACTTAAAAAATCTAGTTGAGCCTGCGCACGAAGGTTTGAGAAAAAAGATTATTTTGGCGACGACTGGTGAATTGAAACAAGATACACAGATCAATTGGGATGGTTACACAAAGGATAATGCTGCGCGAGCAGCGTTTAGTCTGTGGGGAGGAGCACAGACCGCTGCGCTCATTGAAAAGTACATGCTCAATGAACACATCTTCGACACGGAAGATCGTGCTCATTTACGTAAGGCACTCGCTTTGTCCGGCGAGCCAGATTATGACCAAAAAGATTTGCATAGATTGTTTCGTCGCCAATTGGGCCTTAGTGGTGAAGGAGAGTTGTTAAAGCAAGCTGCACATCCGCGTCATATGGAAAAATCACTACGTATTGTTAATTTGTCTGCTCAAGTTTTTTCCAAGTGGTCCGAAGATGAGGGCGATTTAAAACAAGCCTTAATCGCATCAGAACGAGCTATGCTTTGGGCATGGCATCGCATACAACTTGAAGATGTTGAAAAACGGCAGCAGTTTTATCCAGAGATAAATGAATTTTTGCGATCTTATAATGCTGTTTCTTTACGATACTTTGAAAAATTAAGACCATACATGCATGTGCCAGATGGACTATCTGGATATAGCAGGGAGAGTGTTGAGTTCTCATTGGTCGTATTTGAGCAGATTGGATTAATCTCAACAATTGGTTTATGTCAAATATTGATTGCCTCTGGCGATGCTGCTCAGCAGAAAAGTAATATTGAAAATGCTGCGGTGGTAGCTGATACGTTGGTAGCATTATTAGAAAACAATCCTGTTTCCGCCTCTCCAAGTCTTGATAGTAATGTAATTGATATTGTGCTCGGATTGCTATTGCTAATATTAACAGGGCGTGTTTCACAAGCTCAAAATTGGCTTGCTGAATTAATTCGGCGCGCTGATTACACCTTCAAGCGAAAGCGAAATTTTCCTATTGGCACAGATTCAACAGATGACTTGATTGAAATAACCGTTTTCGATGATGAAGAAATGCGTGACCGTTTAATTAAAATGAGTTGGCTTATCCCGACTTTAGCAGGTTGGTCGGTAATGCTCGGACGAAACGATCTTTATGATGTACTCGCGAAGAATTCAAAGAAAGAATATCCAGAAGTGTGTTTGCAACTATGGCATCCGACACAAGACTTGGCAAAACATCTTTACTACTGGCAAGCTCAATACCACTGCGGTGAAAGTGAGGCGCCCATCATTCTTCCTGATAGTCCTGATGCCTTTCTTGGGAAAATTCGAGTGTTTCTTGGTGCTGAGCGTCATAATGTTGTTGACAATTCTTCCGCCGGTTTGGCTGGGATTTCTGCGCTAGACTTGTTAGCTTGTAGGCATTTCAGGACACCAGTTGCACCATTCTTCTGGTACAGGTTATTGAATACAGCGCTCAAGATTGTTGAAAGTGATCCAGAGTTCACTTGAATAATACAGTCAAACTGTAGCATTCTTATTTAAGATCGCCTCTTTTAAATTAGGAGATTAGTAACTTGCTATTGAGCGAAATTAACGCAGTCTTCTCTCTTTGGGATCGCGCCAAGAAATGGTTGCATGGCAGAAAAAATCCGCCGGTCGAATCGGTCGTCACTCGTTTAGTCAGCTTGTTTGAGAGTCACGGCGTACACCGAAATCAGATACCTCGGTTCTTCGGTCACGATTTGACATTGAAAGATGTGCAGGATGATGATTCATTTATCGCCAAGCTTGATGAACCTATTCTGCAAGAAATCTGTGAACGATTCGCGGTGCGTCGGGAGTGGCTGGATGGTGCTGAGTCACAAATTTATCCATGCCATGATTTCTATAAATACCCCAATTCGTTTTCTGAATTCATAAAAAACCTGAAGGTCAATAACCTAGATGCAGATTTGCATGGAGTTCTTATCGCACCTAAAGAACTTAGAGACGCATTCGCACTGATAATTTTGCAGGAGACAATTGGGTTCGTAGGTGACAAGCCAATTTACCGATACCACCTTTGTAATAACTGGGTTTTTACCTATTGGAAGGCACGTGCCTATCTGACGGCTTGCGTTGCAATCGCCTGGAAAGAGCATTCTTTTATCCATGGCGTTTACATGCCAAGAAAGGAAATTGAGCGGTTGTCTGAAGGGGAAGTGTTGCTGGGTTGGCAAGGAGAGGGTATTTGGAAGCTTGGGGTTCGAAGCTGGTATCCAGAAGATATGGCACTCTGCCCAATGGGATTTCTGGAAGGTATCGATTCTGAGCAGGATAATTTTGGTATCAAATCCGGTCTGGGGCTGTGGCTAGATTTGGAAAAAGATGGTTTTATGAACGCGGGTATAAAAGAAAACGCCCGACAACTATTTCAACAGGAGTTGGCAAAGTATTAGCCTATTGATGAAATAACATTGTGTCTGCAAATATGGGTAGTTTCACCAACTGATTGAAAGTCCGCTGTCATTTGTTTCAAGCGGACTTGCAGCAGGAGTCCACTGCACTCTTGCCTGAACGGCATCATCTGACTGGATTTGAGGAACATCAGCTACTTCAACTTCGCTCTTTGTCCACTTGGCAAGCGTTCCGCCCGGTATAGCCGGGACAACCACACCAGCCTTGCCATACACCCTTGACGAATACTGACTGCCCGCCGTTTTTCCGGTGTTGTATATCTGCAATGTCTTTTGCAGGTCACCACCAGACCGCTTGTGCGCGTCCACAAGGACTTGCTGGCTGGCTTGTAGGTTCGAGCAAGTATCAAAGGACTGCTCGACCGTCATTCCTACCCATTGCAGGTTTTTACTGTTGATTTGTGCAAGACCAAGATCAACGCTGTGACCTGCTGCAATTAATCGCTTTGCCAGCGCCACAGCCTCATCAAGAGACTTCGGGGAATACGATTTGCCATCAGCGTTGTCGTGCATTGCCAGTGGGTTTCCACCGGATTCGTTCTGTACCACTGCCGACATTGTGACCGGATCAACCAGTGGCGAGCAAGTTGCGAGCAGTATCATCGGTAACATGATCATGCCGCCAGATTCCGGCCAGTTGCAGGAGGCTTAATTTTGATGCGCTCAGCAAAAGCCGGATCAAGGTAATATTTGATCTTCTGGCAATAGATCGGTGGATGCCCGGCCACAAACACGATTTCGTCATCCGCAGGCAGCCGCATCGCTTCGTCAGGCTCCAGCAGTGAGCGACCTACAATCTGCTCATTGGTATTTACATGTTGAAGTACCACGGCCAAACGATTTCCTGAATATTGTCGTTGCGTGTGGGTCACTGTGGCTTTGCCTGTCATTTCTGATATCAGCTTTGCCGTCTCAATCTTGTTTGGTGCATACGCGATACGGATATGGCAGTTCGACATAATCGATTCATCTTTTGTGTATATCGCGTGCAGTTGCGACAGGTCTTGCGTAATCAGCAGTGCTTTGATTCCATATCCAGCCAAAAATGCCAATGCTTCTTGGAAAATGTCCAGTTTTCCAAGAGAAGGGAATTCGTCCAGCACCATCAATAGCCGGTGCGGATAGCGTGATTTTCCAGACCCATCGGCATTAAATTCCATACCTTCGGTCAGACGACGCGTGACCTGGTTAATAATAAGGCGGATTAATGGTTTCAAACGATCCTTGTCAGACGGTGGAACCACCAGATACAGGCTGGTTTTTTGCTCCATCAGACTGGTCAACGTAAAGTCGGAAACACGTGTATTTGCCGCTACCACGTCGTCTTTATAGAGAGATAAAAACGACTGCGCGGTACTTAAAACACCTGATGATTCGCTTGCAGCCTTGTTCAGAAATGATTGTGCAGATTGCTGTACAACTGGATGAGGACGATCACCGAGGTGTTTTGTGTCACGGACTTTTTCCATGACAAGCTGAATGCCGGATTTCTTTTTGTCCTCGTCTTTTACATCCGCTGGCGGCGGCTCAGACAATAGCGATTGCACCCGTGCTAGGCTTTTGTCATCTTCAACATAAAGAACATGCAGAATCACGCCAGTAAGTAGGTCGAATCCGGTTTTAGCCCAATGGTCGTTCAATCCCTTACCATCCGGATCGACGATCATCGTTGCAATGTTCTGAACATCGCGCGTCTCAAATTCGGTGCCAATTCTGATTTCGGCCAGTGGATTAAATCGTGCTGAATCCAACGCCGTCGGATCAAACTTGATACAGTGTTGCCCCATCGATGCGCGAAAACCTGATGTCAGCTGCCAGTTTTCTCCCTTGATGTCATGCACCAAGACAGACTCATCCCAACTTAAAAGTGTCGGAATCACAATACCAACACCTTTTCCTGATCGAGTGGGGGCAAATACCATCATATGCTCAGGTCCTTTGTGGCGTAGATAGGATATTTTTCCTTTGTTTTTACCTTCGGTTGATGTGTATGCGCCAAAGAAAACACCGCCGCGATTTTTGTCATCGGGCAGTAGTTTTGTCGCAATAACTTCCTCATCGTTTGCCCAATGCGCCGAGCCGTGCAGATCGTTTTTTTCGTTACCCGAATTTTTGGTGCGATAGAACGCATATCCGACTGGTATTAGCAGAGCGGCCAGTCCGCCAGCGGCCATAATCAAATGGGCGACTTCGAATAGGTCCAATACTGACTGGCCGTACTTCATCGAATTGAATTTGAATGTCCAGATCAGAATTGACCAAGGCTCATATATCCACTCGCCCCACATTGGCGCACCAAGCAACGTATCCCATCTCAATTTCCACGCCACATATTCCGTTGCGGCCCAGCTTGACGTGAAAACAATCATAATGAATAAGCCCAGTGCAGGCCATACGACTTTTGTCATATCGCCTTGTGCTTTTGGGATGTTGTAGAGTTTTGACGGCATGCGAGTCTCCTGAATAGAAAACGGCCCCACGTGGAGGCCGTCGGTACTGCTATTCAGGGCAGGCGGTAATTTTGATTACCGCACTAAGTCAATTTCAGGTTCAGTTTCATGCCTAATAGCAGCATCCCTTGGTTGAGCGTGCGCCTCTTTATTTTGCTCAGAGTTTTCGGAATTGAGTTTTGCTTTGAACTGCTCAACGAGTACCGCATCAATTGCTTTAAGCTCTGCGATGGTAGGTTGATAGTTTTCGTTTGCAGCGCGCCGAGCACTTGCTTGCTTTGACAACTCGTGGTTCCTTGCATCAATCTGTTTTAGCTCGATGGCATTGGCCGTACGCAGGTCTTTTGTTGAAAGACCGTATTCTGATGCGGCTTCACCAAGAGACTGGGCTCCTCCGAACGATATTTTTCGATCCTCATGGTCAATCGTCAGAAAACCCCGCTCAACATAGACACGGCTGCCTGAATAGGGCTTGTAGTCACCCATCAGAACATCGTGAGCCGATAACCCATTCATACCAGGCAAGTCTGGCTTGGCATATTTCTCTGTCAGTCGATCAAAAGTTTGTTGATCAATTTTGCCGATTGCTAATTGTTTGTCTGCTTTTGACATGACATCGTCAAAAATTCGCTCCATCGTTCCAGTATCCAACGTTGCATGATCTTGTGTTAACTGAGCGTCAACATCAAGACCGGCTGATTCGTTCTTCGCGGGCAATGCGCTGAAAATATGAGACAGATCGTAACGATTACCGGGTAAACCTAACGGTTTGGCAATCTCACCCCCAATCTTGAAAGGACCAACTGAAGCACCAGGCGCAGCCTTCGCCGCAATTTCATGGAGTAGTTCATCTTGCTTTGCAGCCGAAACACCCTTTGCAGTCCATATTTCACGCAATCCAGCTTCAGGCGATAAGCCAGGTAGTGGCTCGGTCTCAATACCAGCAAAATTTTCCCGTTCATTCGAAATTTCATGTGTCTTCTCAAGCTGTGCTTCACGAGCACGATCATGCATGTAGTTCGCCGCCTGATCAGCCAACTTCGCCGCACGAAAAATCTCGTTCTTGTCGTTCTTCAGCGCCGAAGCCCATGACTGGATATAAGCCTTGTGATCCTCCATGTCGTGCGGAATGCCTGTTTCAGCAGCCAGAAATGCACTTGTTATTTCAGCAACCAACTCTTCTTTAGCATAGCCTTCAGAACCGAATTCGTGCTTCCCGACATCGCGATTAAGCCGTTTTTCATTACCCGTTGCGTGCGCAGACTCATGCAACGCTGTACCGTAGAACATCGCCTCACTTTTGAAGTCATCACGAGGCGGCAGGCTGATCGTGTCACTGGCTGACCGATAGAATGCGCGATTTGGCGATTCGACGAATCTCACACCGTCATTTTTCATGCCTTCGAGCAGCAACTCACCGCGCTCATGCATCGGCATTTTTGATTCCGGTGTTGGAGTTATTGGCTCAATCTTCAAGTCCTGACATTGGCCAACGTTGAAAAGCTTGTGCGTCTGGCCGACTAATGTATTCAGCTTGCGCTCAGCTTGGCCCCATCCATATTCCTTGCCATCATGATGCACAGTAAAGGCACTCACAGGCGCAGTACGACCACCAGTCAGCGTAACTTGATCATCCTTCTCGCTCATAACCTTGACCGACGAGCCGCCGAGCTTCACATCAACATCTTTCCGCTCGAAGAATGGTTTCTCACGCCAGAATTCAATCTGTGTCCCTTTTTCACCTTTAGCTACAGAACCGCCCAAGGTTTTAGCTTGGTTGAAAGTCACCCAGCGTGGATCAAGATAATTTTTATCCATCTGAGTAAGTGTCAGAAAAAGTCGATTGCCACCCTGATACGGTTTTTCACTGATAGCGTTCATGGGAGCTGAAAGAGGTGTCGCAGTCTCGTTCCACGGACGCTGCCAGGGGATGCGGCCTTCCTCCAATGCTGCTACGAATTTATCTGTCAACTCTTGGCGGAAGTCTTTCTTGATTTCATCAGCCATTATTCACCTCTTCATCCGCTGCAAATTCAGATTCTGGACGAATATCAACGCCATATTTAGCGGCATCAGATTTCGGGATTTCAATTTCAACGTACTCATTCATGTGTTTCTCCTCGAATTAAAAAGGGTATCCACGCAATGCAGATACCCCAGTGACAGTCTTAGAAACCTAGCCCGTGATCCTGCTCGTGCTCCTGTTCCTTATCGTGTTCTTGTTGATGTTCATGCTTATGTTCCTTAAGTGCCGTTACCTCTTGTTTTTCAACATGCTTCGATTTTTCATCGCGCACCTTTTCAATTTCTTTGGCCTTTTCAGCATCCTGAGCATCAATATTCCGCACGTTCAGCGACTTGTCGGTTTGTAGTTGTTGCGCCTTTTCTTCGGCAACACGATCCTGACTGGTTTTGTAAATTGATGGGTTTTGAGCCAATTCCCTTGCATCAATAGTTTTTGCATCGCGTACTAACACAAGCTCTTTTGCCAACGGCGACAGGCCGTTTCCATCTACCAGCTCCGGTGCCGCCCCGGCAATTTCAGTCACATCCAAGCCGCCATCAGCACGGTTAATGTCTGCATGCGCCAGAGCTTCCAGCGTTTTGTAGTCGGTGTTGCGCCATGCGTCCATTGCACCCATGTATTGCTCAGGATTCATCAGAAGTGAATTAACGTCTGGTCCTGCTTTTAATCCAGTACCGCTTTCCAGCAGCGCTTGAATATCAATGCGCTGGTCAACCTTCAGTAACACATGTTCGGGATGCTTTGCCTCACCGCTAATACTGTTAGCGATGTTGGGACGCTCATGCTGCTTGAGTACAGCCGTACTACGCTGTCCTCGATCCCATGCCTTCTGCATTTCAGGCGACATATTTTGTACGTTCAGCCCCATGCGGCCAGCGAGCTCAGCAGAGCGCGTGCGAAATGCCACGTCACCGGACAGAATCAAACCTTTGTTCATGTCGAATTTTTGGGATGCGATTTGGAGTGCTGCCTGAATATCACGATCATCCAGTCGCTTTACATCGAGTCGATGCCCGCGATCAGTGATAATTTCATCCTTACCGCGAAGGTATTTCACACTGTCTTTGTCAGCTTTGAACGATAAGTCTGACATGACGACAGAACGAGGCACACCATCCGATATGCCCGTCATAGATGCTTCAGGAGCTTCTTTAGCATCTGCAAGCAAATCCAAAACAGCGGGGTCGTTGCTAATGGATTTTTCTTCCAGAAATTCCACCCACTTTTTTACCGCAGGTAGCTCTTTGTCCAGCTTGATTGCAGCCTCATGTTTTGACACTTCATGATGCTCAATGAGTTTTGCTGTTTCCATAGCGAGAATATTGTCTCGCTGCTTTTGCGGAACATTATCAATCTCAAACTTTTCGCTCACGGTTGTTCTCACTTTTGCGATATCACCTTGAAGCGCCGCCCATTTATTAGCGAATTCCTTCTCGTGCGTTTCGATTGCGGTATTGCGTGCGTCGCGAGCTGGGGAAATTTCCTTTTCATATTCTTCAGTCAGCGCAGCACGCTTAGATTGTTCTGGCGTTTGTTCAGTTTCAATTATCTGGGCAGCTACTAAACTTGCGACTTGTGGTTCTGTTCCATCAACCTCAATTTCCTTGCTAATTTCCGGCTGTTTTTTATTTGTGATCCATTCATTACGTTTGACTGTTTTTTCGATGGTCGTGCCGTCCAGCTGTTTTTCTTGAATAGTGACCGGCTTGATTTCGCCAACTGATAGTTCAATCTTGTCGCCAATTTCTACACCAGCCGCTTCCAGGCTTCGCTGTATATCAACTCCCCAAACAGTTTTCTCCTTCCCGTTTTCATTTTGAAGCGTTGCGAAATAGCTACCCGCTTCTTTCTCATCGTGCTGATAATGAGCAGCACCGTGCGCCACTAAAATTTGAAAATTGTCCATTTTCTTCTCTCTTTCTTGTATCCAAAGGGGTTATCGAGCCAATTCCGGCTCAGGTTCTACTTCTTGCTCTTGCTGCACCTGCTGTTGCAGATCTTGTCTTGGGCTAAATACCTCTGCACGATCCAACTTCACTTGCTCGACGGTGCGAGCGTTATTGATTAGTTTTGCAACGGCTTGCGTCCCGCCATCGCGCATCAAATCGCGCGCGTCATAACCACGCTTGTCGTTGTCTGCCAGTGCGACCTTGGCACCGAGCAAGTCAGCTGCCTTGCATGCCTCCTTAATTCCTATGTAGGAATCCACCTCGCGATCACGAGATAGGTCGTTGTCAGCAAAAATCTTCACTGCACGGTTATTTATGTGGCCTTCATGTTTCAGCCACTCAGCCACGGCTGGAAGATTCTTGGCAGTGAGACATGCCATAACCGGTAGGCCGGTTGCTTGGTGAATAGCCATGGCAGTGCCTATGCCTTCACACAAAACCAGCGGTTTGTCGCTTTTTCTCAGATGGTCAAACCATTTGTTGGGATCAGGATGCGCAGGAATGAGCGCAAATCCACCGCCGGACTTGGTGCCAGGGATGAATTGCTTGAAACCGTTTGAGGATATGAGTTGCGCGCCAGCTACCTCGATTTTTGACAAATCAGGTGCGGCAGGGCGAAAAATAGGGACAAGCAGCTTGCCGTCAGCTGTTTGTCGAATGCGTGCCGGATCAAGATCAGGCTTTGTCAGATAACCGTGACCGGCTATCTCCAATGATTTACAGTCATTCCACAATTCCTTTGTTTTATTTACCGCTTGCTGCATTTCGGCACGATATTCAGCGGGGACCGTTAGCTTTTCAGCTAATGTCGGTGGCGTATATGTCACGACAGAACGATCAATAGACTTTTCGTGTGACCCGCGCGCGAACTCGATTGACATATCACCACGCTTAAAATCTGTTGGCAGATCACGCTTCATCGACTTGAACATGCAGACCGGTGATCCCGTCATTCTTGCTGTGTCAAATTTGAACGCGCCTGACTTCTCCCAAGTTTTATCAACTGACGCATCACGAACACGAACCCACTTACCTTCGCGCGTGTCTGTGCTGGCGTTGATAACAAAGCCCAAATCCCGCATCTGATCCAGCATGCGGGATTTAAAATCCTGTTCGGTTTCTCTTGCCATAACCTATTTCTCCAGTCATATAGCTATATGAGCAGAGGCGGAAAGTTTGGAAAGAGACAGGAAAGTGCTGAAACGAAGTACGACTATGTTATCCACAGAATTTGTGGATAACCGTGTGGGTAGTTTCGAGTAACAGGCGGGCGCAAAAAGAAAATCCGATGCTGATTAAAAATTCAGCACCGGAAATATTTAAGAGAGTTATTTATTCAATATGATTTAATTTGATGCTGATTCCGCCAGCATGGCCGTCATTCACCGGCAGCTTATCCATCCGCCGAGCCATATCGTTTAATGATTCAGCTTTTTTATCTAAATCGAAGCCTTTTTTCTTCGGATCAACAGCTGCATCAGTTCTGCCTTTAGCAGACGCGTTCACCGTGGGTGTGACGTTCGCAGATTGTGTAGAGCTTGAACCAGCGTTGCCGTTAGTCTCGGGCTTGGCAGCGGCCCCAGTCTTTGCTTTGCCTGCCTCCTGACTTGACACTTCGCTTTGTGCTGTTGTCGTTGCAGCACCAGATTCAGCAGGATTCACCATGCTCATAGCAGGAGTTGCAGAAGCAGAAGGGGCCTCGGCAGGAGCTGCTGAACTGGCGACACTACTGGATTTTCCTGCACTAGTCGCAGGCATGGCATTAATATCAGCCATTGCAGCTGGAGCAGGCGTCGGCTGTGCAGTAACACCAGATGTACTGCTTCCTGCACCAGCATCCATCCCAGGAGGGGCGGCGACTTGGCTTGACGAACCAGCACCAAAACCAGCACTATTGCCGCCAGCCATAGTTGTATCTGTGCTGCCCGGCATACTGCCGCCGATACTTCCACCCGCACCAAGAGCATCACCGCCAATATTGCCGGCTGCCTTGCTGGTTTTGTTAAACATGCCTGTGGCAGCGCTCAATCCACTCAAGGCTGTCGCACCCGCCATCGCAGCCGCACCAACTATTGACCCAGCAATTCCCCCTCCCGCTGCCGCCATATTGCCCATCGACAGACTTGGAGAACCATTCATCATCGAGCCAGCGAGAGCTGGGACCATATAGCCCATAGCGCCATACGCCAGGCTTGACGCACCCGCGCCCATAAAATCTACAGGCCCTGGCGCAGCGCCGTTGGCAGTGAGTGCGTGAATAATTTGATTAGCTACGTTTTGACCCTGACCGACAATTAAATACAGTGTGAAAAGTTTAATGCCTGTTGAAACGGCATATCCGAAATATTTTTCTCCGAACGGAAGTGTCCAACGGCTACCCAAAAATCCCATCATCAGCACGCCGCCACCGATTACGATGTAGCTTTCGATCAGTGTCACCATCAACTGCACGGCGACTAACGTGAACGCAAGGATGGTCAGCAATCCCGAGAACCCGGTTACGATTGCGCCGAATAAGAAACTGCCGATTGAAGCACCGCCAGAACTAACAACACTGCTCGCACTTAAATTGCCAGAGTTGCTGGAATTCATTGCCGACACCATGGTGCCAGCGACACTTATGCCCTGGTCAAAAATACCTGATGGTGACAACATTGCCGCGCTCCCACCGTTTGCGCCGACCGCAGCACCTGCCATACCGAATGAGTCCATGATTGCCGGGATCCATGTCGGTGCCATCATTAAAAGAGAGTAAAAAAATCCAATACCGACGACTTTCATCATCGTCGATGCGATCATGTCTTGCAATTCACCTTTCTTCATCGTCAACTGAATAGCCGCCCACGAAAATTCAATTGCCGCCAACGACAAGAAAAGATTATGAGCATACCCTTGAGCAGAGGACATCCAGCCAGCAGATGATTTTTTAAAAGTGCTAGTAATGCCGTCAAATACGGTTCCGGGCTGAAGAGCGGGGCCGTAAGCCCATGCAAAGTCAGGCAAGGCAAACGCGAATAGAACTGCGAATATGATCCGAATATACAGCTGATTAGTTTTCATAACCCTCGCCTTAATAGTAAACGGCCCGCGAATGGGGCCGTCGGTACTACTTATTCAGACGAGGCGGAAAAATTGGCTACCAAACACCTCTTTTCGGTGGAATTTTCATCCAGTCATTTTGGATGTTTTTTTCTTGCTGTTGCACGTTCCCTTGCGTTGTCGTTGCAGCCAAAATTGCAGCATTACCATCCATGACAGCAGACCTGAGTAGTTGAGTTTGATTTACTTGCATCCCGGCAATTGCATTGCCTGCCTGAAGTGCCTGCATCCGACCAGTTGCCGACTGGCTTGCCGCTTGTACAGCAGCAAGAGCATCTTGCTCACTAGCAAAATTGTCAGCCTGCATTCCATAACTTTGCAGCGTTGATGCAAGTTGTGCGTTTGAATTGTCGTTCCAGTCCTTGTACTTTTGCGCAGCCCCATTTAGCGTCTGACCTGCGTTCCCATATGTTCTTTGAACCGAAGCAACCATATCGCCACCGCTATACGCCAGCGCACGGCTTTGCCGGCTGATTTGGATGAGCTGGTTAAGCTGTCCGGACACGCCAGGCCACATTTGAGCCGGCAATGACGTTAAATTTCTAGCCTGATTTTGCAACATGTTTAGCTGTTGCTGCACCTGCGTCACTTGCTGAACAAGAGAGTCAGCAAGCGTCAGCTGCTGAACAATTTGCTCAGGTAGAGTCGCGCCTGGGATTGCAACTGCCGTAGCGCCACCTGCATTTGCATTAGCAGCAAACAATAGCGCCAAAGCCAAAGTAAAACATTTGATGCCTGCCGATACCAAAGTATTTTTCATCTTTATTCTCCTTTTAATTAATAACTTTCCCACATTACTGCCGCTTCACTTTGTCCACGCTCACGCAGCCATTGAGCAGGCCATGCATCACCAATTGCATTTCTTAATTCACTGATCCGAGCGATGTCTTTTTTGCCTGATGCACCAGAAAATGCCAACTCCGCTCCAGATAATCCAAGCTCAAACAATCGCCGTCCGTCTGGATGAATCACGTAATACTGACGTTTAGGCGTTGCAGTCGATAAAATCTGTATCTGCCGAGTATTCAGGCCGATTTGTTTATAAAATGGCTGGCTGTTCTCCGTCATCGCTTCGGGATTTGGCAGCAGAATCTTTGTCGGGCAGGACTCGAAAATCACATCTGAAATGCCTGACTTAGCAAGATCAGAAAGACTTTGCGTAGCGAACACCACGGCCACATTCGCTTTACGCAACACCTTCAGCCATTCACGAATTTTTGCGCGGAATACCGGATGGCCTAACATTACCCACGCTTCATCCAATACCAGCAATGTCGGCTGACCTTTGAAGCGTTGTTCAATCCGGTGGAACAGGTATGTCAGAACAGGCAGAAGTGCCTTATCGCCTAAGTTCATCAGGTGTTCCATTTCAAATACCTGAAAATTGTCTTCGCCTAATCCATCAGATTCAGCGTCCAGCAGATGACCGACCGCACCTGAGATTGTGTAATATCTCAATGCATCACGCATCTCAAGCGATTGCAGCACGGCCAAATAGTTCGTTAAAGTCCGCTGGCTTTGTTCGGTTGTGGATTGCCCGAGATTGATCAGAGCTGTATATATATTGTCACGGTCACGCGGAGTGACTGGCACACCTTGCATTATCACCATGGACTCAATCCAGTCAGCCGCCCAAGCTTGTTCAGATGGCTCATTGATACGACCGAGCGGGCAGAACGCTAATGAATTTTCGCCAGCAACGTCATAATGCTGACCACCCGCAGCCCAGCACAACGGCAGCATCGAATAGCCCTTGTCGAATGCAAACACCTGAGCATTCGGGAAACGGAATTGCTGTGCCACCAATGTCGCTAATAATGTCGATTTACCGCTACCAGTCGGACCTATGATCGCGGTATGCCCAATATCCCCGGCATGAAGTGTCAAACGAAATGGCGTGGAGCCGTCAGTTTTGGCGTAAAGAAGAGGTGCGGAATTTGACGGATAGAAAGGGCATGGATGCTTTTCTGGGCCAGCCCAAACAGCCGTAAACGGCAACAGATGAGACAAGTTCATCGTGTTTATAATCGGTCTTCGCACGTTTGATTTAGTGTCGCCTGGCATAGAACCCAGATATGCCTCAACAGTATTCAGGTCTTCAATTCGACAACCGAACCCACGGTTCTGAATTACCTTCGCCACTTCGCGGGCAGTCTCTTGAAGCTGCTCTGGATCTTCATGCGACAGCAGGATCACTGACGTGTAATAGCCGAAGCGCACTTGTCCACTGTTGGCCTCGGCAATCGCCGCCACAGCGTCATTTGCCATGCTATCTGCATCAAGGTTGATATGTGTTGCCGCGCCGCCCGACTGTTCGCGCACGACATTCATCATTGACTTGCGTTTCTGCGCCCACTTAGAGCGATAGCCGTTTATTACTTTTTCAGCCTGATTCGGATCGAGGAAGATGAAACGATTTGACCAGCGATAGGCAATCGGTAGTCTTGATAGAAAGTCCAAAATACCGGGGAAAGACGATCCGGGGAATCCATCAATCGCCAATGCTGCAACATGCTTCCTGCCGATGCGTGGCTCAAATCCAGTCACAAAATCATGGCGACCCAGCACTGCATCGAGGTACATCGGCACTTCAGACATCTTGAATGAGCGTAGCGTGCCAGTGACGCAATACTCAAGAAAACCTAGTAACTCACTTGTTACTTCTCCAGTGTGCTCATCAACATAATCAGCCATGCTGCGAATTTTGACTACACCAGATAATCTGCTTTGTATTTCACGAATTCCGGCTTGAAAACGTTCAAGATTCCGTGCTGCCGTACCCTTTGCTCTACCATCAACAAACATGTCGGCGGTTTTGTTGGCAGTATCCGATTCTGGGAACCAAGTTACGGTCAAAGCAAAATGGCTTGTGAATCCGGCATGAGTGCCTTCATGCGATTTGCGACGCACATCATCAATAAGACGTGTGGTGCGATCAGGGAAGGCCCCTTGAACTGCATAACCAGGGGCTGGTGCGCGGACAGCATCGACATTAACGATCCAACCATCACCCAGTTTCAGTGATGCATTGATGCGCGCGGCCATGTTTCCAAGTTCGGAGGGGGTTGCGGAGTCAAGATCAGGTCCGCTGTACCAGAAGCCAGCGATGAAGCCGCCTGCCTTGGTTAATACAACACCTTCATCCACCAAAGCGGCCCATGGCAGCAGGTCTGGTAGTCCGTAAGCTTTAGTACGGAATTCATTTAAAAGTCTCATTGCGCTGTTCCTGTGTTTTTGAGCCGTGATAGCTCGCGATACAGGTATTCAGTGCAGGCGGAAAAATAGGAAAGGTAAAGGTGAAGTGTCAAACAAAAGCTCTAAAAACAAGTAAAAATTACTACCGTTTATCTGCCTTTATATTCTGACAAGCGGTTGATATATTGAATAATAATATATTGTTAATACGAATATTACGCGTATAATTAAATCCAGTGAAGGAGTGGTTTTTTGATCATATTTAAGGAGTGCATCATGTTTTCAGATATATCTGGCAAAGTCGTGTTTTTCAGAGCCTCATGGATATTCAGTTTTGTTGTATTTTTCATCGTATCACCATTTTGGATGAAATTTGAGGGAGGGGGTGTTGCATGGCCAGTGGTGTGGTCGTCACTCACAATTCTCATTACGTCATCCGCAATGCTTTACCGTGAGTACATCCATTAAGCGCGAAGTGGTTAACTCACCAGCCCCAGATGAAATCAGAAAGGCACGAGAAAACGCTGGTCTGTCACAAACGAAAGCTGGCGAGATGGTTCATGTAACTTGTCGGACATGGCAGCAATGGGAAGCTAGGCCGGAAATTAAAAGTCATCAAAAAATGCATCCTGCCTTCTGGGAGCTTTTTAATATTAAATTAAAGAAACTCAAAAAATCCAAGGAGATTAAACATGGTTAAGAATTTGTCCATTTCTGCGGTTGTGATTGCCTCTGTTCTGTTGTCAGCCTGTGGAGAACCACCAAAATCACAAGCTTATTTTCAGGCTCATCAGGATGAAATCGCACCTGTTTTGAAAACGTGCCAAGAAAAGTCTGGAGCGGTCAATTGTGAAGCAGCTCAAGCCGCCGATGTAATTATCAAGCAGCAAAAATGGATAGCGACCCCGCCGAAGCGCGGTGTGTGGTAGGTGGTTGAGAGTGAATATCCTCCCGAAATAAGGGAGGATATGAAGAGTGTGGCTATAAAAAAACTGGACGGCGCACAGCTAGACGCGTTTGTAATTATGCCCAGGACAGCTGGATCAAGCGCCAGTGCCTCTGATAATTCTGCGGCAGCTGATTTTGACTTTTTCAAATAGATCGTTCAATTCAACCTCCTATTTTTTTTCAATCTCGCGGTTCGGCGCAAACGGTGTGGCGCTTGATAAGTATTGGCGTTTGTACTTGAGATGTCTGGGCCCAACTTTTGACAACTGGGTGTCGTAGTCGGCGGCCCGCGATAAAAAATACTGCCCGCCGACCCAGATCACGATCCCAATAATTGCAGCCCATAATTGCGCCAGTGAAAAGATAAAAACCCCAGCGGTCACACCTAGCATCAACACCAGTTGACGTTCTCCACCCATCATCAACATCGGCCTGTTTAGGCTTGAATGTATGGGTACTGAATAATCGTCTTGATCGCTCATATTTTCCTCACAGAAAAGCAGGAATCTCACCCGCTAAATTGATTAAATCATTGCACCTTGCAGACCAAGGGCAGCGAGGAAACGGTTTCCCATGACTATCATGGCGACCCCTAAAACCACATACATGGCCTTTTTTGCGATACCGCCCAGCTCTTCCCCGAACACCAGAGCCGCACCAGCAGCCAGGAAAGCCACAACGGAAATGCCCGTGGCGACCGGGCCTGTCAAATCGTTTTGAAGTGTCTGAATGGGGCCATCCCAAGGAAGCCCACCAGATGTGCTCGCTTCAGCATGGGCCGTGTAAAGCATTGCCACCGCAAGTGCTGTGCGCTTACTGATAAAATTTTTGACTGCCTGCATTTGAAACCTCCGGTTATTAATTGATTTAAGTGCTACAGATCAATTCTGCGAAGGCGGAAAAACCGGGGAGTCAGGCCAAGACAGTTAGCCCAACATCGATTGAAAGAGAGTAAATGCGCCAGACTGGAAGCCCCATGTCCGACGCAAACACGCTGATCATCCTGTTTGTTTGACGTGCAAGGTGAGCGCTAATGCGTGGCAATTCAGTCATTTTGATTTCGTTGTGGGTCATAGAAAGAATCTGTCCTCGACTCATTTCCATTACTTGTGAAAATCCTCTATCTATTGCATTTCGAGCGACGGCTGATTTTGAAAGCCCAGTTGCGGCCACTTCATCGTTGATCCGATCCTCAATGTTATTTGAGTGCAACATCAGTAAATTAGGGACTAACTGGCTCACTTTGTTTCTCCGGTCCAGACGGGCATGATCATGCTTTTATTGACCATGACGTTGAACAGATACCCGGCGCGAATCTTGATCGTTGGTTGAATGCTGAGATTCTTTTCGAGCAGCTTGTTGCCTGTGTTTGCCATGCCAGTCGCCATGCTGGCGGCTGCTTGTTGGTTGGGTGTCGGCTGTACATTCGGCCCAGCGGCAGGTTGAGACAGCTGCGCGCCAACTCCCAACAGAGACATCAGAATCGAGCTGCCAAACACTTTCATATAGTGATGGTCAACTTCGTCCGAAAATCCGCTTTGTCCCTGTCCGTCCGTGCCGCTCATCCCTTTTAAATCAATCATTTTTCCGTCAGGAAAAATCAGACGATTCCACGCGATTAGGGCGCGAACCTGCCCGTAGGCAACATCGGATGAATACCTGCCGACTAACTTTGCACCTTGCGGAATCACGACGACACGGTGATTCAGAGAGTCATAGATGGTTTGGCGCACCATGGCTGTGACAAATCCAGGCAGATCACTATCAAGGGCGGTCAGCAGTGTGGCGGGTATTATTGAGCCTGCAAGCAGCTCATGCTTGCCTACCGGGTTTTCAACCAGCGCATGCAGATACCCGTCATCGCCGGTTTCGTTTTCAGAGATAAAAGACTTGTTTTGAGCTTGAGAGTCAACAGTGCCAGAACCAGAGCCACCGAGCCGTGCAAGCAGGGAAGGATCAATGCCGACAGAAGAACCGCCGTTACCAGCTGCTTCGGCTGCGCGGATTGCGTCAATGCTTCCATTTAGTGAATTCAGTGAATTATTTCCCTCCGCCTGGGCTTGCAGATGCTGAGAAGCCAGCGAATTTGCCTGGTCCCCAAAGCCTGATTCAGTTGCAGATTCGGCTGATAATTGATTGCCTTCGAGCTTCTTGTATTTCTGTTCTTCCAGCCACTTTTTATATTTTTCGCGAGCAGATAGCTCGTTCTGCCCTTGAGCGTTTGGGGTCTGGTTCGATAAGCCACCTTTTTTGTCCATACTTCCGCTAGTGCCACCGGGCAGCGTCGATGTGTCTGAGACGCTTGAACCGCTCGCCTGTGTGTTTTCGTTCGTTGTAAGAAATTTTTCAGGGGGCTTTGGGGCAGGATTACGCCCGACTGAGCCGGTGTCAGCTGATGCACCTGACGAATCAGATTCCTTTGTTTTGTTATCTCCGCCAGCGGCTAAGATGCCGCCCAATATAGCAACAGCCAATCCACCGATTACGACAAAGACAATTTTTTTACTGTTCTTGCTAATGCGTGCGCCGCCTTGCTTTGCTTCCTGCTTAACTTTAATTTCGGCAGAATTTCCTGGACCCATAATATCTTCAATCGGCGCACCTTCGATGCTTCCAGCTTGTTGAGCGTGATCGTCCATGATTATCTCCCCTTGTGCTGGATAGTCACGGTCTTTGAATTAGCGCCAGCACCAAGAACAAGATTCATTTTGTCTGGGGCCCCGTCAACGATGTAATAAGCTCCTTTGGTTTTGTAATTGACCAATTGCTGTTCGCCGTTGATGATTGAGAAAATGGCTGGTGCATCTTTGTATTTCAAATATTCCGGCATTTGGATATAGGTGTGGCCGGCAGAAGAGAAAATGCGCACTGGCTTGATGTCGCTGGATGGGCCTGTCACAACATAATCAAAATCCATTGCAGTGACATCATCTCCTGGCAATATAGCGATGGTTGCCGCGTCCTTCTTTTTTGCGGCATCGGATTCGACTTTTATTTTCTCAGCTGCCGACTGCGTTACTGATTCAACTATTTTTTGTGGATCGTAAAAAGAGATTAGTGGAATCCATTTGTTTTTATAACTGACCAGAGTCATGTAGTAGATACGGCCCGCATCGGTCATGATGATCAGGTTAGTCTTGATGTTTTCCGTTGTCGGTTTAATAACCACCACTGGAAATTTTCCAGCTGTTGAAGCTTGAATTTTCCAACGCACAGAATCCCCGACCGACAAATTTGTTATTTTCTCGTCTTCTTGCAGACGAATTGAACAAAGATGAATCGGAGCGCATGCGACTATTGGCCGTGATGCGCCATACGGATATGTGACCGATCCGTCATCGCCCACTAGCGCTTCGCCATTCGATTCGTCTGCAGCAGCCCAGTCAAACGACGCGTGCGTAATTATTTTTTGTGTGATTGTGGGGCGGGTGGTAGCGTCTTGAAGCAGATCAGACGAAGTGTCATAAGAGAGCGGGGCAGGGGTAGGAACGGTTTTCTGCATTGGAACAGACGGTGCTCCAGCCAGGCATGCAAAATGCTTCCGGCCTGTGTCTGAATCAAGGATAGATACTATGTCTTTACTTTCACATCCATCTATTTGATCGAGGCATACGCTGTATTTTTTGTTGATGCTTGGCCTGAGCACTTCTTTTTTTTCGCATTCGGTAGCTGTGACTTGAAAAGAAAGTGCCGCTGCGATTAATCCAAAAATAATTTTCATGGTCATTCCCTTTAGTTCACAAGTACTTGAGTCCAGCTAATCGACTTGACATATATTCCAAGCGGATTTGAAATCATCACCTGTGGCTTGTCCGCCAAAGCCGCGTCTACGGCTACAGTTACGTTCGCTTTCCAAAGCGATGAACCCATCGGCTGGCTGGTGTTGAATTTGGATTCCTTCCAGTTCACCTGAAAACTGTCTTTTGAGAGAGGCAAGATTGAACTGATTTCAACGCTTGTTGTGATGCCATCGCCAGAAAACGGGCTGTGTAGTTTGAAATAATCATTCAGATAGGCGGATGCATCAGTGTTTAGCATTGAGTAAACACGATCCAGCAAGACTTTTTGAGCTCCCTGGTCCGCCAGTTGTGTTCGCGCATTCCAGATCAGGTTAGCAACCTGAGCCTCAATCACTCGTTGTGACACAGCCGAACCACCTGCTGGTTGAGCCATGGCAATTGGATTGCCAATGCCGTCCAGCGCAACGACGAACGGTTTTACTTTGGATTGAGAGCCGATCCAGGCAACACCTGCAACGGCAAGGGCTGCTATACCAATCATGCCGAAAGCTGCGTAGCGCCATGTGCGCGCACGGGCGATACTGTCGCCGTAGCGTTCATCCCACTCACGTCGCGCGTTCAAATATGGATTTTTTTCGTTGCTCATTTCACACCTCAAAATTGTTCGACAGAGGTATTGAGGTGAGGCGGTATTTTTGGAGCAAAGCTTGCTCGTGGATGGATGTGACGGATGTGACGGATGTGACGGATGAAAATTACGCATCTGTCACGGCTGCAAGTAGCGTATTTATTGGGTTGTGGGTTTTTTGTGACGGATGTTACAGATGAAATAGTAAAACTATACGTGCGCGACTACAAAAATGTTTCGAAGAACATCTGTCACATCTGTCACAGATTGCATGAAGGTCAATAAAGGCGGGGCTTGTGGGGGTGACGGATGCGTAATTTTCATCCGTCACATCTGTCACATAAAAAAGAAGCCCAGTCTCCCCCGGGCTTCATGCTTTAGTTGCAATCAGAATCGCTTACTAACCGCGTGATCTCTTCCCATATTCTGGAATATCTGGATCTGTGAAACTTGTCATTTCTGTGTTGGCATCCATGTTGTTAAAGCATAGATTTACTGTTCGTATTTGACCATCTGGAGTCCTTTTTACACTGCTTTCCAGTTTGTCATCTGTGAGCAGTTCTAGCCTTTCCCAGAACTTTTGAACGCTCACAGCCTTCATTCCATTCCTTTTGCACCAGTGTGAATAGTAGTGATATACCGACTTCTTACTTATTTTCGCACCTTCAGATGCAAATGCCTCGCTGTCTTCTACCCACGCGCTGACACTATTAGATTGTTGTTTTCCTGATTTTTGAGCATCTAGTAATGCACTTGGCAGCGGCAGAAATTTGCCACGTTGTAAAAGTCGCTTCAGACCTTCTATTGCCCAATTGAGCACGCCGCTTAATTCTGCCTCGATGATGATGTCACCAAGCAGTGGTTAGAGGTGGCACCGCCTAACTGGACAGTTTTTTCCATTTCTTAAGTGGAAACCTTGCGTTTAAAGCCTAAGCCGCTTT
>FZPY01000038.1_pt1 | contig 35559 bp, 40 predicted proteins | sample 1534801 | NCBI WGS metagenome assembly FZPY01 (sample SAMEA104161950, study PRJEB21768) | metagenome | isolation source: underground water | reverse complement strand
CGGCAGAGTCTCGGGACCTGCCCGTCGCGAGTATCGGTACCGGGCAGTGAAAATTTAGGTTCCGCTCAAAAAATTGGATGCCGGATAGCTGACCTTCGCGAATAGCAGGAATCGAGACTTTGCCGCCCTTGCCGACTGTCAGCTATCCCGCAAGCAATTTGGCGGGACCAATTTAGTCCTCAGACCCTAAGCATAGCCATGAACTTCTGGCCAATAGAAAGCAGACTGACGATTGCTAAGCAACCGTCAAAAGATACTCATAGTAAAACCACTTAAAACAACTTACTGGATTGTTGGAGCAGCAGTAGGCTGAACTATTCGGAGGCGCAGAGCTGCTCCGATTAACTCTTCGCGTTCGGTAGTCGCCTTAACTCGAATGGTCGATTCTTCTTCAATCTGAAATGGAGCTAGAACGAATTGCATCTGTAGCAATATGCAAGTTGTATCACTGTCACGTGCAGACAGATCTGTAAGCGGGGGCAGAGGCAGTGAGCCTGTGGATAATAATTCTATTTCTTCGCCGTCATTAATCTTGACAACACGAACCGTGATTGACTCGAAAGGATCATCGACATCCGTAACCACTTTGACCGCAATACACAACTTAGGCAGCAACAGAGGATTTGGAATTGTCAGCTCGCGTGTGTAAATCCCCATAAAGGAAAATTTATTGCCGACTTCATTGCGAATGTCGTCACAGTAGATTACATCCAAATACCGGGGACTGTGGCTCATAATACCTTCTCTTGAGTGTTATTGAGAGCATCGGCTAGTTTGTCCCGTGAAACTTGAAAAATTGCGACTAGTTTCTCAAAGGTAGAGTGAAATATATCGGCTCGCCGACCGGACTCAATTAGGGAGTAGCTGGATTGAGAGTTACCAAGGAGTTCAGCAACTTTGGCCTGTGATAAACCAGCCTTTAGCCGTAACGAGGCAACTGTAGGCTTTTGAGCCACATCTTCGACATGCGTTGCCAATCGCTGACGAGCACGAGCCAAAGCGGCAGCATGGCGAGGGTTGCCTTCGCGCGCACGTACTATGTCGTCAATCTCATGGTAACCGACTGGCAACGGTGCATGAACAATACGCTCAACGATGGACAGAACATTGTCTGCCTTACTTCCCGGATTCACTAAAGCATATGGCGAACCGTAGCGCTTAATAACGGGGAATATTGAGGGCGTCGTAGGCGGCGAGGATTTGCTTTGAACGTTCATGTTGGAGGTCATATTTAAAATTTCGATTAACAATTCCAAGTATGTAGTAACGGTACTCGATGGCATGGAAGGCATAGACGATTCGATGCTTTGCTGCAGCGCCCTCTAACCACATCAGTCTGACGCGCCACAAGTTGTATTTGGAGCGTTTCGCTTCCCCCCACTCATCTACGCTAAATGGCCATTCTCCATACTGAACATAGCCTTTGCGCGTGAGGTTATCTAGGGTTTCTTGGTTATTCTTGGCTTCTTCAAGAAAAACCTCGATATCTGCTCCTGCTTCTTCGTCTTCATCATAAATACGATCAAGATCAGCCTTGGCGTCATTATGCAACACTAGCGAGTAGGTGCGGCTAGGCGAATATCTCATATCTCGGAAGGTATAGCAAGTGGTAAAGAGATTATTGAAGCATAAATGGAAAGCTGGAGGAAGCTAGGTTTAACGCGCTTATTGCCACGGTGTCTTGTTAATATGCAATTGGTATGCAAAATGAATAACCCCTTCTGGCACGTTGTTGCTGTTCTCGACTGTCAGCTTTCTTGCTAGATATTCTACACCTCGAACGACTGTTGATGGCACACAACTGCTCCACGGTTTCGATATTACACCGCCCGTAAGCGGGCCTTGGTATTTTTTTCTGGTCAATTATTTTACAGGTTCAGAACCAGTTATTCACGCCCTGTAGCAAGCGCGCCTAAAGTGGAGTTTGTTCCAATTTTTGTGTGCTGAGCAAATGTCCGTGCGCTCCTGCCATCTTCCGACCTGAATCAACCCCACGCCACCTATTGGCATATAACGATGCGCTGCAGGGTAATCGTTTGATCTGTTCGTCATATCAGCCCTCCCCTATACATTGTTGCGTTGTATTACATTTCTAGTTGTAATATAATAATTTTAACGGAGGAAAAAATGACAATTTTGAATGTAAATGACGATGGAACCAGCGAAGAATCGAGCGAAAACTCAAATTCTTCCTTACGCAAAATATTGAAGGAAAGAAGCCGGCTCGCTTCGCTCAACATAACGGATCCATCCATCGACCTTTCTGATGAAGAATGGTTAGCGAATCTTGAAAAGGAGTCCGGATCTCATATTGATACTGAAATCAGCGACGATTTCGTGTTTGGTGAAGACGAGGAAATTATCTCTACTCGGAGCAAGTCAAGGCTCTTAAGTGAGGACGAAGCTCGTCAACGTCGTGAAATTATTTTGAAAGAGATTACAGAAGGCACGAAGATAAGAGCAGCCAAGCAAGCGCGGTGCGTACAGGCTTTTGACGTAAAGAGCATGAGGCTGGCAAAGGAAAAGTCCAAAGGGATGGATTCAGAAGGCCGTAAGCGGGTTGAGCTGTCACTTGCGTTCGCAAGCAAAAATGATGGGCTGCGTGAAGTGCCAAAGATCAGTCGATTGCCTCAAAAAATGGACGAACTCTTAAACGAGTTCCCAAATTTTAAAGATGCGATCAACGGTTTGGTTGAAGATTTCGCACTGAGTTCAGCAGGCAAACCGGCTGATTTCCGTGTATCACCGGTCTTGCTTGATGGTGTTCCTGGCATTGGTAAAACACGCTTCGCACAAGAACTGGCCAAGATGATCGGCGTTCCATTTTTGAAAATCAGTGCTGGCGGTTTACAACACGCCGCACAGATCGTTGGTACGGCACAGCACTGGAGTAACGCACAGACCGGTCAAATTTTTGATCTGCTCGCTAAAAACACATCGTGCGTGGCCGTCGTGCTCATTGATGAAGTGGACAAAATTCAGAATCGCTCAGATTACTCGATCATCCCTGCCCTGCTTGATTTACTAGAAGTCGAATCAGCGCGAGAATTTACCGACGAATCCTTACTGGTGGATATCGATGCAAGTCATTTGATTATCCTGATGACCAGTAACAATCAGGAAAGTATCGACTCAGCCCTGTTGTCACGCGCAAGCATTTACAGCATAGAGGAGCCAAGCACGGCACAAAGGAAGGCTATCGCGCTACGGATGCACAGCGACCTTTGCAAGCGCACCAAAACGAAGCTCTTGATGGACGATAAGGCCGTTGATCAGATCGTCGAGGCGGGTACGGATTTAAGGGCATTAAACAGGTCTATTCGGTCTGCGTTCTCTCAAGCATTGATACAGAAATCGAAGATCGTTACGCCATCAGTAAAGCCGGCTCTGGTCAAAAAGCAAAGGATTGGATTTTGAAATGCGTAAATTGCCAATAGCAGGTAGTCGGGTCGGCGTTGTATGCGGCCCAGGTGAGTTACCTCGTGACCATCAAGGCATTGTCCTCAGTCAGATCACCGACCGTTGGGGTACGCATGCCCTGGTGCTGATGGACGATGGTACGAGCAGAACGTGCGAAGGGTTAACCGAAGTCGGTATTGGCTGGTATCAGCTCAACGGGGATATAAAAACCCTTCAATGCGCATGCTGTGGCACGGAAGCCATAGGTCGTCAGTGGCACAACAGAGACATTGGGTACGGACTGTGTGAGGCTTGCGCAGACTGGATTGCGGGGAGAGAAACGGCTGAGTACCTTCACAAAGGGTATGGCGTCAAAGGCATTCATTACTACATCGAAAAGGAATAATAATGGATAACAGAAGCGCAAGGTATTGCAGTCCAGAAGAAATCGAAGCCGCATTCAAGGAGAAAGTGATGGCATTACAAACTGTACTATTTTGCAGCCAGAAAGAAATTGAAGCGCGTCCGGCATGGCCGCATTGGGCGGTTATTTCCATCGTCGGCAGCTTGTGTGAGCCTGTGGTATTAAAAGGTGAATGGGATCGCGTCCTGCGTCTTGAATTCGATGACATTGATTTTGAGGAAGATCCATACCAGATTTTCACAGAGCAGCACGCCCGTGACATTATCCAGTTCGTTCAAGAGGGCGTTAAGGACGGGAAGATTGAAGGAGTTCTGGTTCATTGTAAGGCAGGTATCAGCCGATCCGCAGCGGTGGCAAAATGGATTGCAGGACGTTATCTGCTGCCATTCCCTGACAGCTACGCGCTTTATAACAAGCATGTTCACTTTACGTTGCGAAGCGAACACATGATTATTGGGTATTGAAATGAAAACATCAGAAGTTGCGATGGAAAAATCAAAGGATTTGGTTTACGCAAATCTGCTCGTGCCTGTGTGGAAGTCAGCAACGGATAACAAGTATGCTTATTCTGGCCTTGTCGTGCGTCAAGAAGATTTACCGGCGGATTTACGTGAGGAGTTCTCGAAATCGCAAATAACGGCGGCTATGCCATTTGAAGATGCTCACTACGTTTACGATTTCACCGGTTTTATGGATCGAGGCGGAAAAAGCTGGTATCACGATGGGTCTGCGGTCGCGGCAAAGTACCTGTACGGCGCTGCGGTCATGCTGCAATGCTCATGCTGCGGCGGTGACGCATTAGGCCGTCAATGGCACAATCGTGATGTCAGGTACGGCTTATGCAATACGTGCGCAGACTAGATCCGGGGTCGGGAAACGGCTGAATATATGAAGCGTGGGTATGGAGTGGAAGGCATTCATTACAGGGGGACGTGAGGCATATTTATTTAATGTAAGCAAATTAAATTCATTTAGCGTGGGTACGAAGAAAATGGCGATCCTGACAAAGAAACATGAACGAAGGATCGCACCAACCAGCTACAGTTAAAAGCATTACGAGGGGACGCAGAACAAGTCTATAAAACCATGTTCGGGGATAAATTTTACTGCGATAGCATATAGTTAGCGCTATTGACAAAACAATAATTCATTTCAAAACGATCTAACTTGCCGCCATGTCCGGATCAACCGGTGCGGGCGATGTGCTCGGCACGGTCTTCATGTTTATCAACATGGGCCTGCTCACGCTAGGCGGCATCTTCCTGTCCTACAAAGGACTTGCCGCAATCACCCATACCGCCCAGGACGGCGAGTTCATGGGTAAATCATTCAATACCGTCTGGGTGCCTATCCGTATCGGCACAGGCGTTGTCTCGCTCATCCCGATTGCAGGCGGCTGGTCTGCGCTGCAAATCGTCATGCTCTGGATCGGTATCATGGGTGCAGGTCTGGGTAATATGGCATGGCAGGGCGCGGTTGAGAACTTCAAGCCGTTCCGCAGCTTCGTATTGCAGCCTCAAGATGGCAGCACGGCGGATAAAAACTTCATCCCGAATTTGTACAAAATGCACGCGTGCGTGGAGTCTCATAACAAGCAAGAGGCTGGCAGCAATTGGGCTATGGCTACTGTTGGCAATCCTGCCGCTGGCGACATGAACGTAATTCAGTTTGGTAGTGCTGGTGGCGCGAATGCGGAGTGCGGGAAGATTTCTATGTCGCAGATTTCGACAACGGATCTAGTTGACTATGATGGTAAAGGCGGTATGGTTTTTAGCAATAGCGCTGACGTAGGAATCAATACTCGCGATCAAAAAATTGCACTGGCCGCAGCAACGCAAAGAGTTTTTGATGACTATTCAATAATTATTAAGACTGCCGCCTATGATTTTGTGGATAAAACGCCAGCGATGTCCGTGAATAATCCTGATAGCGTGACTACGATTACCCCGTATGATCCGGTTCAGCTTAGAGATTGGAGCTACGCCTATCAGGTAAAAATGTCAGATGCGATTGCCGGTGCGATGGTCGCGAGCAATGCGATGGACGGTGCTAAACAAGACATGCTCCAGCACGCTAAGGACGATGGCTTTACGACCGCAGGCGCGTTCTATATGAATATGGCTCAGGCGTCTTACGCGATCAATTCGTTGGCTCAAAGCGTATCGCCGGTTATTAAATCCGTACCGGAAGCGCCGGAGGCAAATGATTCGATATGGGGTCGGGCTTACAGCCTGATTGAAAGCTCCAAAAAGGCAGCGAAGGTAGGCGTAAGCGCGGGAGGCGGATCGGGAACGCCGAACGAAGCTTGGGCGATGATAATGGAGAGCGCACCGAGTAATTTAAAAATAGGACCTGGTATTGTTGCATTCTGGATCACTGAAGGAACAGGCGAACCAGTTATAATTCGATTGAAAAATCTGGCTGATCGAATGATAGGCTTGGCTACTGCTTTTACGGTCGCATCAGCCGCCGCAATTGGTCTTATTAATCTTATTGTCGATAACTCTGTTGTTAATATGGCAACAGCCGTTTTTTCCGGAGGCACGGCTACTGTTGCTTTGGCTGTCGCAAAAGTTTTTCTTGATATGATTTCGTTAATCTGCCAAATTGCGTTGGGGTTCTTTTTGATGGCGTCTATCTATCTGCCGTTGGTGCCATTCATTATCTTTATGGGTCAAATCTTGAACTGGCTGATCACAGTTGTTGAAGGTGTTGCTGCTGCGCCGTTCTTGGCTTTCGCTCACTTTGATACAGATGGTGAAGGCTTGGGACATAAAACTCAATACGGTTACGTGTTCATGTTGCAGAGCTTCATGAGGCCCGTTATGCTGGTGCTTGGCTTTATCTTTAGCTGCATGCTGCTAGAGGCGATTGGCGGGTACGTGATGGCAATTTACCCGCTAGTTGTTGCTAATGTTCAAATGGACTCGATGACAGGTTTGTTTAGTATATTTGGTTTTATTGCCATATTTTACGTCATTATGGTTGGCCTTATTAATACGTGCTTTTCAGTTACCTACCTATTGCCTGATGCGATCTTTGCTTTTATTGGGGCGCATTCATCAGCAACGTCGCAGGCCGGACGTAACGAGCATCAATCGGTGCGTGATGCAGTAGGTGGTGGCACAATTATGGCTAGGCAGCTTCGCAACTCAGCTAGTGGTGAAGCAACAGGGAAACCGCCAAAAGAAAGTCCTGAAGATGGCGGGGTAATGCCGAGCGGTGGTAGTCGAGTAAATACTTAAATCATTGAATTGAATTGCATTATAAAAAAGGAGTTGTGTTATGAGTTCATTATTAGGAATACTCGCGCTAGGCGAGCTTCATCGAGCGGACAGCGACGCCAGGCGAGCGGGAAAAGAGATGTCTGCGCTAAAAGGGGAGCTTAAAAAGCTAGAAACAACCCACGCTGAGTTTGTCTTTAAAGCTAAATCGCATGTTCATGGCGTGAGATCTGCAATTCATGCGCATATCGTTACCGAGGACATGTTAATTGCAGCGCTACAAGCTGAAAACGCGAATCATCCTCTGGCGTCTCGCGAAGCGATTGATGCCGCAGTTGAAAGTGAGCGCGTCAAAGCTTTAACGAATCCGGATGTGATTAAGCGCACATACCCAAACGCTAACGGCGTGCTTCCGGCTGACGTGATTGGTGGAGATCCTCCTCAGACTTATGGTATCGCCTAACCCAATCAAAGCCAGTCGCTACGTGCGACTGGTAATGAATATCGCAAGGAGTATCTATGATCACTGAACTAAAAACAAAGGCTGAGTTCATTCATCTACTTGATGAAGCGATACTGGCTGCGGATCGCCTAACCAAGCAGATTGCTCGTATGGATTTGATTCTGGCTAAGGAAGCGTAAAAGAATAAGATGGACTTTTTATCAAGCACCTCGTTTGTCTAGGTAAGCGAAGCGCGCTAGTGAGCGCAAGCGAACGGATAGTAAACCTTGGCCCTGCAAGGTCGGGTTGCCAGCACCCTGCAAGGCCGGGTTGCCAGCACCCTTCATTCAAAGACAAGAAGCCAGCTTGCTGGCGACTATGTTTTGAGGGAAGACCCATGCGGTCTTGCGGTCTTAGGCGTGGGTTATTCAATTTTATTTATGCTTTTCATAGCCAGCATTGTTATGCAATAATGCTTACTATGAAAAGCAAATCAATTGAATTCTGTCCTGATGAGGTGTCTAGCCTTGTGGCTCGATTAGGTGAACGCATACGGATTGCGCGAATTAGGCGAAAGTTGCGGCAAACAGACCTTGCAAAAAGGACGAATTTATCACGCTCTACGATTCAATCGATTGAGCGTGGCGAAATTACCTGCTCAATCGGGTCTGTGTTTCATGTTTTATGGATACTTGGCATTTCCAATGAGGTTAATATCATCGGTGACCCAGGGCTTGATCAAGAAGGTCTTGCGCTGTCTTTGTCAGAAAACGGCATTAGAGTTTATATCCCACGAAAGATTAATAATGACTTCTAGCGTCTTATTTGTTTGGGTTTACCTTCCTAATTCGGTTACTCCGACGATTGCTGGCAGGTTGACTCTTTCTTCTTCACAAGGGCAACAGGTTGGGAGTTTTGTTTACGGAAAAAGTTATTTATCTCGCTCCGGCGCGCTTCCAATTAACCCTGTTTCTCTCCCTTTGAGTGACAAGGAGATTTTGATCTCATCGTTAAACGGCATTCCTGGTGTTATTGCCGATAGCTGCCCAGATAAATGGGGCATTCGAGTTATTGACCGATTTAAAAGTGCAGGGAAAGAATATGGTTTTCCGGTTGATTATTTACTTATGAATGATCCTGGCAGGGTGGGTAATTTGGCATTTTCTCGATCTAGCAAAGAGATTCCGCAAGAGCTTAAGGGTAGGCAGTTTGATTTAGGTGTTCTATTACAAGCTGCGCGAGACGTAGAGTTAAATAATCCGGTCGCGCCAGAATTGTTGATCGCTTTGCATCCTGGTACTGGTGGCGCTCGACCAAAATGCAATGTTGTTAATAACGATGGCGTGTGGCTGGCAAAATTTCCTAGCAGCACTGATTCGGTTATCAGCAATCCTCGTTTTGAGCATGCGACAATGCTTTTGGCGGCGAGATGCGGGATAAATACCGCTGAAACCAAAATTGAGGTGGTAGATGGTTCTGATGTTTGTCTGGTTAAACGATTTGATCGTGAAATTATCGACGGGCAGATCGCGCGAAAGGGGTTTTTAAGCGCAAGGACAGTGTTTTATGATGACCCAGGCTTCGCGCAAATTGGTTTTGGTTCTTATGCTAGGCTGGCTCGATGGCTACCTAAATATGGATGCGAGCAGGAAGATAAATTAGAGATTTATCGTCGGATGGTTTTTAATGTATCGGTTAGAAATTCCGATGATCATGAGCTTAATCATGGCTTGATTTGTGATTCAAAAGGTAAGTACAGCCTGTCGCCAGCGTATGATATCGTTCCTTCTCTGCATTCAAACGCCATTCATAGACACGCCCTTTTGATTGGCGATGATGCTAATGGAACAGTTGAAAACCTACTTAGCAATATTAAGGCGTTTGATCTTGATCGGAATGAGGCTGTTTTTATTATTGAAGATATTCAGTCAAAAATTCATGACAATTTTATTGATGTCTTTTATGAAGCGGGATTTGGTGATGATGATGTTCGGCGCGTAGAGTCCTGTTTTTCGCCGGCAATAGAATGCGGCAAAGGCATTGCTAACTCCTGAGACCGCAGGCCCAATTAATCAAGCACCTCGTTTGTCTAAACCTTGGCCTTCAGGCCGAGGTACGACGAGGTGGTCACCGCAGGGGCGGTGACTGGTACTGTAGTTGAATCCCGCGCCTTTAGGCGTGGGTTATTCAAAGCTTATGGTTTCCACGAGCTTTTTACTCGCGCCTCATCATCAACACCACAAGGAAGATCGGAAAGCTTCCTGATCATTGTATTTTGAGGATTCGTCATGCTTTCAATAATCTCGTCGGCAGACGAGATTATTGAAAGAGATTCAAGACCTCTCAGCATAGCGACCGTTGATAATTTATGCACATTATCCAATTTTACAACCACGTTATTAACGTCAGCATCTTCAAACAACAAAAGAACAGAATCAGTTGGATCTCTTGTGTATTTACTTAATCCTTCTTCTGGGTCAATGATAAAATCATGGATGGCAATCTCACCCCGATTAGGCTTGACCTTTAATCCATTTTTTCGGTCATTACTTGCGTGACGGCCTGTATCTGTTTGCTCAATTGTTATAAAACTAGCACTATCTAAAAAACCCTTTACTTCACGGTCTTTTACATACGACAAGTCGCTGGTTAACTCGCAATAGACCTCATCAACAATAACGACAGGCAGTCCAATTAACTGAATTAAATCAAGTCGCCCAGCAACCCACAAGCTATTAATTGGGCCTGCATCAAGAATCATTAATACGCAGCGCTTACTCACTTCGAGCCGCTTTCAATTGAGCAAGATTAATAAATGTTTTCGACATGCTATTTATTTCATCACTCGGAAGCGAGGGAAGAGGCAGCCTCCTCTTTCCCAGCTCAATCAAAAACGTCGCATAATCTCTCAGCCCCGATGATCTAACGGCCAGCCCACTCCCAATCTTGCCAGATGAAAACAAAATAAACGCGTCACTGTTATCAGGCTTTGTCATTTCATTGAAAGTTTTGGCCGAAACCATGTAAGCATAAACCCTGCCATTTTTTGTTATTTCGACAGGCGCAACATTTGACGCTTCAAGCAATTGCCCGAAGCGAGTCTTTGCATCTTTTGCTGAAAAAACTTGTCGCACAATATGCCTCTTATGGTGGTTAATCAAGCACCTCGTTTGTCTAAACCTTGGCCTTCAGGCCGAGGTACGTTTAGCCGATTCTTAAAGGTGGCTAAATCGTCCACGAGGTGGTCACCGCAGGGGCGGTGACTGGTACTGTAGTTGTTTAGCCAGTTTTTAGATGAGGCTAAACTGACCAATCCCGCGCCTTTAGGCGTGGGTTATTCAAGTGGTTACTATATCCATATTGACTATTTAATGCAAGCTGGCAGAAACAGTTGGAAAGATTTTAGGTTTTTTACCGGAGTGCGCCGGTTGCAAAGCCATGTTGCCGGCACCTTGCGTTGAGTGGGAGTTTCTTAAAGGACTGCTGGCTGCATCACGCACCGACATGCCTTGCTTGGTCCAATCGTTAGTCTTGTGATTTTTCAATAAAAATAAGTAAAAACAACTTTTTCTGGTAAAAATTCAACCTCGCAGGTATTTTTTCAAGTAATATCCCGATATACAATCCATTGAGTTGAGGTTTAACATGGAAAAGCTCGGTTACGCATGGCTGATAGATTATTTTAAGATAACGGGTATCACCCCGCTCGCTGAGTCTCATTTCCTTGCCGGCGTGCCGCAAAAGAACAAGAATGGCGACCGCGTTCTTTATCCCAAATCATCGGCTATTGAACCGTCGCCGGTAAGGCATCTTGAGTTCGCCCTTAAACATGAACCGATGAACTTTCAGGTCATTTCAAAAGCGCTTGACCATATCGACCCCACCTTCCTTCGCGAGGCATTAAACGAATCTCCCAATAGTGAATATTTGAGGCGGCTGTGCTTTATTTTTGAATGGCTGCATGGCGATGGATCGCTGGGCGACATCACGCCCACTCAATCGAGATATATTGAAATGATTCCATCTGACCGGTATGTCACATGTGATAACCCTGTTAAAAACAAGCGATTCAGGGTTCTTGAGAACGCAATCGGCAACCAGGATTTCTTCCCTATGGTATCAAGGGAGGCATCTCAACATGTTATTGATACCCACAGCATTGCTGAATTAATTGATCAACAAAGGAATTTAACCAATAAGAGCACCTTCGATCGCGCCGTAGAATATTTATACATGTCAGAAACAAAAGGTTCTTTTTCTATTGAGAAAGAGACGTTAAGTGCCAGCAGGGCTGAGAAATTTATTAGACTGTTGCAGTCATCAGTAAGTGGTGATGCGATCACGGAGTCCTTGCTGGTTTCCGCGCAAAATCAAATTGCCGCGCATGATTTTGGTAAGGAGGCGTCATTCAGGACCAAGCAAAATTGGCTGGAAAATTCGCATGGGCGATTAACCGTGCTGCCGCCATCCCCTTCATCAATCGAAAGACTGATGCGAGGATTTCTTGAATTTGTGAATTGTGACAAGCAATACAATCCCGTCATCAAGGCAGCGTGCGCATCTTTTGGGTTTGTTTATCTGCATCCATTCATGGATGGTAATGGTCGCATACATCGCTTCCTGATCCACAAAATACTTGCCGGCAATATCGGAGGCGTTGTTCTGCCTGTTTCACTTGCGATGCTGGAAAACGAAAAGGAGTATTTGTCTGTTTTGAATGCATTCTCGAAGCCGGTGTTATCCCTGTGGGATTATGAGAGATATGATTTATCTGAGCCGCCCAGGATAACGCGAGACCCAGGCCATACGCCATACTGCTTTTTTAATGCCGACCATGAGTGCCTGTTCATTTCAAAAATGCTATCAATATCTGCACGCGAATACTTACCTAATGAAATTGATTTCCTCCAAAAATATGATGAGGCGATGCGCCTGTTAATCGATTTTGAATTGCCGCAGAAGGATGCATCGCTGCTCGTTAGGCTTATTGCTCAAAATAACGGAAAACTATCCGCAGTAAAAAGGAAAACATTTTTTTACATCCCTGACGATGCCATTGAAAAGATCGAATCATTGGTGAGAGAGGCATTTGAAATAGAATTTTGCGATTACACCATCGGAAGCCATCCATGAAGTGCAGGCTTGTTGGCGGCAGTTAATCAAGCTTTTATCGTTGCCGCTAACACCATCGATTGAATCGAGGGTATAAGAATCAATGAGTTACATGCCGCATGTGGGAAAAGCCCCATCGCCCTGAAGGTGCTGGCAACCCGACCTTGCAGGGGCGAGACTACCACCCAAATGCAAGGTCGTCGCTGCCGCGCCGACTGCGCCTGCCTACCGCGCCATGAAGGGCGCGGCTTTGCAACCGGCGCACTCCGGTAAAATCAGATATCAACCGTAAAACTTGGATCAAAGTCAAAATTCTCAGACCCACTTCCATACCGAACATACCCGCGCGGATTGCAGACCACCCGCGTACCGTACAGTTTTACAATCTCGCTTTCGGCAACTGGACGCATTCCCCACATATCAATCCCGACATTAATCATGGGTGGCTGGCCTTCATCGTGCCGCCATTGCCATTGCGAATGAACATGGCCGTGCATCAGTAGCGCCGATTCACCCACTGCAGGCCGGTTAGCCTCATTCCGAAGATCGTACTCCGGCACACCTTCGGTACTTGTCGGCCAGTAGGGAAAATGCGACAGTCGCACCATGCCGATTCCGGCAATCTCCATATCAAGCTCAAGATGCACCGATGTAAAGCCCGCCCTGAACGCGTCCTCATGCGCTTCCCAATACATTTTGGTTTCATGCGGCAGATTAAGCCGCTTGATGTATGGGTCATGGTTGCCAACAATCAGAATCTTCTTGCCGTTCATAAGCGGCAAAACAGCTTCCATGGTGTGCTGCTTGTACGAGAAATCACCCAAACAATACACCGTGTCATCAGCCGATACGGTTTCATTCCACAGATCGATCAGACGCTCATCATGCTCTGCAATGTTCTGAAATCGACCACCTGACGCATTACAGCGGTTCTCATCTTCATACTTCAAAATGTTGGCGTGACCGAAATGCTGGTCACTGGTAAAAAAAATACTCACGTTAAATTCCTCTCTGGATGGCACACTGATATGCAAACTGCATCGATTGCGCATCAGCTAATGCGTTGTGCTGCAAATGGGCGTTGCTCTTCCAATATGCGCGTATGGCGTTGTCATACCGTTGCTGAAAATTGTGATTGTTAAAATATACCGTATCGCATTTTCGTCTCAGATTCATAGTCCAGCACTCGTATGAGTCAAACAAATTTACGACAAATGGCCAATCATACGATGGTGAATCGCATCGAAACACAACCTCGTTTCCCAATGCGGCAACCCACTGGCTTAATCGGTGAGCAAGCTGACCTTCAAGCATTTGAGCCTCACCGCCATTCAGTAACGGCAGCACAACCTCTTGCACGAACTGGCTGCAATCCGACTTCTGGTACGTGTCCATCAGCTCGGCATAGAACGATTGACCATCATCGCTCACACAACCAATGCTGATCAACTTTGGCTCGCTTCCTAGCGATCTGAATTCAGTGAATTCGGTATCAAAAAACACATTGATAACCTTACTCATCATCCACCTCCCTCATTTTCAATTTGCAGGTTAAATCGTCCTGAGCATCCTCACAACCCAATCCCTTCCAGTCGTCGGTATGGACTAAATGCTGTCGTTTAAAGTCCGGCCAGTCCTCATCATCATTGTCGATTGCGATCCAGTTGGTGATGTTGTGACGGTTCACGTATTGATAGATTTGCTGAAAGCGAGTTAAATTCTGCCATTCGTACCGGTCAAATTTGCTATGCCAGGTCGAACCCATTACGCGTTCTTGCATCCGTTCAGGCAAGTACGACTTCGCTCTCTTAAAATCCAATACACTTACCCATGAAGTTGATAGCACGATCCGTACATCAGGAAAATTGTCCAGCTCAGCCGCCAGCAGATCAGCGTGCTCAAACAGCTTGTGGCCTTCCGCGATCAATTTAACCCCCTTCCCTTTAATGAAATACACCTCATCAGGATGCAGGACGCCATCAAAATCCAAGAAAACAATCATGGCACGAGGATCACTCCTGCGTAATTTTGCTTTGAGCAAACATGCGTGACACTTCACACAATGAATTTCTGGTGAACGAAGCTCACCTGGCTTGCCGCAGTCCTCGCAGATTGTGCGCGACTTCTGTTCTGCTGCATTAATCAGTGCCTGTATTTCACCTGTGCTGTTTCTCATGTAATACCGCAGCGTGCCAAACTTTTCCTTGATCTGAACGACAGCAGGCCACGAAACAGGGATAGCCGGATCTCGACCGATTCGCATTGCTTCTTTATAGATATCAGCCGACAGAACGTGGATCAGTTGATACCAACCGTCACCGCACTGAGGCACGATCCCACGCTGAAACAGCAACGGGAATGCTTCGAGCAGTCTTTTTGTGTTTTCATTATTCATTTTTTCCACCTCCTTGATCAGTAAAAAACCTGTGGAACATCAAGTAAGGGGCCCAATCCCCATTGCCAAAAAACCGCGCAAATATGCATCAGTAAATCCAAATTCGGCTCGCCTGAGCCTTCATTCTTCAAGCGATACAAACTGTTTTTTGTCATGACGAAACCATTCCCGCGATCAATCGATAAGACCATTGATGTGATAAACGGGCGTCCGTCTCGATATCCAAGCACCGTCATAAATCCACTGTCTTTTTTACTGTCAAATTTGAGCACCCTCCACTCGTCAATCTCAGCTTTAACCAATCTATGATTGCCGTCGATTGCCTCAATCAATGCCGGCAAGGCGATTAACTCTGACTCATAAGCTAAGCGTAACTGGTAAATATCTCGCCTCAACCTGATGATGTCATCTAAGTTTTTGGGCAGAAAATCCAATATGCTCTCATTCATTTTTAGACCTCAATAACGAAGGTTGGGTTGAAATCAAAGTTTTCGATACCGGAGTACGTCACATACCCGCGAGGATTACAGACAACCCGTGTACCGTTCACCACATAATCAATCGTGTCATGGGTGTGACCGTGAACCCACACATCAATATCCTTACCGAATAAATCATCCAGATTCGACGCAAAACAGGCTGAAAGAAGCGATCCTTTGAACCGATCAGACACAGACAACATTGAGGGTAAGTGATGCGTCACAACGACCGTTTTGCCATCGTGGTCTTCGTCCAGACGGTCTTTCAGCCACTTCACTGAACGCTCGTGAAGATCAATCGAGTTCTGCGGTGTGAATCGTAATGGTCCTTCACTAATCAAGTTGAAATCCTGCAAATAACGCTGTGCGTCCATCAACGCAAACTTCTGTTCCTCATCACCGAACAGCTTGAAATCCGTCCACAGGGTTGATCCGAGGAAACGGACGCCATCAATAACGACCTCGTTGTTGTCCAGTAAGTGCAGATTCGATCCAGCGGCAAGGTAGCGCATCGAGCCAAGATTCAAGCTGCGGTTGCGGTGATAGAACTCGTGATTCCCCGGTACATAGATGATGGGCTTGTCAATGAAGGCTTCCATCGCCCATTCGACACCATTCGTTCCTGAACCGATATCACCCGCCAGCACGACCACATCTGCATCTGTTTTGATCGGCTCAAACTCGGAAATCTCACAATGCAGGTCGCTTAAAATTAACAATTTCATAAATCCTCCTGATATCTTATAACGTGGTCATATCATATCATAACTTGTTATATGAATAACCGAGCATCGTCCACTGTTGCAAAAACACTTAAAACCAGAACTGAGTGGATTTATTGCATGCGTGCCTAAAACACCGCTTTGTTGCCTGAGTTGAATTTCCACCTCTGTGAGCAATCAAAACGTGTCTTAGCAATACACAGTGTCATCAACCTGTACGGTTGCACTCTTCTGTTCAATCAGGCGCAGTAAAGTTGGCTCAGGACATACTAATGCTGAAAATGGGACTCGGCCGGTATTGTGAAATTACAGTGATTTGTGCAATCTAGGGTTGGACCAACCAGAAATATGATCCCTGATGTACGCAATAAAGGGTTGAACAGTCAACCACAGTGATGAATACCAGAAAAGATTACCTGTTGAGTGTAAAATATTCGTGCATATAGCAGACGGTCGCGATGATCAGGTTCGTGCCATAAGCGGACATTGAGGGTGCGAAATTCTCAGCTATAAAGCGGTTATTCGTTGAGTGCTGCAGTCAGCAGGGCGATCAGTGCGACCTTATTGTTTATTTCAAGCTTGGTGTAGATGCGCGTCACGAAGTTGCGCACGGTTGCTGGCGATATGTCCAGTTTCACCCCGATCTCCTTGTACGATTGCCCGTGACCGTAAAGTCTAGCGATTTCTATTTCGCGCATGGTAAGCTTGTGTAACGTTGATATTTTCCGGATATTTAGCAGCAGCAAATCGTCCATCGCAGCAACTGAGATGACGTGATCTGCAAAGCAGGATTCCTTATTCGGGTCTATGACGAGCATTAACTCCGGTGGCAGTTTACCGTTGTTCCAGTCCGGCCATATTCCGGTTATGAATTCGACAAAGCCCTTGCCGCAGTGACAAATCGTCCCGTTCATGCGAACCAGAGCACGGGTTCCGCGTATGCCCGAATCGGCGACCAGTCCCAATATGCGGTTGATTTCCAGCGCTTCGACTAGATGGGGCATGAGATGCTCGAGCATATGTCCATCCCTCTTAGAAAAATGCTCGTGTAATCCGGCTCGGTATAGCGATAACCATTGGCCTGCAGGTTGTCTTGCGCTCATCGTACCGATAGTCATGTTGTTTAGGTGTTTGTAGCGCTGAGAGTAGTCCAGCATGGGGGCATCATCGGTAAACAGTGCCGGGGTATGGTAAATAAACGTGCTTCCTGAATGGGCGATGACGGTGTCGACGATGACTGAATTTTTGCGGTTTCGCGCCCCCCATTCCTGAAGAATTTCTGGCGATTCGTGATGCAGGTATAAACTGTGGGCGAGAATGCCCTGGGCTGTGTTTTCTCCGCAGCCCCAGTGTGCCGAATCGAAGGACGTATGCGCCCTGACGAGTTCCAGTGCCAGTTGCTGAAATTCGTCGACCGGTGTTTCTCTGGCCGCACGGTAAACTTCTAGAACAAGCTTGCAGAGTGATTCCACTGCCTATAGTCCTACAAACCATGTTTCGGGCGGTAATTCGTATTGCAGAAAATGTCCTGCGTGATAGGTTCTGAGTTGGGCGTGCGGGAAAACCTTCAACCACATCTCGCTGTCCTCGTGTACGCAGAGCAACGGATCATTTAGCCCCATCAACAGGGTGACGGCTCCGGTATACGAATTAGCCGCTGGCGGTGAACGGGGATTCAGAAACGCCTGCATGACCGCCATAAAAGTTGCGATATCAAGAGGTGGCGTGTGTGTGGCAATGTCGGCATAACGAACTTTGACTTCATTTGAATTGGTGCCGAAATAGCGGTCTGGCAGCGTGCCGCCGGGATAGCAAGCTTGAATCAGTGCAATGAATCGACTCATATCGCAGTGTTCTTCAACTGCGGTTAGTGCCGCTTTCAGGCCGGGATGTTCAGATGGATTATCGAGTAGCCGTCTTGCAAAATTTATAAAAGCAGTAGGCGGATAGGGCGGGCATCCCAGTAGTGTGATGCTGCGGATTAGTTCACCATGCTCTGTTGCCAGCGATGCGGCAATTTGCCCGCCGAAGGAGTGCGCAATCACATCAATAGGCCCCTCTGCCGATTCACTCATTGCTTTGAGCTGATACCCGGCGTTTGCGATCAACGCGGCGTAAGGTTTAGCCTCTACGGCAACCGACGGCTGATCCCACCAGCAAACAGGGAGGGAGTCGCCGAACCAGGTGCGCTCCACCGCACAATGCAAACCAGGTCCTCCATGCAGAAACAGCGTTTTGTGTCGTGATTCCATTAAGAGCGGCCTTTTTGCCAATGAGTCTAATTTTCCGAGTTTTCGTAGTGCATCTGCACTATATACAGCAGGATTTATCATGTTTAAACTGCTGATGCAATTATGTCTGAATACGGGATGAGCAGGTTGGCATTTTATTCATGCGTTGTGGGGCGGGTTTCAAACCGACAATATTTTTATAGTTCAACCAACAGGAGATTCAAAACATGAAAAAGTACATTTTGGCAGCAGCACTGGTATTGGCATCAACAAGCGCAATGGCGGATAGAGTAGTGAGTGATAACAGCCACACTACTTCTCTGAGCAAAATGGAAGCGTGTGAAAGTGCAAAATATCACGCAGCAGAACAAAAAAATAACGACGAGGAGGTTGAAAGCTATTCACGTTGCGACTGTGAGCAAGATAGTCGAAACAAGATGTGGAATTGCAATGCAAGCGCAACGCTTGAAAAGAAAAATTAACCACAGCTAGTGCGGCTTGCCGTTTTAACCGCTCCCCCGCCGGGAATATTGAGTTGAACTCAGTTTGCCCGGCTGTTGGCGCGGAATTTATGGTTGGTCGTGCGTTCAGATCGTGCGCATTTTTGACGAGAGGTGGATTGAATCATGAAAAAGTACATTTTGGCGGCTGTACTGGTATTGGCATCGACAAGCGCAATGGCGGACCGGATGGAGAGTGCCGCAGGTAGAAATACGACCAAAGTCACTGCCTGCAGAGACGCGAAAAGTAATGCCGCCAGTCTTATCGGTTATGAAGAACATGTTGAGCGTTACTCAGCGTGTTCATGTGATACCGATAAGTTTGGATATTATGAATGTAACGTTGATATAACCTTTGAAAAGGACAAAAAATAACTGGGTGTTATTTAACCACACCATCTGCCGGGAATGCGGTATTTAGCCTGCCCGGCGGTTGGTGCGGTATTTGTGGGATTGTAGGTCGGGCTTTCATTCAGGAATAAAGCGGTTTCATCGCTTATATTCCGTGGGAATGCCCTTCACATGAAATACAAGCACGCAGTGCGACAATATTTCATGGGGAATGCCCTTGCGGCATTGCGGTATCAGCCCGACTTATCGAGTTGAAGCCCGAAAAATATAGGGATAATCTCCCGTTCGCTCTGCGGGTAAATGCATTATTTTGGATTGTCGAGAGGCGAATTATGAAAAGCTATATTTTGGCGGCAGTGCTGGTATTGGCATCGACAAGCGCAATGGCGGACCGGACGGTGAGTGGCAGTGAAAGCGGCAGGGACAGCAAAGCTGCCGCGTGTGAAAGCGCAAAGGTTCATACACTTCAGTGGGTCCACGGCGATGAGGTTGTGGAAAGCTATTCGAAGTGTGACTGCGATCAGGATAAGCATGGCAAATGGTCTTGCAGCGTCGATGCAAAAGTGGAAGACAGACACTAACCCGGCTAAAGGCTGGTGCAATTGCAATATCAATATAATCAAGGATGAAATGATGAAGAAAACTGTAATTGCAACGGTGCTGTGCGGCACATTAAGTCTGCCGGTTTATGGCAGCGGGATTTATGTCGGCGATGTCAAGTTCTATGCCAAGGAAATTTGCTCAAGGGAATTTACTTCCACATTTGCGTTTAACAACGGATGCCTGCCGCTGACTCGTGCTTCCAATGTGCAGAATTACTTCTTTGAGGACATTCGTTTGCCGATTTCTCATGGTGAGGCTAATAGTCTGGATCAGGCCGCACAGGGAAATCTTGCGGTTAAGCCGACCGCACTCGCGCAGGTATCGGTGGCAGCGGACGCGTTGTCCGAGCTGCTCAAGCAAGTCCAAACGGCCATCTCTGATACAAAGAAATCAAAATACGATGCCAACAGCGACATACAAGCCGCTATCGCTGCATCCAAAGACGTGGCTGATAAGGATGCCTCAAAGAGGCTGATTGAATTACTGAATCAGGCCGACGGGGTTGTTGCCTCGGCTGTGGTTGCGGCGGATGACGTTGCTTCGAAAACTGCGGTCGAGTTTAACGGCATGAAAGAGAATAATCCTGAACTGGCTAAAATTCGGCAGGCTCTGGATAACATCGCGCAGCTTTTTGTAAAATTACAGCAACAAATCAACGATCTGAATGCGGCTGCATCCAGTGATAACGTACTGGAAACGGGTGCGGCCAAACTTCAGTTGGTCAAGGATGATCTGGCAAAACTGCTTTCGGGTAATGACATTGCATCTGCCGCAAATACCCTCAATGCGATTAAGTTAGGAGCAGTGCCGGACAAACTTAAAACGTTTGAGACGCAAATCGGCCAGATGGATACGCTGATCAGCAATCTTGACGAGACCGCAAGCGCGTTGCCGGACAGTGAGGCGAGTAAAGTCAAAGTGTTATCTACAGCAACCAGTTCGCTCAAGAAAATTCGGGATAATTTGCAGGCGGACATCCTGCCCGTTACATTGTTGGGGGCATCACTGACGCAAACGGGTCATGACCTCGATCAGCTCAATGTCGCAATCAAAGCACAGGCGATATCGGTTGCAGGAGAAATTAACTCGATCATTCCCGGCTCAGATGCACTGCACCTCAAAAGCCAGTTACGCATTGCTGTTGAAGAGGCAAGCAGACTTACAACAACCGAAGCCACCTCCTATATCCATCCCAATTTGTTGCCCTCCATCATCGGGCGTGTTTTTGTCACCGACAGAATCGTAAATGGTGAGGATGTTCGTTACAAAGTGCCGGGTCATGACGGTAATTTTCAATTCATCCCGCTGGACAAGAAATACAAGGTTCAACAGATTCCAACCGAAGTATTGGTGAACAGCAACCTGGACGGGTTGATACGGAAAAATCGTAGCGCCTCCGGGTCGTTTAGTATTGATCAGGTGGTCGCTGCGGCGTTAAAGGCATCGGGCATCCCTTCTCCCAAAATTAATTTACAGCTGAAGGCGCAAATTTCCACCGCGATCAGTCGCGCCAGCATGGGATCGGGAAACTATTACTATGTGTCGATGACCGACGAGGCGCTGGATAAGCTGACGGGTACGATACTGAAAGGCTATTTGAGCGCACAACCGATAGACCGGGATGAAGCGCATCGTAGCAATGAAGTGAGTGATCCGGGCTGCCGCGTATGCAATGCTGACTATAAGACCGCATTGGCGGAATTGGGTCTTGGCAACTTTGACATCGGTCAAAATCAGGGGCTGGGCGTCATTGTCGGTGCCGCAATTTTGCGCACCCGCAGCGGGCATACAGAGGTCTGTTCCAGTAACGAAATAGCCGTCTATAACCCGACGAAAAGTCCCTCTGCGCTGGGCAATGATGGCACAGCATGCGCCAAGTTGCGCAATATTCTGATAACCCATGGCGTGGCTTCAGCAGATATTCCCACAGCCCTTTCATCTCTGAGTTCAGGCTACCGTCAGGAGTCTTACAAAACGCTTCAGATTATCGATCATGCCAGCGTGCTGGCGATTCAATGGGTGCCGGTTTCTATTCCAAAGCATAAAACAGCGCACCCGGATGGTAGCGGAGGACGATAATCAGAACCGTCTAAGAGCCGCCCATTTATAAAATAAATCAATCAACTATCAAGGAACTTAAAATGAAAAAAATATTACCGATGATTTTGCTGCTTACATTCTCACTTCCCTCGTATGCAGCATTGGTTACGCTTAGATGCGATACCGACGGTTTCGCAGGTGGTCAAATCACTAGCCCAAAAAAATATGTTGAAAGTTATGCTTTTGATGCGGCGAAAGGTATTGTCCTTGTTGAAAATACGGAGTACTCAGTAAATACAAAGTGCCAAACCGAACAAGTATCCGAACACGATTGTACAGAGGCCTACATTAATGACAGAGCATTTGGCACCCGATGGTACTCGAAAGATCGGACAAATCGAGCTGAAACAGTAATTAGCAGAGTATATGGAAGTTTTTCTTATACGGATGATTATAAATCCTTGAACCTCAATAGATCTGGCAAATGCGTCCCGTTCAAGCAAGCATTTTAACCAACTGAAAGTTTACTGTCTGGCTGAACTGTTTAACAGGTTCAAGCCAGACTGGTGCAGTCCAGCGTCTTTGTAGCTACCAAATTTCAGGGAACAGATGATGTGCAATCAAAAAATTGAACCATGCCCACCTGACACAACTATCAAACCCGAATCGGACACTTTTGAGATCGGCCTCGCATTGGCGGGGGCGATTTCGGCGGGGGCTTATACGGCTGGGGTGATTGATTTTCTGATCGAGGCGCTGGACGAGTGGGAGTCAGCCAAGGCTGCGGAGCGCAAGCTGCATGGTGATAACGTCAAGGCGTATTCGGTGCCTTTTCATCAGGTCAAAATCAAGGTGATTGCAGGAGCCTCGGCGGGCAGTATCGTCGGGGCGATTGCCGCTGCCGCGTTGCGCTATGACTTCAAGCACGTTGATGCTCAGATCGCGCAAAATCGTGATGAGGCCAATCAAAATCCGCTGTACCGCGCTTGGGTGACGGAGATCGATATTGCCAAACTGCTGCAAACCCGCGATCTTGAGCAAGACCCTGAGCACGTTCATTCTCTGCTGGACTCGACTTGCCTGAATGAAATTGCCGATAAGGCGATGAATTATCGGGGGACGCCGATTCAGCGTCAGTATCTGGCTGACCCGCTGTGCCTGATTTTCACACTTAATAACCTGCGCGGTGTGCCCTATTTTCTCCCTATGACCGGAAATGCTGGCGTAGGCGCGGGTTATGCTATGACCGCGCATGCCGATTACATGCGCTTTGCGCTCACCGGATTGCAACAGGTCAGTATGAAAATTTGCGATGGGGATGTGGTGCTTGCGTATCCCAATTCCGCCGGGCTGCAACCTTGGCAGAATATGGCCGAAACGGCACTGGCTTCGGGCGCATTTCCGTTGTTTCTGAAACCGCGTGAATTGAGCCGACCTCGCAGCGATTACGATACGCGTCGGGTGGCGATTCCCGGTGATTCGACGACCATCCCGCCCAGTCCGGCAAAAGCAGAATTCATTCCGCCGCATTGGACAGATAATCAGTCCGAGCCATACCGTTATCTCTGCGTGGACGGCGGCAGCATGAACAATGAGCCGATAGAACTGGCACGCGTCGAGTTATCGGGTTTGTTGGGGCGAAATCCGCGTGATGGAATGAAGGCGCATCGCGCCGTGGTGCTGATAGACCCGTTTGTCGATCCTGATGAACTGGGGCCCGCCAGCGATCACGGATTGCTGAATACCGCGTTTGGCATGTTCAAGGCGTGGATCGCGCAGTGTCGCTGCAAACTGGCCGATCTTGCACTGGCACAGGACGAAACCATCTATAGCCGTTTTCTGGTTTCTCCCTCACGCGGCAGCGGCAGAAATATAAGCAACGGTTACGACATCGCCAGCAGTTTGCTGGGCGGATTCGGCGGGTTTCTGGATGAGCGCTTCCGCCAACACGATTACTTGCTTGGTCGGCGCAACTGCCAGAATTTTCTGCGTGAACATTTCAAGCTGCCTGCTGGCAATCACTTGTTCGACGGCTGGAATCCGGACTTGCAAACCGACCCGCGCTATTTGAGCAAAACTTCAAACGGCGTGGAAGAACTGCCGATTATTCCCTTGATGGGCAGATTGCAGGACGATCAAGGCCTGCCCGCTTGGCCGCAAGTCTATAGCCGACAGCAACTGAAAAATCTGCTGGAACAAATCGGCCAGCGAGCCGATGGGGTGTTTACCGCGACGATCCAGAAGCTCTGTTTTTTAAAGAGACTGCTGGCGAAAATCGTCTGGCATTGCTGGGGTAAACCAAAGCTGATAGGGAAGGCAGAAGCAATCATTGGAGCCGATTTATTGAAAAATGGGCTAATGTGATAGTTGTGGATCACGAATGAGTAATAAAAATTACTAAATAAAATCAATTAACTGCAAAGGAAATTAAAATGAACAAATTCTTAAAAACGGTTGTTTTCGTTGCGCTGGTTACCTCGTTTTGCGGCATGGAAGCCAGTGCTGCCGAAGTGAGATTGAGGTGCAAAGTGCATTACGGTGAACCCGTTGGCGACGCGGACTATATATATGGTATTGATGAAGCGAAGGGTACTGTGACAACTGATGATGTAACCCATAGTGTCAATGAAAAGTGCACAAATACTTCTGGCAGCTGTGTAGAGGTTTTCCTTAAGGATGAGGTCTTTGGAGAATCAACGTACAACGATGGGAAGTTTATACGAAGAACTTCTATTAGCCGAATGGATGGTGAATACAGTATCAGCGATTTGCCCAAAGTTACCGGCACATGCGTCCCGTTCAAGCAAGCGTTCTAAAGGATATTCAAAAATGAATAACTTAATCAAAGCAAGTATTATGGCAGCGCTTATTTCGTTTGGCAGTGCAAACGCGTTTGCGGCTGATAGCGGCCCTACGGTCCGCGATGCGCATGAACTGATAGGCGATTTGATCGGGAATGGTTTGGTCAAGGCGCTGAATAGTGACGATCGCGAGTATGTATATATCAATTACAAAGGGAACGGATGCAACTCTTCAATGGGTTGGGGCCTTAAAGGAAATGGTACTCAGATTGACTGGTCTCGTATCACATCGGTAATAAAAGAAGAGAGAGAAGAAGAGAACAAGAAGCTTAATGTGACCATTGTTGGCGGACTCTTATCGACGGAGCCTGATGGGACACAGAATGGTAAATATACCCAGGCCTCGTTCTACTTTTTAGATGAAGCATCAAGAAGGCGTACTGAAAAAGCCATGAAGCTGTTAATGAATTCATGCGCTAAAAAATCAAAGTCAAAATTCGATTGAATGGCTTATGTGCTGACAAGTCACCTCCTATGCATAAAGGGAAGACTATGAAAATCAAACTACTTTGCGTCGCACTTCTGCTACTGCCTGCCATCGCGCTGGCGGAAATGGGCAATGAAGACGCATACATAGATCCGCTCACGGTTGAGGATGCTGCGCCGGTAAAGAGCCAGACGAGCTGCGACAGCGCCGGAAGGGTTCAGCATATAGAACGGGCCGACGGCGGGTTTGCCGACTATTTTTACCACCCGACGCTGAATAAAATCAGTGCGGTGGTGACGGATGAGGTGAGCACTGTTTTTACCTATAACACGGCGGGCGATCTGATTCGCGCTTTGAACACACACGGTCAGTTGATCACGCTGGGCTATGACGCTCACAAGCATATCAATCACATGACCGAAACCAACCAGGTCGAACATACGCGGCGCGAACTGACCATAAGTTACAACAAGGTGGGTAAGCCCGTCATCATAAGACTGCTCGGCAAGGGCGAAATCAAGGTGCAATACGACGAAAAAGGTGAAATTTCCAAAGTTGAGTCGAAACAGGGCGCGAAAATGGCAATCGGCGTGACACAGGCGTTTCAGGTTTTGCTCGGTATGGTAAAGGTCGCTGGCGTGGAAATGTAGGTGTGGGTCGGGCGGAATTTGGTAGGTCTGAATTTCATTCAGCAACAGCAGCCTTGGCTGCGTTGTTGCGTGGGAATACCCTTGCGGCATCATTCCGACAGGGAGAATGAAATGACTGCCGAAGATACGTTGCCTTTTAGCGTGATGATGATTCTCTCCAGAAACGGGCATGTATTCAGCGAATCTATTGCAGAAAATGGAGATGATCTGTACTGCCTGATCGAGATGGATACAGGCACCGGGAATCTGGATGCGGCAGGGCTTTATCAGCACATGGCGGACAAAAAACGCGAGCATTTATCCGAAACGTTCAGCGTGTGTCATAGCTAAGAAAAGTGGGGCGCGATGCAGCAGGAAGTGGTCAAAATCCGCGTCAGGCTGCAACGCCTGACATGAAAAATTTACCAAATAATTACAGGGGGTTAGCCATGAACCGTATCGCGACGAAAATATGTTTGGCAGCCTCCCTTCTGGGGGTAACAATGTTTGCCGGCGCGGCAGTGCTGCCTGTTCCGCTGCAAATTCCCGCCGTATCTCGCCTTGTAGTACCCGGTGCGCGCCTGCCGATATATTTGCAAAAGGTGGATGTGAAGGCCGAGGTGCTGGGCGGTGTTGCACATACGCGCATCGAGATGGAGTTCTACAACCCGAACACCCGTGTGTTGGAAGGTGAATTACAGTTTCCGTTGTTGGACGGGCAAACGGTGACGGGTTTTGCACTGGACATTAAGGGCGAATTGCGTCCTGCCGTACCGGTTGATAAGGTCCACGGTCAGCAGGTATTTGAGGATGTGTCGCGCGAGCGCATCGACCCTGGATTGCTGGAAAAGACGCAGGGTAACAATTTCAAGCTGCGCGTCTATCCGCTGCCCGCAAACGGTACGCGCCGGGTGGTGCTGGAGTTTGACGAAGCGCTGCCTGACACGCACGGCAAGTTTGGCAATATCAACAGCTATCATTTGCCGTTGCAGTTTGCCGAACCCATCGGTCAGTTGAATGTGTCGGTGAATAATGCGGCAATCCCTGCCGAGCTGTCAGAGTTGGCCGTTCGCGCCCGGCTAGGTGCGGAGCGCATCGCGGTTAAATACAATAACAGGGCAGCAGGACATAGTGGTTCGCTGGTTACTTTTTCGCGTAAAAACTATGTCGGGCATGAACTGCTGAGTATCGACTATCCCGCAGCAGTCAGGCCATTTACGGTAACTGAGACGCGCGCAGATCAGACTTATTTTTATGCCGAACTGCCCGTGCCGCGCGACAAACCGGCTTTAAGAGCTGCACCTGGAAAACTTGGCATCGTCTGGGATGCTTCAGGTTCAGGAGCCGCACGTGATCACAACCGAGAGTTTGCCTTACTGGATGCCTATTTCAAAGAACTGGGCAACGTCACGGTGCAACTGGTGATCGCACGCGATGTGGCCGAAGTTGTGAAGACTTTTACCATTGATAAGGGCGACTGGAGCGCCTTACGCGCGGTGCTGGAAGCCGTTGTCTATGATGGCGCGACCAGTGGGGCGGCACTCTCGTCACCGAAATCGACCGGCCTTAATCTGCTGTTCTCCGACGGGCTGAACAATTACGGGACGGGCAAGTTTATGGCAGGCGATGTGCCGCTGTTCGCGGTGAGTGCTGCCGCCAGTGCCGATCTGGCACGACTGAGGATTGCCGCTGAAAATACCGGCGGACGCCTGCTGAACTTGCTGAGTCTCGCGCCGCCTGACGCCGTGACTGCATTGACGCACCAGTCCACCCGTCTGCTTGGCATGCACGGCGCAAAGGAGATGGTCAGCGCATCTGTTTATCCGGAAGGTGGCCGGATGAAAATCGCCGGGATATTCACCGAGCCTGAGGCGACGCTGACACTGGACTGGCTGGGTGCGCAAGGAGAACATCGCTCGCAGCAGGTCGTCATTCGCAACCCGGCTGTCTCGACTGTCGCGGCTGGTCGCTGGGCGGCGTTGCAACTGGCGCAATTGGAATCCGACTATGAAAGCAATCGGGCAGCGATACACAGGCTGGGCAATCGCTTCGGCATGGTGACGCGCGATACGTCGTTAATCGTGCTCGACAGCATCGAGGATTATGTGAACTACGAGATCGAACCTCCCGAATCGCTGCGCGCTGAGTATCAACAAAAAATGGCGTACAAACAACGGGATTTGCGGGATGATCGCAGCGCTCACCTCAACGATATCGCGGATAGATTTGCGACTAAAGTTGCGTGGTGGGATAAAAGTTTCCCCAAGGGCGATAAACCCGAGCCGCCTAAAGTAAAGCCTGCCGAAGCCGTGGCCTATGCCTCGGCACCGAGGGAAGTGATGGCTATGTCATCGGCGCCGACATACGACACAGACGTCGTCGTGGAGTCGAATTATTTTTCCTCAGCACCGGTTATCGCGAGCATTCAGCTTAAAAAATGGCAGTCTGATGCGCCCTATGCCAAACGGTTGCGCGAAACAGCTCCCGAACAGATGTACCGCGTCTATCTGGATGAGCGTCCTTCCTATGCCAACAGCACCGCGTTTTTCCTGGATGCGGCGGATATTTTCTTCGAGCGCGGACAAACGGACATGGGCTTGCGCATCCTGTCCAATCTGGCGGAGATGAATCTGGAGAACCGGGGTATTCTGCGCATCCTCGCCTATCGATTGTTGCAAGCCAAACAGACCAAACTGGCTTTGCCTGTGCTGCAACAAGTGCTGGTGTTAAGTCCGAACGAGCCGCAGTCCTGGCGCGATCTGGGGCTGGCCTATGCCGAAGACGGGCAGTATCAGCAGGCTGTGAATAATTTGTGGGAGGTGGTGGCGCAACCCTGGCACGGTCGCTTCCCTGACATTGAACTCATTGCACTGGCCGAGCTGAATGCCATTATCGCCCGCGTGCCAAAGGATGTTGTCATTGATACTAGCCGGATGGATGAGCGCCTGCTGCGCAACCTGCCGCTGGATCTGCGCGCCGTGCTGAGCTGGGATGCCGACAACACTGACATCGATTTGTGGGTTACCGATCCGAATAACGAAAAAGTCTATTACGCCCATCGGCTGGGTTATCAGGGCGGCGCGATGTCACGCGATTTCACTGGCGGCTACGGCCCGGAAGAGTTTTCGTTGCGTGACGCCAAACCCGGAAAATACAAGGTGCAGGCGCATTTTTATGGAAATCATCAGCAGGTTGTCGCTGGTGCGACCACGCTGATGCTGCGCCTCTCGACCGGATTCGGCACGGCTCAGCAGAAAGACCAAAACATCATTCTGCGCCTGAGCGGACAAGGTGCAGAAGTCGATGTGGGGACGTTTGAGGTGAAGCGGTAGGATGTGGTGCGAACCGCATCTTACGCAATACTGGATTGTGGGAATGACGGTAGTTTGAATTTAACCAAAGCGGAGAAAGAAGTATGAATACGAAACTGAAACTGAGCGTAGCTGTGTTGACGGCTAGTCTATTGTTACCTACCGCGCACGCTGCCGATCAAGGCGGTGTGAGCATTCCGATGATCTCCATCCCCGGCAGGAATTTAGAGATGGGCAAGACCGAAGTAACGCAAGCACAGTGGCAGGCCGTGATGGGTGAGAATCCCAGTTATTTCAGCAAATGCGGCGACGATTGCCCGGTGGAGAGCGTGAGCTGGGACGATGTGCAAGCCTTTATCGGTAAACTGAATTTCCAGACCGGCAAGAACTACCGACTACCGTCGAAAGCCGAGTGGGACTATGCCTGCCTGGCCGGTAGCAATACTGTTTACTGCGGCGGTTATGATGTGGACAAGGTGGCTTGGACTAAGGTCAACAGCGGTGGCGAGACCAGTTCGGTTGCCGATAAAAGACCGAATGCATGGGGACTCTACGACATGTCTGGAAATGTCTGGGAGTGGGTGGAGGACAAATACGACGATACACACGATTGGCGCGAGTTGCGCGGCGGTTCGTGGTTCAACGAACCGTTGAATGCCCGCGCGTCGTATCACTACTACCACGACGATCCTGCGAAACGGAGCCTCAACATCGGGTTTCGTCTTGCCAGAACGCTCCCGTGATGGGGTTGTTGGGGCTTCAGCTACTTACAACCACGGGTATCCCCCTTGCGGGGATGATAGGGAGCTTACCGCTTTCCGCTTTCACTCAAAACAAGGAGCGTGTAACGTGACTATGTTTTTAGGGGAATGCCCCTGCGGCATTACGCCTTTATCCCTTGTTGGGTGGGTAAGTGTGTGAGGATCAGGGATAGGTTGTTATGGAAGGCGGCGTAGCCGCCCCGCCCAAAAATTGGCTAACCGCATCCGCTTGCACCGCGTAGTCAATGTGTGCCTCTGGGGGCATATCCCGATTTCTCGCAGGATAAACGAAAAGCTTGTTGAAAAGGCTGATTCGGACTAAGATTAGTCCACTGCAAAAACCGAGGTGCGCCATGCAAACTGTCAATATCCATGAAGCCAAGACCCATTTTTCCCGATTTGTTGATCAGGCGGAAGCTGGCGAAGAGATTGTGATTGCCCGAGCGGGTAAGCCGGTGGCGCGTTTAGTGTCGCTGGTGAATGCTGCCAAGCCGTTGCGCCAATTAGGTTTGGGCAAGTCGCAATTCACATTCCCTGAGCACTTCGATCATTTGGACGCCGCTGAAATTGCCGAAATGTTTGAACAAGGCTCAAGTCAATGACTGCACACGTATATTTGCTGGATACCAATATCTTGCTGGCGGCGTTGTTATTGCCTGAACGCTTGCCAAAGCCAGTGGCGACAAGTCTGGCAGACCCGGACAATACGGTTTATTTCAGTTCGGCGAGCATCTGGGAGGTGGCAATCAAGAAGTCATTGAACCGCGCCGATTTTGATTTTAATCCTGAGGACATACATCAACTCGCGCTGGATACGGGTTTTACCGAATTGCCAGTGAAGGGTGAATATTGTTACCCGCTGGCTGGGTTGCCCTGGCATCATCGGGACCCGTTTGACCGCATGTTAATTGCGCAGGCGCTGTCGTTGCCAGCCTATTTACTGACGACCGATGGTGTGTTGAAGCAATATTCCGAACTGGTCGTGACGCTGACATTGAAAGCCTGATACGGCTGGGCACAAGGCCGACAAGGCGGCAAGGTGTCAGGTCTTGCATTAATGCAAGCTACACCTGCTCCAGTGCTTTGCTGAGTTAAAGAGCGCAGCAACTTTATGATTATAAATATCTAAAACGAGGCCATTCCTGACTCTCACCGAAAACAATTTGCAACTTCAGGCACTGATGCAGGGCGAGCTGGACAAGGCTTATAACAACATCAGCCGGGAAGCCTGGGATCGATGGCTTGCGCGAGCTGCGATTAACCGGCAGAGCGAGATCGTCAGCACCCTGCAGACGGATCAGCCGCCTGCCCTTGAGAGTCTGAGCATTTTGCGGCGGCTCTTGGAGGCCCTTGTCGGCTGCGAATCTGAAGATATACCGGAGGCCGGTGGGCCGACGCGCGTTCAATATTACCGGATGCTCACTGGCATCGAATCCATGATTGCCGTGCTGCCAAAATCGCTGGCGGCGCTCTGGTCGGCTGAATTGCAAACGGCGCTGGCGGGTGACGAGGGTGCGTTGCTAAAACTGCAAAATCAGCATGATCGCCTAGCGGCTAAACTTAAATTCAAACTACCTGACGAAAAACTGGCCAGCGAAAAACCGCGTAAAGCAATCAGTAACTTTCGGCGGATACTGGGTGCAAGCTTGTTGGCTCCGCTGTCTATCCCTGCGCTGGGTGTGCTGATCCTTTGTGTTACCTGGCTTATCCCGGACATGCAAACATTCCGCGAAGCCATACTTGGAGCAATCTTGATATCCATTGTCGTCGGCTATGCCTTGATGTTTGTGCTTTACCTGCCGTTGTATCTGTTCATGAGGTACATGGGCTGGACAGGGCTATGGTATCAGTCGCTGAGCGGTTTTTTATGCGTCACGATTCCTTTGTCGCCGATGCTGATGATAGGTCCCGATTTAAGCACGCTTGCCGGTACATTTGGGATGCTCTTTGGCTTGGGGGTGATGGGGTTTTTGACAGGCGGGACATTCTGGTGGGCTTCAGTTTGTAAAAATGGTCAGGCATAGAATGAATATGTTGAAGATGTTGCTGGTTTTGTGTCTCGGATTCGCGTCGTTCGCCAGCGCTGCAGGTTTGACGGGTGAGGGTGCGGAGGCTTTGCCGCAGATATGTCACGCTGAAGCGATGGCTCCGTTTATCATTTACCAGCCTGATGATGAGCTGCTCAGAGACTATGCTCCTTATCAGAAAGGGATACGCGTCTTGCAGTCATATCTGGCGCAACATCCGTCCTGCGGGTTGAAGTTGGAGGGGCATGTGGATCAACGTAAATCATCCGAATACAGCTTTGGACTTGCACAGCGCTATGCCGACAGCGTGCAAAAGTATTTAGTCTCGCAGGGATTTGATCCTGCCCGTATCATTGCCGTCAGCTACGGCAAGGAAAATCCGGTCGATTTGAGGCATAACAGCCGGGCGTGGGCGAAGAATCGCAGGGTGGAAATCAGGTTGTATCAGATTTTAAATTAAGTGCTACTTTGCACAATTGTGAGCGTTTTTTTATCGTCGGAGTGTAGCGAATGGAAAGTGTTACGGAATTAGATCAGCAAGCTTACGCACTTTATCAGCAAGGTGACTATGCTGAGGCGCTTCCCTTGATGTTTCGCGTCCTGGAGATCAACGAAAAAGTTCTCGGCCCGGATCATATAGACATAGCCGAGAATCTGGATGGTCTGGCGATCATGTTCGACAGACTCGGCCAGTACGGAGAGGCACTGCCACTGTATCAACGCGCCCTGGCCATTCGCGAAAAAGTTTTTGGCCCTGAGCATGCCAACACTGCCACGACCCTGGCAAATATGGCGGCTTTGCACAACCATCACGGTCACTACGAGGAGGCTGTGCCGCTTTATCAGCGTGCCCATGAAATCCGTGAACAAGTTTTCGGCACAGCTCATCGTTCAACCGTTGAGATGCTGCATGCTCTGGCTAACATGTACGAAAATCTTAGTCAGTACGATATGGCGTTGCCGCTGTATCAGCGAGCTCTGGCAATCTATGAAGAAATCTACGGCCCGGAGCATAACAGGACTGCTTTGACTCTGAACGCTCTGGCACGCATGTACGAAAACCTCGGTCAGTACGATAAGGCGCTGCCGCTTTATCAGCGCGCCCTAGCCATTTGCGAAAAAGTTCTCGGCCCTGAGCATGATGCCACCAGAGTCAGCCTGAACGATCTGGCTGTCCTGTACCAAACCATCGGCCAATACGACCAGGCACTGCCACTGTTCCAGCGTGCTCTGGCATTACGCGAAGAATTTCTTGGCCCAGAGCATGCTTCTACTGCAGTTAGCCTAAACAACCTGGCGGAGTTATACGAAAATCTCGGTCAGTATGATCAGGCACTACCTCTGTTTGAGCGCGCCCTGAAAATTAAAGAATTTTCTCTCGGCCCGGAGGATACCGAAACCGCCATCGGCCTGAACAACCTTGCGAGCTTGTACGCAACACTCGGACAGTATGATGAGGCGCTGCCATTGCACCAACGCGCCTTGGCGATAAATGAAAAAGTGCTCGGCGCGGAACATGCTTCCACTGCGCTAAGCTTGAATAACCTCGCGGAACTATATCGAACCATGGGCCAGTACGACAAAGCGCTGCCGCTGCACCAAAGGGCGCTGGCTATTCGCGAAAATTTTTACGGCTCGGTGCATGCTGACACTGCCGGCAGTCTGAATAATCTGGCGGTTTTGTACGTAGCTTTAGGCGAATACGACAAAGCGCTGACACAGTATCAGCGTGCTCTGGCAATCAATGAAAAAGCGCTCGGCCCGGAGCATGCTGTGGTCGCCAGCATTTTGAACAATTTGGCCAGTTTGTACGAACACCTCGGCGAATATGGCAATGCATTGCCTCTGTATAAGCGTTCCCTGACCATTCGAGAAAAAGTGCTCGGCCCGGAGCATGACGCTACCGCTGCAAGTCTGAATAATTTAGCGCTATTGAACCAAACTATCGGTAAGTCAGACATAGCGCTGCCACTGTTCCGACGCGCCCTAGCAATCAATGAAAAGCTCCTAGGTTCTGGGCATCCCTCTACCGTCACTACTCGTAACAATCTGGCGGCTTTGCACAAAACAATCGGTCAGTAAGGTAATGCGTCGTATCTCCGACAGCGTGTATTGGCACTGAGTAGCCATCTGCCGGCAAGCGGCGGATGACCAAGTTGCCGTATGCTCCAGTCTAGAGTTGGTGTTATCCAGCAAAGGCATCAATTTGATGTCCCTTTTCGACGCGGCAGTAAGACGCAATATCCCGCAGACTCGATCAGGACTAAGTCGCTGTGGAATGAATTCGCTAACTGGCGCGGCAATCTAGCCAGAACTTTCCCTGCCTATCTACGCACGCCCCGAGATCGCTTAAAGGAGCTGTTGTAAATAACCAAGCACAACAATCAGAATGACCTGCCCGGAAGCTGCACTTCGCGAATAACGGCAAAGTCTCGACAGCAGATATAGATGATCTAAAATTGATTGCTCGAAAGCGGCCGGTCAGCAATGTAGGTAGGCGTGCTACGGCTGTACTCCGCCATTGTCTTACACATGATGAATCATTAAAGTGATGTCAGTCTCAGGTTGTCACGAACTGTCACGCAATGTCACGCGCCGTCACGAAACTAAACGTGACATAGCGTGACATTTAAAACAAATGGGTGATGGTGTCCATCGTCATACCTCGCCTTTTGACCGTCTCCGCAGCATACGATGAATTTTCAATCTGGCTCAACCTGTGTCTCCACAGGTGTTCACAACAATGCATCCAACCCGATATCCGCAACAATCGCCTCCGCCAGATTGAAAATTAAAGTGATGTCAGTCTCAGGTTGTCACGAATTGTCACGCAATGTCACACGCCGTCACGCGATGTCACGCGATGTCACATCGCTGTCACGAAATTAAAAACATGAAATTGCGTGCCTGTGCCATTTGAAACACATTTCGATGGTGGCCGTCACAATACTTACCTCTCCTTTTGACAGACACCAGACCATACGATGAATTTTCCATCTGGCTCAGCCTGTGTCTCCATAGGTGTTATTGACAATGCAACCCGATATCCGCAACAATCGCCTCCGCTCATAAAACCAACAGGGATAAACAAATGAACCGTAAAGATCTGATCGACGCACTGGCATCTAAAACAGGCAGCACTAAGGTAGATGCCGAACGCAATTTATCTGCATTTATCGAAGTCGTCACTGAAACGCTCAGCGCCGGTGGTGATATTGCCTTAGTTGGCTTCGGCACATTTGAAGTGCGTGAACGTGCCGCTCGTACCGGGCGCAACCCTGCGACTGGTGCCGAACTTAAAATTGCCGCATCAAAACAACCAGCCTTTAAAGCAGGTTCCACGCTTAAAACAGCCGTAAACGGTTCAAAGTAAATTTTCAACAGAGCGATGATCGCCCTGCTCTCTGGCGGTCATCCAACACACATGCCTTCAGATCAAATCATTCAGCACCTGACTAAACACGGTGAACAACTCGATTCAGATATTGCTCACGCCCTCAGCATTCCGCTGTCCGTTGCACAAATTCATTTAGCTGCACTTACGGCTCAAGGAAAAGTCATGTCTTGCCATGTCACCCGTTTTACAGAAGGTCAGAAAATAGAGGGGACTACCTGCCGGTT
>FZPY01000050.1_pt1 | contig 37636 bp, 33 predicted proteins | sample 1534801 | NCBI WGS metagenome assembly FZPY01 (sample SAMEA104161950, study PRJEB21768) | metagenome | isolation source: underground water | reverse complement strand
TTGTCGTAGCCGATGCGCTTGATGGTGTTGCGCGCAACCTGGATGTAATCGACATTGGCGGTGGTGGTGATTTCGCCGGCCAGCACCACAAGTCCGGTATTGGTCAGCGTTTCAGCCGCGACACGCGCATAGGGATCTTGCGCTAGAATCGCATCCAGAATCGCATCGGAAATCTGATCAGACACTTTGTCAGGATGGCCTTCGGATACAGATTCGGACGTAAACAGAAATTCACTCATAGCATTCACTTATAAATTAGGTTTAAATTGTAATTTCAATTGTGTATCGCTTGCTGCAAACACGAAAAACTCAGGATTATGCAAATCTGGTTTGTTATAACACAGCTCATCACCGTTTTGATTACAAACTATGCCACCCGCCTGATTCACGACGGCATGAGCGGCTGCGGTATCCCACTCCATCGTCGGCCCCAGGCGCGGATAAAAATGCGCCGCACCTTCCGCAACCAGGCAAAGTTTTAGCGAACTGCCCATGCTGATGTACTGATAGTCGCCCAGTTTTTTCAGCAGCGCTGTCGTACGCTCATCCGCATGCGAACGACTGGCGACGACTTTGACCGGCTCGCCGTGCACATGCGCTTTAACGCTGACAGTTTGAGCGTCTGCTGTGCCGCGTTTTACGAATGCACCCACGCCGCGCGCAGCAAAATAGCACACATCAAGAACGGGCGCATACACCACACCCAGCACCGGCACGCCATTTTCAATCAGCGCGATATTGACGGTAAATTCGCCGTTCCGACGAATAAACTCACGAGTGCCATCGAGCGGATCAACCAGCCAGAAGCGCTGCCAGTTTTTACGTTCATCATAAGCGACTTCGGCAGACTCTTCGGAAAGTACCGGGTACCCCAGGTCAAGCATATCCAGGCCTGCGCCGATCACGCGGTCTGCTGCCAAGTCCGCCTGCGTCAACGGAGAATTGTCCGATTTGGTCATCACTGCATTGGCAGGATCGGCATAAATCTCCATGATAGCCTGCCCGGCTTTGCGGGAAATATCGACGATTTTAGGAAGCAGTTGTTCAAACATACCAGGAGTTTTAAGGCGATCGGATCACCGGAAAAAAGTAGTGCGATTTTACGGGAATTCCAGTCAAAGTATATAGACCGAACAGCCTATATATTTATTACCCTGTTTATATTTCGCATGTCGCTTGAGGCTGAAAAGCGCAGGGTTGCCGCCCTCTCACTTCGTTCGCGGTCAAATTGACGCTGGATTGCCGCGCCGCATAGCGGCTCGCAAAGACAGGCGACTGGATTTCCAGTGTCTTTATACTACCCAGTTCCTTCAAACCCCCTTCAGGATTTGCACTTGAGGATAAGAATTACATCGCCTTCTTTTCTGCGACCATGACCTGGAAATGGCATATCTTCCAACTCAACCAAACCGATTCGTTCCAACTCATCAATATAACGTTTAACCGCACTACGATCACGATGCAGTCGTTGCGACAAGTCCGTGATTGAACCAGAGCATGCTCTCACCTCGCGAAACAACACCAACTTGGCTGTTGTAATCAGCCGTGCCAAATCGTCTGGATCTTCAAATGAAATGATGCGCTCACGGGAGATGCGCTTACCCTGATCTGCCAGCCTGGCGATTTCCTTGCCACGCTTGAAAAAATCATCCGTATTTGCGACTTGAATTGTCGTTTTCATTTATCGCTCCTGAATACCAACCTGTTTTCGGTTAAACGCATAATTTTGAAGACTTCATCTGAGTTGCGAATTAAACATGACGGAACTTAAAAGGGATCATATTCACTTTAAGTCCGATCTGCCATACAGATATTGCCGGCCAGAAATCATAGACTCGACAAAACACAATTTTCTATCCCCTCCCTGACCCACGAACCAAATGCGATCTCCACACGCTCTTGTGTGCCAGATTGTTCTCGACTCATTTGAATGCCAGGTTCAAAAGCAAAGGGATACGCAAATAATAAATTACGACAAAATTCCGCGGGACAACTTCAACAACCAGAGACCTAACCTGATCCACCTAAAAAGAACCCACAGCTCACCCGTACATTAAAACCACGCGCATTCAAGTTCGAAGTGCAACAGCCGCTGGTTGCTTGGTGTAGCGTATTTCGACCCCGAAGAATACCTCGTGCGGGGTTCTGAATCCAAGCACTTTTCGAGGTCGGTGGTTAAGTTTCTCGACCGCCGCCAGTACTTGCGCATCAGTAATATCAGTTAGTTCCATGCCCTTGGGGAAGTACTGGCGCAATAGGCCGTTGCTATTCTCGTTCAACCCTCGCTCCCAGGAATGGTAGGGATGCGCAAAGTAGATCTCCGCCTTCAGCTCTTTCGCTACTTTCTCATGCTCCGCAAACTCCTTGCCGTTGTCGAAGGTGATGGTGTGGCATCGATCCTTGTAGGGCGTCAGCAAGCCAGTTATTACCGCCGTTACGCCATCAGCATGTTTGCTGCGGATATGCCCCGCCAACACATAACGCGACTTGCGTTCGGCCAGCGTAACGATACCGCCCTTATGATTCTTGCCGATCACCGTGTCGCCCTCCCAATCGCCGATGCGCGACTTTTCAGCAACGATTTCCGGACGCTCATCAATGCTGACCCGGTTCTTGATCATGCCGCGTCGCTCTTGCCCACTGGCATAACGCTTGCGGTGTGGTTTCTGGCTGCGTAAATGCACATGCAGATCGCCGCCATTGCGTTTGTCCGCATAGATATGCTGGTAAATGATTTCATGACTAATCTGCAAAAAACCTTCAAATTCAATCCGTTCCGACACTTGTTCCGGACTAAAATCAAGTCGAATCAGTCGCTCCACTTCCTGCCAATCAATCAATGAAAACCGTCGGCCATTGAGACAAGCCAGTCGCCGCTTATTGTGCAAAACCTGTGCCTGTCCGGGCCGCCAGCCGCGCTTACCTTTGTTCCGACTAAACTCCCGTGAAATTGTAGCTTTGTTTACGCCGATTTTTCCGGCGATCTCAGTTTGATTCAAGCCCGCTTGTTTCAGCCCGTAAATCTGGTATCGTAGCTCGCTGGTGAGCTGCTTATAGTTCTTCATCCGTGTTCCTTTTACTTGGTCGTTTAAGTGGCGCTGATAGTAACGCAGCTCACCACCTAAATTCACTTACAAAAGTTGCACTTCAGAGTTGAATCCGCCTTCTTAAAGAAAAAAAATGGCCGCGAACAAGTCGCGGCCATTTCTATTATCTACCCGATTTTTTAACAAACCAGAATATTTTTAAATCTGAAAATTCTCGAAATTGTTTCGAACAACTCTGAGAACCTACAATTAAACATCCAGATTTTTTGCACCCAATGCATTTTTCTCAATGAAAGCCCGGCGAGGTTCTACCAAATCACCCATTAAAGTTGTAAACACTTCATCAGCTGCAATAGTATCTTCGATACGCACTCTGAGCAAAATTCGATTCTCAACAAACATCGTCGTTTCCCACAGCTGCTCAGGATTCATTTCACCCAGCCCTTTATACCGCTGAATACTCAAACCTCGCTTAGCTTCATTGAGCAGCCATTCAATCGCTTGCTTGAAGCTGGATACACCGCGTTTCTGCTCGCCGCGTGAGACATAAGCGGTGGGACTCATCAAACCGTCAAGGGCATCAGCGGTTTTACGAATCTGCCTGTAATCGCTTCCACGCAAAAATTCCTTATCAATATAACTATAAGAATAATTTCCATAATAAAGCTTTTCTAGTTTGAGACGCAGATCACCGTCATCATCAGTATCGACGATAACCTTTATTACTCCATTACTTGCACCTTCCAATAGATTTGCGCTTTTTTGAGCCTCGTCTGCCGTATCAAGAGACAGAGTAGGAAGTATAAGCAATGCATGACTGGCTTCAGGTGCGATGAAATGCGTCAAACGATCAATCACAGCTTCAGCTAGAAAATACTGTCTTGAAATCGCTTCGAGGGCTTCTCCCTGAATTGGCGCAGCATCCAGCGCTGGAAACAGCGAGGTGTCTTTAAGCGCATTGCCAAGTAAATAACTCTTCATCTCAAGATCATCCTTGAGATAACGCTCTTCACGACCTTGTTTAATTTTGTATAAAGGAGGTTGTGCAATATAAATGTGACCGCGCTCAACCAGTTCAGGCATCTGACGATAAAAGAAAGTAAGCAGCAACGTGCGGATATGTGAACCGTCAACGTCCGCATCGGTCATGATGATGATGCGGTGATAACGCAATTTATCCGGGTTGTACTCATCTTTACCGATACCGGTACCCAGTACCGTAATCAAAGTCGCTATTTCCTGAGAACTGATCAGTTTTTCAAAACGTGCTTTTTCAACGTTAAGAATTTTACCTTTCAATGGAAGAATAGCCTGGAATTTACGATCACGACCTTGTTTGGCTGAACCACCCGCCGAATCACCCTCGACCAGATAAAGTTCTGACAAGGCAGGATCCTTTTCCTGACAATCAGCCAGTTTTCCGGGCAGACCCATGCCGTCTAGCACGCCCTTACGACGTGTCAAATCACGCGCCTTGCGAGCCGCTTCACGTGCTCTGGCTGCCTCAATAATTTTACTAACAATTATTTTTGCGTCGTTCGGTCTTTCAAGCAAAAAAGCACTCATCTGCTGCCCGATCAACTCTTCAATAACAGGACGAACCTCAGACGAGACAAGCTTGTCCTTTGTCTGTGAAGAGAATTTAGGATCCGGCAATTTTACGGACAAAACTGCGGTCAAACCCTCACGCATGTCATCGCCAGTAGGTTCTACTTTGGCTTTTTTTGCCAATTGTTCTGCTTCAATATAGTTATTCAGCGTACGTGTCATCGCTGCTCGCATGGCAGTAAGATGTGTACCACCGTCGCGCTGTGGAATGTTATTGGTGAAGCACTGTACGTTTTCCTGATAGGTATCGTTCCATTGCATTGCAATTTCAGCTGTCATACCGTCTTTTTCACCGATTGCGTGAAAAACAGTTGGATGCAGTGCAGTCTTGTTTCTGTTCATATACTGGACAAATCCAGTAATTCCACCTGTGAATGAAAAATTTTCTTCCTTACCGTTACGATGGTCAATCAGTGCAATTTTTACACCGTTGTTCAGAAATGATAGTTCACGCAGACGTTTGGCCAGAATATCAAAATGAAATTCAATAACACCAAATGTTTCTGTAGAAGCCAAAAAATGCACTAAAGTGCCTTTTTTGCTGGTTTCACCTATCACAGCGAGCGGAGCTACGGGATCACCATGGCGAAATTCCATGAAATGCTCTTTACCATCACGATAAATTGTAAGCTTCAGCCACTCAGACAAGGCATTGACAACAGATACCCCAACGCCATGCAGACCACCTGAAACCTTGTATGAATTACTGTCGAATTTGCCACCAGCGTGCAGGATAGTCATGATGACTTCTGCAGCCGATCTGCCTTCTTCTTTATGTATATCTGTTGGAATACCGCGACCATTGTCGCTCACGCTGATCGAGTTATCCGCATGAATAATCACATTAATTTCATCACAATGTCCGGCCAGCGCTTCGTCTACTGCATTATCCACCGCTTCAAAAACCATGTGGTGCAGACCCGTACCATCGTTTGTGTCGCCAATATACATACCTGGGCGTTTACGCACTGCTTCGAGGCCTTTAAGCACCTTGATGCTGGTTGAATCATATTCATCACTCATGGGATTATTTCCTGGTATTGGTTTGTTTCACGTGAAACATAAACTTATTACGACCGCTATTTTAACACTAGACTAGATACGCATTGGCATAACAACATATCTGAATTCGAGATCATCTGGCGAAGTTATCAAAATACTGCTATTTGGATTGCCAAAAGAGAAAATTGCCATCTCACTGTGTATGCTGTTCAATCCATCCATCAAATAATTGACATTAAATCCAATATCAATTGCCTCACCATGATAATCAGTTTCAATTTCAACCTGAGCCTCTTCCTGCTCGCTGTTGCTGCTGATGATACATAGATTCTTTTCAGTCAGAACGAAACGAACACCTCTGAACTTTTCATTAGACAGAATTGCAGCTCTTTGCAAAGCCTGTTGAACAAGCATCCTGTTGATGCTCAGATGATTGCTATAATTTGGTATAACTCTTTGATAGTCCGGAAATTTACCTTCTATCAGCTTGGTGGTAAGTTCGATACCGGAGAACGTAGCCTTAAGTTGCTGAGTTGAGAATTCAAGCTCAATTGTTTCATTACCATCGTTTAATAATTTCGACAGTTCAACAATTGCCTTGCGCGGAATAATAATTTCAAGCTTTTCAGACTTGGAATCCGTTGTGATCGCGTTATACGCCAATCGATGTCCGTCAGTAGCGACAGCCCGAAAAATATTATCTTCGATGACAAAAAGTACACCATTCAAATAATAACGCACATCCTGTTGCGCCATCGCAAATTGTACAGAAGCAAATAACGATTTAAGGGCAGACTGACTTAACGTAATTTTCTGTGAATCTGCAAGTTGATGACTAAGTTTTGGATAATCCTGTGCGGGGAGGGATTGTAAGTTAAATTTACTCTTATTGGACTTAATCTGGGCTTTGTTATCTTTAACTTCAATAGAAACTTTACTTTGATCCGGAAGTATACGTAATATTTCCTGAAGTTTCTTGCCACCAACCGTGATCGCCATACTTGAGCCAGTATCTGAATCAGTATCAATTGTAGTGGTAATTTGAATTTCCAGATCAGTTGATGTGAAACGAATTAATCTATTCTCCTTTTCAATCAATACATTAGACAAAATTGGCATGGTCTGTTTACGCTCGACAATACCCACAACCGTTTGCAACGGTTTCAGTAAAGTTTCTTTTTCTATCTTTTCAATAAACATAATATATATACCTAATAAGACTAATAATGACTGCTGATTGTAGTGGATAATTTGAAACTTTTAATTAAAACAATTCATTACATCAAAAAAAAGGTGTTATTTAACTGTTGATTGTACATATGCTAAATGTGGATAATTCTAAGATGCATTATTACCAATAATTTTATACACATTGTATCCACAGGCAGAGCACAACGTTATACACCCAGAAGCAAAGCACTTTATAAATTCAAAAAAGTGCACTCAGTAAATTTCAAATTGTAAGCATATTTACAAAAAAAGCATTTTCAAAAAATTCAAAACTGATAATTTTAAAAAATGTGAAAGTTCATACGCATAATTTGTTTATGTTAATAAAGTAATTTATATAAGTAATAATAATAACAATGCACATACAAACTGTTAATAAACAGAATTAGATCATATTAATCATGATGTTATAATGCTTAATATGCTGTTTTTTAAATGTGGGCAGAAGGACGGGTAAATGTGTATAAGTCAGACTGTTTTGAATTTCAGTGGATATTCCCACATGTTATTCACAGCTTAGCAACAGCTTTATCCCGTAAGAGTCTGCAGCAAAATATTGTAGTCCGCATCAATTGTTGTATCGTTGGCGCGAAGTTTGGCTATGGTTTGACAGGCATGGATAACCGTAGAGTGATCCTTCCCACCAAATGCATTGCCAATTTCAGGCAGGCTCATAGTGGTTAGTTCTCGAGCCAGACTCATTGCAATTTGCCTCGGGCGAGTGAGATTACGGGTTCGTTTTTTGGATAGCATGTCGATGATTTTGATACGGAAATAATCAGCTACAGTTTTCTGAATATTATCAATGGAAATCAGACGACTCTGTGCAACAAGAATATCCTTTAGTGCTTCTTTGGCGGCGTCTACAGAAATGATTCGCTTGTGAAATTTTGTATATGCTTCAACACGTTTGAGCGCTCCCTCCAGTTCGCGAACATTTGAATTTACGTGTTTTGCGATGAAAAAGGCAACCGCATCATCGAGTTTGTAGCCGCTGATGGTTGCTTTTTTAAGCAGGATAGCAACGCGCATTTCTAATTCAGGCGGTTCTATGCCTATCGTCAGTCCCCATCCAAAACGTGAAACAAGGCGACTTTCCAAACCGGTCAATTCTTTCGGGAACGTGTCGCTGGTAAGTATGACTTGCTTATGAGAATCTACCAGCGTGTTAAACGCATAAAAAAATTCTTCCTGAGTTTTGGCCTTACCGGCAAAAAACTGGATGTCGTCAATCAGCAATACGTCCAGAGAATGATAATATTGTTTAAATTCTTCAAATTTATTGGTCTGGTAAGCACGAACCACGTCTGCTACATAGCGTTCTGCATGCATATAACAAACTTTGGCTTGAGGCCGATTCAACATGATCTGGTTGCCAATAGCCTGCGTTAAATGGGTTTTTCCCAGACCTACACCCCCATAAATAAATAAAGGATTATAAGAAACACCAGGCAATTCAGCTACTTGTGTTGCTGCTGCAAATGCCAGCTGGTTTGCTTTACCAATGACAAAATTATCAAAAGTTAAACTTTGATTAAGTTTTCCATAACCGCGGAATGAAGTTTCAATTTTCGGTTTGGCTTCAATGACAGCTTTAACTTTTTCCGGCGAAACAGAAACTGCCTTTGCTTTTGAATAGGCCGCTTCTACAACACGGAATTCAAATTGAGGCACTACGGAATAAGCGAGTTTTGCCTGTCGACTTATTTCAGGAAAGAAACGATCCTGCAATATTTTCAGTGTAAAAGTATTAGGAGCGCTCAAAATAAGACGGCCGTCTTCATTGGAAAGCTTGAGGGGCTTGATCCATGAGTTGTATTGCTGAGGGGGGAGGCTTTTTTCAAAGGAGTTGAGACAGGCATCCCAGAAAGCATTCTCTTGCATATATACCTAAATGGAAGTGCAAATTTGCATCAGATAGTTCACATTCTACCTATCCTGATAAAACTTATCCACAGGTAATCAACAAGTAATCCACAGGATGACCGTAAAATATAACTTGACATGACTGGCTTAAAGCATTGTAATATCGCGTTTTACGACTCACCAAGGACAATTCAGAATGAAACGCACATACCAACCTTCCGTTACTAAAAGAAAACGTACACATGGCTTCCTGGTTCGCATGAAAACACGTGGAGGCCGCGCAGTTATTCGTGCTCGTCGTGCTAAGGGCCGTGCAAAACTCGCTGTATAAGCATCCAAATAGCTTTACTTCTGCGCAACGTATCCCGCGGAGTGAAGGCTATGGACAATGTCTGAAAGCACATGTGATTTCAGACAAGTTTTTCAAACTTTTTTTTATGCCTAATCAACTGAAAAAATCAAGAATGGGTATCGTTGTAGCTAAAAGATACATACCAAAATCAGTTGACAGGAATAAAGCAAAGCGCGCAATTCGGGAGTTATTCAGAGTACATCAGATTAAAGAGTGCAGTATTGATTTGGTGGTAATGGCACGGAATGGAGATTGCCCGGATATGGATGGTCTGAATAAACTTTTCAGTCGGGTCACAACTAGATGCGCAGAATCCTGATTAAAATTATCAATGGCTATCAGTACCTGATAAGTCCGATGAGTCCGCCTAGTTGTCGTTTTACCCCAAGTTGTTCTCATTACGCATGTGAAGCATTGACCAGACACGGCATATTTCGAGGTTGCTGGTTGAGCATAAAGCGTATCGCACGCTGTAATCCCTGGCATCCAGGTGGTTACGATCCTGCACCCTAATTAATTAAAAAATACCATCATGGACTTCCAGAGACTTTTCCTGTTTTTAATTTTTTCCTTCTCATTGATGATGGTTTGGGATGGCTGGCAGCGATATCAGCATCCGCCCGTGGAACAAATCGCGACTACGATTAAATCAGATTTGCCTGTTGCTACGACAAAACCAGCAGAGCTGGCCGAACACGCTGCCATTGTTCAGGAATTGACAAGTACAAATACGGGTAAAACAATCAAGGTCAAAACGGATTTTCTGGAAGTAGAAATCAACAGCATTGGTGGTGATATCCAGCACCTGGATTTCATGAAACAGGCTGATGCACAAGACAAAAGCAAACCGTTCGTGTTGTTTGAAAAGGGTGCAGGAACACATAACTACATGGCGCAGACCGGTTTGTTAGGCAAAGGAATGCCTAATCACACTACTTTGTTCAGTGCGGAACAGGACCATTATGAATTAGCCGGAAATGCAGACTTGCTTCAGGTTAGATTGTCGACGGTTACTGACAACGGAATTAAAGTAATCAAAGTGCTGACTTTCCATAAAAGCAGCTATGTGATTGATGTTGAATATCAAATTGAAAACACAACGGCTGAGCCAATAACAACGTCTGCTTACTTTCAATTCATCAGAGATAATATAACACCTGCCGGCGGATCTATGATGGTGCCGACCTATACAGGGGCTGCAGTCTATACGGAAAAGGAAAAATTCCAGAAAGTATCATTCTCGGACATCGACAAAGCTAAAGTTTCTTATCCCAAAGAGTCTGATAACGGCTGGATAGGCATGCTGCAACATTATTTTGTTGCGGCCTGGTTGCCACAGGATAAACTCAATCGCGAATTTTTTACTCGTAAACTTGACGGCGGATCCTATTCAGCTGGTGTCATCGTGCCGATCCCAGCCATCGCAGCCGGTCAGAAATCAGTATTATCAGTACCGCTATATGCCGGCCCTACAGAGTCTAAGCTGGATAGCATTGCGTCCGGCTTAGGTTTGACGGTTGATTATGGCTGGTTGACGATAGTCGCAACGCCTATTTTCCGTACGCTGACTTTCATTGAAGGCATTGTACACAACTGGGGTGTGGCGATTATCATCCTCACTCTGCTTATAAAATTGATATTTTTTCCTTTGTCGGCAGCGAGTTATCGTTCCATGGCAAAAATGCGTCTGGTTGCGCCCAAGCTTGAAAAATTAAAACTTCAGCACGCCGATGATCGTGAAAAATTGAACAAGGCGATGATGGAGTTGTACAAGACTGAAAAAATCAACCCGTTGGGTGGGTGCCTTCCCGTTATCATTCAAATCCCGGTATTTATTGCGCTTTACTGGTCTATTCTGGCCAGTGTGGAAATGCGTAATGCACCGTTTTTTGGCTGGATAACTGACCTGTCTACCGCAGATCCGTATTACGTACTGCCGTTACTGATGGGTATCAGCATGTTCCTGCAGTCCAGACTGAATCCTGTTCCGGCTGATCCTATGCAAGCTCAAATAATGAAAATTATGCCGATTGCATTCAGTGTAGTGTTCTTCTTTTTCCCTGCTGGTCTGGTCTTATACTCGATCGTCAATAATGGTTTATCTATTGCACAGCAATGGTATATCACGCGTGGTATTGAGGTAGCGGGTGCAGCAGCAGTCAAACGTTGACACAATCGCTGCAATAGCCACTGCACAGGGCCGCGGTGGTGTCGGAGTGGTGCGCATATCGGGGCGAGGTTTCGCATCCGTGGTGCAAGCTGTAATTGGCAAATTGCCAGTTCCACGTCATGCTACCTTCACTGACTTTAAAGATCAGGACGGAGAAGTGATCGATCAGGGGCTGGCGCTTTATTTTCCTGCGCCGCATTCCTATACAGGCGAAGATGTTCTTGAATTACAGGGGCACGGCGGTTCTGCTGTGCTGCACTTGCTATTGCAACGCTGCCTGAGTTTGGGGGTCCGTCTTGCGGAGCCTGGCGAATTCACCCGACGCGCTTTTCTCAATGATAAAATTGACTTGGCGCAGGCAGAGAGCGTAGCAGATCTCATCGAAGCGACCACGACGGAAGCTGCGCGCAGCGCTATGCGATCACTGCACGGCGATTTTTCAGCTGCGATCAATTCACTGGTAGAGGAGTTGACTCTTCTGCGCATGCTGGTGGAAGCGATGCTTGATTTTCCCGAGGAAGATATTGAGGTTGTCGATACAACACGCCGTGATATGCTGCTCCATAAGATTCAATCCACGCTGGAACAAACACTCGCAACAGCCAAACAGGGCAGTTTGCTACGCGAAGGTGCACATATTGCACTTGTTGGTAGACCAAATGTAGGCAAGTCCAGCCTGTTAAACCGGCTGGCCGGCGAGGAAGTCGCCCTGGTCAGTGACGTGCCTGGAACGACCCGTGATGTGATCCGTCAGGCAATTCAGATACGCGGCGTCCCACTGCATATTATGGACACAGCCGGTTTGCGTGAGTCCGGAGACGAAGTTGAAAACATGGGTATGGCAAGAACTCATCAGACAGTTGGGCGTGCTGACCTGATTCTGTTGTTAATGGATGCCGGGATGGGATGCAGTGCTGAAGATCAGGCTATTATTGCGGGTTTTCCAGCTGATATTCCCCTCCTGCAGGTCTTTAACAAGGCTGATCTGCTAAAAAATCAGGCGGGAGAAGGCGTTTATATTTCTGCAAAAACCGGCTTGGGTATCGATGAATTAAGAGAGCAGATACTCAAACTGATCGGCTGGAGCAATCAGGAAGGCGGAACTTTCATTGCGCGAGAACGCCATCTGATTGCATTGAATCTGGCCCACACTCATCTTGACCAGGCCACGAAGCAACTGGATCAGCCTGAATTATTTGCCGAAGAGCTCAGGTTGACTCAGCATGCACTCAACAGCATCACCGGGAAATTTTCCGCAGATGATCTGCTTGGCGAAATTTTCAGCCGATTCTGTATCGGAAAATAATCTTTTTTGTTGCAGTTCAATTCAGCCGTTTCAGATCAGTCTGATTTATTTAAAAATCTCTTTATTACAACTTGCCACTGGCGACGGGATGTTCGTGAAGGCGGAGAAGAAGTTGTTGTTTAATCATTACCAGCTTATTTTTGATGATCCGCTCGTTATTACTTCCGATCCGCATCAGGATACGTTGACCGATTGAGCGCCCTTCCAGGTTGGGATCGGAAAATTTAAAATATACCTTTGGCTGAATCAGTTTAACAGGTTCCATTATCTCAGGCGCTGCCAGCAAATCGTCTAAGGCGACCATCAGGCGATCATTGAAATATTTTGTTGGATAGCCTAACTCTTCGAAAGCTTGCTGGAAGAGCGGATAGAGGCGGATATAAAGCTGAACGAGTTGTGTTGGATCAACGGCTTCGAAAATCCTTATGTAAGGTGTGTAACGTGCTGCATTATTTTGGCTGATAATCAAACTTTCACCCTCACCTTCCGTGATAAAACCGCCTTTTACACGTTTGAGTGGCATCACGCTCAACGGTGCATCCCGTCTCGGCAGATTGTCGATTGTCGCAACAATATTGTGGATTATCCGCTTGCTATGAATGAAATCTATCAATGCCATATCGTTGATTAGTTCTGACAAGGCATTGAATATGAAATCGTCGCTCTGGCTCATATTCGGCAGGGTTGGCAGTTCAGGGGATTGCGCTACTATTTTTCTAACTTCAGGGATAGACGGTTGCGGGGGAATAGTTACCGCTATGACGCTGTCAGGCAGCTTATGGTTGGGCCAATAAATGTAAGCACCAATGACCAGAATAACCGCGATAGCGACGATCAAATATTTTTTCATGAATTATTCTCCTTGATAAATCAGTCGTTCTGTAAATGGCCGTATGCAGAATAAACGGCTATTTCTGAGTGTTTTCTTGTTCAGTCAGAATGTGCTAACTGCCCCGGAATTTTCAATCGCTGTCTTATTCTGGAAGCTGGTTTACCAGGCATAATCCCCCCATTTGTATAGCGCAGGACCGGGGGATTAGCCGGGCAGTATGAATTGCTCATGTATTTATAACCGTCAACTTAACGACTTATTCCACGTGTAAATCGTATGCTCCCTGCGCGTTATGCACCTCTTGACCCTGAACGGGAGGATTAAATACGCACGCGAGCTTCATTTCCGTCACTGCACGTAAAATATGCTTGTCATGTTTATTCAGTGCGTACATTGTGCCGGGCTGGATGGGATGAATTTCCCCTTCCGCCAAATCTTCGATTTCGCCCTCTCCGCTGATGCAATAAACCGATTCCAGATGATTCTGGTAGTGCATTTTCAGATCGGCACCCGCATAAATAGTGGTGATATGAAATGAAAAACCCATGTCATCGGTTTTGAGCAGCATGCGCGTACTTTCCCATCCTGTGCTGATGACACGGCGATCACTTCGATGTGCAGATTCTAATGTTCTGACTATCATAAATATCCTTTCGTTTTAGATGTCTATCTACTCGTCCTGAGCGCTGCTGAAAAAGTTTTTCTCTTGCGGTATTCTTCTGAAATGATCGCAAGATTCGCTGATACTTGCTTCCAGAATGTCTAGTCCTTTTGCTAGCGCCTCATCCGAGATAATCAGCGGGCAAAGCAATTTGATCACTTGATCTTCTGCGCCACTGGTTTCAATCATGAGTCCTTTTTTAAAAGCCCTAAGCGATATGTCGCTGGCCAATTCGCCACTTACGCAGTTGATCCCCTGAAACATACCTCGACCACAGGCACTGAAATTTCCATTGCCATACTCAGCCACGAAATGATCCAATCGCTCCGCGATAACCAGACCTTTTCTCGCTATTTCTTTTGAGAACTTATCATCTGACCAGTAGTGATTGATCGCAGCAGTTGCTGTTATGAAGGCATGATTGTTGCCACGGAAGGTACCGTTGTGCTCGCCAGGTTTCCATTGATCAAGAGGCGTCTTCATAAATACCAGCGCCATCGGCAAGCCGTAACCGCTCAGAGATTTTGACATGGTCACAATATCAGGCTTGATGCCGACAGGTTCGAAACTGAAGAACGTTCCTGTTCGTCCGCATCCGGCCTGAATGTCATCTATAATCAGCAATACTTCATGTCGTCTGCAAACTGCCTCAAGAGCCCGCAACCATTCAAAGCTTGCTGCATTAATTCCGCCTTCGCCCTGAACGGTCTCGACAATGACAGCTGCCGGCGTATCGATACCGCTGCTTGCATCACTGAGTACCTTATCAAGATAAGCTGTGGTATCAAATCCTTCACCCAGATAACCGTCATAAGGCATGCGAGAAACACCGCCTAAGTCAATGCCTGCAGCGCCCCGGTGGTGAGAGTTACCGGTTGCGGCTAGCGCGCCTAAACTGACACCGTGAAAGCCGTTGGTGAAAGAAATAATATTGTGACGGCCGGTAATATTTCTGGCCAATTTCATCGCTGCTTCCACGGCATTAGTGCCTGTGGGACCAGTAAATTGAACTTGATAATCGAGGTTTCTTGGCCTTAATATTTTAGCCTGCAGCGTTTCGAGAAAACGCTGTTTTGCTGTGGTGTGTAAATCCAGGCCGTGTGTGATACCGTCCGCTTCTATATATTCAAGCAATGCCCCCTTAAACAGTGGATTGTTATGCCCGTAATTCAGCGTTCCTGCACCGGCTAAAAAATCGAGAAATTCATTGCCATCATTGTCGTACAGATATTCACCGCATGCGCGATTAAATACACGTGGAAAAGATCGCGCGTAGCTGCGAACTTCTGATTCCAGCTCTTCAAATATTTTCATTGATTGTTACTCCTTAATATGAATGTTTGTGAGTGGCTCAATAGGGCCTATGCACACCAGATTTTCTGTGTCGTGCATACCTTGAAAATGCAAGGCTTTATCGAACATGATCGAGCTATTAAGGGGGCTTTTAAACTCAGTGGCGAACCCCGTAAACAACCTCCAGGATGCGGTATTGTCCGAGGTGATTGATGTTTCAATATAGCGCACACCCAGTGGTGAGACCTGCGCTAGCAGTTTGCGCAGCATAGTGCGGGCAAGGCCTTGTCCTCGCGCTCTTGTGTGTACTGCTGCCTGCCAGATAAACAAGGTGTCTTGACGGTCTGGTATAAGGTAGCCCGTGATGCTGCCAAGCAATTCATCCTCGCAGAGTGCAGCAATTGATGTTGCCCCGAAATGACTGCATTGCAATAAGTTGCAGTATGAAGAGTTTTGATCAAGTGGAGGGCAGGCACGCACTAAACGATGCAGTGCCATGCCATCGGTGGGAGCTAAGCGGCGAAATTGAAAATTAAGGGGTGGGTGAGTTGTAACAGTTGTGGCATTTGACATATTGCTCCGAACGTAATGTGGCGGAGGGATAAAACAGAGCCCTTCGGCTGACTGTGTGAGTCAGGTAAGCGGGAAAAGATAGTGTGATGTTTAAATCGAACACTATGATATCATAATAGGCACCCAATAAATATTATTTATATAAATTTATTTTATGCAGTGTGAATATGAAAAATTACAAGGTAATTCCCTATGCTATTGGTTGACAGATTTTTGTTATGGTTCGAATCACTGGGCGGCTCATGGGGCTTGAGCATTCAGGTTTTTTTGATCGTTTTACTTACGTTGGTAATTGATTTCTCCGCAAAGAAAATTCTTGACAAGCTCTACACAAAATTATTGCTCACTGAAACCCCATGGGATGATACGCTGGTGGATGCGCTGCGCCGTCCGGCTTCAACGCTCATCTGGATTGTTGGCATTTCCATTGCTGTTGAAGTCATACGTCATGATACCCATGCCGCAATTTTTGAATACATCAAACCGATACGGGATGTCGCGGTCATTTACTGTATTGCCTGGTTTTTAATTCGCTTTGTAAAACTGTCTGAAGCTAATCTCACACATAGCAATGGTGCGCCGGACAAAGCGTCTGTTGGCGCGCTGGCCAAACTGGTCCGCGTGTCCATCATCATATCCGCCTCACTGGTCGCTTTGGAGACACTGGGTTTTAGCATATCAGGTGTACTGGCCTTCGGTGGCGTGGGTGGAATTGCCATCGGTTTTGCCGCAAAAGATTTGCTGGCTAATTTTTTTGGCGGGCTGATGATCCACCTTGACCGTCCGTTTTCGGTGGGTGATTGGATACGTTCACCAGATCGTATGATTGAGGGCACGGTAGAGGAAATCGGCTGGCGATTAACCCGTATTCGCACGTTTGATAAACGACCCCTATACGTACCAAATTCGACGTTCACCACAATTGCTGTAGAAAATCCGTCTCGTATGTCCCATCGGCGAATTTATGAGACGATCGGCGTCAGGTATGATGATGCTGACAAGGTTAGAGCGATCGTGCTGGATGTCAAAGCAATGCTGCTTGCCCATGATGAAATAGACCAGACGCAGACCATGATTGTCAATTTCGACAAGTTTGCGCCATCATCGTTGGACTTCTTTATTTACACCTTTACCCATACAACGGAATGGATACACTTCCATGAGGTAAAAGAAGATGTACTTCTGAAAATTATGGATATTATCGTGGAACATGGCGCTGAAGTGGCATTCCCAACCTCCACAATTCATGTGCAAGACTGTGTGCGTTTCATCACTGACGAAGGGAAAAATAATCCTGTTGCCGGTAACGAGATACACCGTTGACGGAGGAGGGCGGGAACAATATGCAGCAATGGTTTGATCAGCCAGATAATACAGCGCCATTTAAATGGTTTTTAACGCCATTTTAGTCAGTGCATCGGACGTGATAAGCGTCACTCCCTTCGGACTGACATAGAAAAACTTTCGATCTTCATCCGGATTGCCGCCGATTACGAGTCCGTCCGGAATCCGGCAGTCTTTGTCGACGATGACTTTTTTTAAAATAACATGTCGGCCGATACAGACATTAGGGAGTAAAACAGAATCGTCAATTGAACAAAAACATTCAATATGCACATCATAAAAAAGCAAAGAACGACGGACCAGCGATCCGCTGATAATACACCCGCCTGAAACAAGAGAATCAACAGCCATTCCGCGCATGCCGTTATCATCGAATACAAATTTAGCTGGCGGGGTGTGTTCATGCCTTGTCCAGATTGGCCATTTCTTGTCGTACAGATTTAAATCCGGTGTCACATTCGTCAATCCCATATTGGCTTCCCAGTAGGAGTCGATTGAATCAATATCGCGCCAATAGGGTAAATCAGAATTACCGGTACAACTTCCGACAAAGTTTTGAGCGAAAACAAAGTGGCTTTTGATCATGGATGGAATCAGGTTTTGACCAAAATCATGGCGAGAATGCAGATTGACGGCGTCGAGCAGCAACTGCTCCAATAGAAATTCTGTATTAAAAACATATATTCCCATATTTACCAGAGCGTAACCTGGTTTGTCGGGTATAGATGCAGGGTGGGCGGGCTTCTCTGAAAACTCAATCACCCGCGAATTTTCATTTAAACTGATTACGCCATATGAACTGGCATCTGACAGGGGAAGGTCCGTACAGGCTATCGTCAAGTCTGCTTTGTTTTCAGCATGAAAGGCCAGCAACTTGCCATAATTCATCTTGTAAACATGATCCCCTGACAGTATTAATATGAAATCAGGGTGATATTGGCGAATAATATCAAAATTTTGGTAGGCGGCATCTGCAGTTCCCTTATACCAGTGCTCCTCGCTGATGCGCTGCTGAGCGGGGAGTAAATCAATGAATTCGTTGAGGTGTCCATTCAAGAAAGACCAGCCTCGCCGTATGTGCTGAATCAGGTAATTTGAACGATTTTGTGTTGCTATTCCTATATGTCGAATGCCTGAATTAATACAGTTGGACAGCACAAAGTCGATAATGCGAAATTTTCCGCCAAAAGGAACGGCTGCCTTTGCACAAACTTGGGTCAGTTGATGAAGGCGTACATCATGACCACCGGCCAGAATGATTGCATAGGTATTCGCTGTGATGCGATCGACAAAATCAGGGGAAGGATCGCCGGCAGCGAAATGATATTGATGTTGTGTAAAACCCGCTGTGGATTTCATTATTTTCATCAACCTTTTCAGGAGACGTCGCACTCAGAAGCGTGCGACCGCACCAAAATATTTAAGTGGCAAGTCAGAATGCGGCCAGCAGAAACAAGAATATACTCCTAAATTCATAGTCTGAGCCTGCAATTCAATAGTAAACGGCGTGAGATAAAATACCCGTGAGTAGCGGACTTTGCCGTCACATTGCTATTATTGGATGCACTGTACATTTCAGAATGAAGCCGGTCTATTGTATGATGCGGCACTTTTTAAAACTTTAGCGACATGAAATTTCCTGATGTGTTTGATGTAATTGTGGTGGGTGGCGGGCATGCCGGTACAGAGGCGGCCTTAGCCAGCGCGCGGGCAGGTTGCAAGACGCTATTGCTGACTCACAACATTGAAACGCTGGGACAAATGTCCTGCAATCCTTCCATCGGCGGGATAGGCAAAGGGCATCTGGTCAAAGAAGTGGATGCGCTGGGCGGCGCAATGGCAATGGCGACCGATATAGGCGGTATCCAGTTTCGCATCTTGAATTCGAGTAAAGGCTATGCGGTACGTGCCACGCGAGCACAGGCTGATCGCATGCTTTATAAACAGGCGATCCGAACCGTACTGGAAAATCAGCCTGATCTTTGGTTGTTCCAGCAGGCCGTCGACGATTTAATCGTGGAGCAGGACAGGGTTACCGGCGTGGTGACTCAACTGGGCTTGCGATTTAGTGCAAAAACCGTTGTGTTGACAACGGGCACCTTTCTGGCAGGACTGATACACGTAGGGCAAGCCAATTATCAGGCCGGTCGTGCCGGTGATCCGCCCGCATTGAGCCTTGCGCATCGCTTGCGTGAATTGAATTTACCCGTCGGACGACTGAAAACAGGCACGCCGCCACGAATAGACGGCAGAACGATAGATTATTCTGTTTTGCAGGAGCAGGCCGGCGACGATCCTGTGCCGGTATTTTCATTTATGGGAAACGCTGCGATGCATCCGCGCCAATTGCCTTGCTGGATTACCGAAACCAGCGAGCGCACCCACGAAATCATCCGCGGCGGCCTGGATCGTTCCCCTTTATTTACAGGTGTCATTGAAGGGGTTGGGCCGCGTTACTGTCCTTCCATTGAAGATAAGATCACCCGATTTGCGGATAAAAATTCACACCAGATATTTCTGGAGCCGGAGGGGCTGACGACGCACGAGATTTATCCAAACGGTATTTCGACCAGTCTGCCTTTCGATGTGCAACTGGAACTGGTGCGATCGATCAAAGGGCTGGAGAACGCGCATATTCTGCGTCCTGGCTATGCAATCGAATATGATTACTTCAATCCATGTGCATTGAAGAGTTCGCTTGAAACGAAAGCGATTAAAGGGTTGTTTTTCGCCGGCCAAATTAACGGCACGACCGGCTATGAGGAGGCTGCTGCACAGGGATTGCTGGCCGGATTGAATGCATCTTTACAGGTGCGTGAAATGGATGCATGGTGTCCACGCCGCGATGAGGCCTATCTGGGGGTGCTGGTGGACGACCTGATCACACAGGGCGTGTCTGAGCCGTACCGCATGTTTACCAGTCGTGCTGAGTATCGATTACAACTGCGTGAAGACAATGCCGATTTGCGCCTGACTGAAATTGGACGCAAGCTTGGCATCGTCGATGACGCGCGCTGGCAGGCGTTCGAGAAGAAGCGTGAGGCGATTGCCATCGAGCAGGAGCGTCTGCGCAGCACCTGGGTCAGTCCGCGGGCTTTGCCCGCTGAAGACGCTCAGCGCGTGCTGGGAAAAAATATCGATCATGAGTATTCCTTGCATGAATTGCTGCTGCGTCCGAATGTGAACTATGCAAGCTTGATGACTTTGCCCGGGGCTGGCACTGCGACTGAAGATGCAAAAGTGTCGGAGCAGGTGGAAATTCAGGCCAAGTACCAAGGTTATATAGACCGGCAGCATGTAGAGATCAAAAACGGTGAACAAAATGAGGCGCAGCGCTTGCCGGCTAATCTGGATTATCGTGACGTGCGCGGTTTATCCATCGAGGCTCAGCAAAAACTTAATCAGTACAAGCCGGAAACGGTGGGCCAGGCTGCGAGAATTTCAGGCATTACCCCGGCAGCCATTTCTTTGCTGCTGGTACACATAAAACGCGGATTTAAAGATGCCAAACCAGATCAATAACCGTACGTCCCTGGCGCACGTGTTGCAGCGCGGGATCCTGCAATTGGGTTTGTCTGTCAGCGCTGAAACACAGGAGAGACTACTCGATTATCTGGCGTTGCTGGTCAAATGGAACAAGGTCTATAACCTGACTGCGATTCGAGAGCCGGGGCTGATGGTCAGCCACCATTTGCTCGACAGTCTGGCCGTCATACCCCATCTTCGGGCCGGACGGTGGCTTGATGTCGGCTGCGGCGCGGGGCTGCCCGGGATTGTGCTGGCAATTTGTAAACCGGACTGGAACATCACGTTACTGGACAGCAACAGCAAAAAAACCGGCTTCGTGCAGCAGGCAATCATCGAGTTGGGACTGGATAATGCGCGTGTTTTCTGTGCGAGAGTCGAGAATTTTCAGGACGAAACAAAATTTGATGGAATTATTTCCCGCGCTTTTACGGAGCTGGGAGATTTTGTGCACGTCACACACCATCTGATTGTAGATGACGGATGCTGGGTGGCCATGAAAGGGTTGCCTGAAAAGGAGTTACCGGGTGTACCAGAAAATTGTACTGTGGAACAGATCATCTCCTTGAAAGTACCTGAATTAGATGCAGCGCGCTGTCTGGTCGTCGTCGTACCAAAAGGGAGGCTGCAGCATGGCTAAAATTATGGCCATCACGAACCAGAAGGGCGGGGTCGGGAAGACAACCACGACCGTCAATCTGGCTGCAAGTCTGGTTGCAGCAAAGCAGCGCGTTTTGCTGATTGATCTTGATCCGCAAGGCAATGCGACCATGGGCAGTGGCATTGAAAAGCGCGACCTTGAAATAACGGTCTACCACGTATTGCTGGGGCAAAAAACAGTCGGTGAGGCGCGCAGAAAATCCGAGATAGGCAAATATGATGTGTTGCCTGCCAACCGGGATCTGGCGGGGGCTGAAATAGAGATGGTCGATTTCGCACATCGCGAAACAAGGTTGCGCGACGCGTTGCAAGAGGTCAGCGCTGAATATGACTACGTGCTGATCGATTGTCCGCCTGCGCTTAACTTGCTGACTTTGAATGGGTTATGTGCGGCCAAGTCAGTGATGATTCCGATGCAGTGTGAATATTATGCACTGGAAGGGCTGAGCGATCTGGTCAACACCATCAGAAAGGTACGCGCGAGCCTGAATCCGGTTCTGGAAATTGAAGGCCTGTTGCGCACCATGTTTGACCCGCGCAACACGCTGGCGCAACAAGTCTCAGATCAGTTGCAGGAGCATTTTGGAAATAAAGTCTACCGCACTGTGATACCCCGTAATATACGCCTGGCAGAAGCGCCCAGTTATGGTGTGCCGGTGATGTATCACGATAAAGCCTCGAAAGGAACGCTGGCTTATCTGGCGCTGGCGAGTGAATTGATGAAGATTACGACAAAGCCTGCGGTGGCATAAAGGATACAGTATGACTAAACCACAAAAAGGCCTGGGACGCGGGCTGGAAGCGCTGTTGTCAGGCAGTAAAAGCGAAAAGGACGATGTGCTGCGAGATTTGAGTGTCAGTTTGCTCAAACCTGGAAAATACCAGCCGCGCACGAACATGGATGAAGCGTCGTTGCAGGAACTGGCTGCCTCCATCAGGGTGCAAGGCGTGATTCAGCCGATACTGGTGCGTCAGCTGATTGATGACAGTTACGAAATTATCGCCGGTGAGCGTCGATGGCGTGCTGCGCAGATTGCAGGACTGACGCATGTGCCTGTTCTGGTGCGCAGCGTTCCTGATAAAGCAGCTCTTGCGATGGCGCTGATCGAAAATATACAGCGGGAAAACTTAAACCCGCTGGAAGAGGCAGTCGGTATTCAGCGTTTGATTGACGAATTCGAAATGAATCACCAGACAGCCGCGGACGCGGTAGGACGCTCGCGCAGTGCCGCAAGCAATTTGCTGCGACTGCTCCGGCTTCCTGATGTCATACAGGCTATGCTGATGGAAAATAGACTGGATATGGGGCATGCGCGAGCGCTGCTGGCGCTTGATGGCGCGCAGCAAATCGCAGCCGCAAATAAAGTCTGCATCGAAAAACTGTCGGTAAGAGAAACGGAAAAGTTGATACAGGCATTGCTCAATCCCAAACCGCCGCAACAAAAGCCGGAAATAAGCCGTGATGTACTCAATTTTCAGGAGGAGTTGTCAGGCTTCATGGGAGCCAACGTAACGCTGAAGGAAAAGAGCAAGGGAGCCGGGCATCTGATAATTGACTACATTAGTCATGAGCATCTTGATGAACTCGTTGAGAAATTGAAAAATTGTAATAAAGGGACTTGACTTTGGCTGATGGAATCAATGACAATGCGGCCTATTCAGAAACACGTGGGAATGTAAATATCATCTCAGGTATGGACGAAACAAAAATAACAATAAATCAAGCCTACAAAAAGGCTGCGCGCTGGCAAATAATCGTAACACTGTTTTTTTGCGTAATATACCTGCTGTTTAGCACGCTGAATGCTTCAATATCCTCATTACTGGGTGGAGCAACAGCGCTAATAGGGGGATATTGCGGTGTGCTGATGACGCAAAGACGTACAGATCAATCGGCAGGCAGCGTACTGATCGCCTTGCTTAAGGCGGAAGCGACCAAAATAATGGTCATCAGCTTGCTGCTGTTGATGATTTTTAAACTTTATAACGGGCTGGTTCCAATGGCTCTGATAGGCGGGCTGGCGGCAGCTGTACTGGTATCCGGTGCAGGGCTGGGAGCCATTGGGAATAATAAAAAATAACTGGATCAACGAATGTCGACCGAACACGCGCTAACACCATCTAGCTATATTACTCATCATCTAACCTTCAACACGCAGTCTATCGGCAATGGCGGATTCTGGTCATTGCATATGGATACGCTGATTGTATCCGGCCTGCTCGGCCTGATTACATTTGGCCTGCTGTACTGGATTGTCAGCGGCGCGACTTCCGGTGTACCGGGCAAGCGACAGGCCGCGGTAGAGCTGCTGGTCGAGTTTATTGACGAGCAGGTTAAAGGGATTTTTCACGGTGATCGCAGTAAATTCATTGCACCTCTGGCATTGACCGTGTTCGTCTGGGTGTTGATGATGAATGCGATGGACTTCTTGCCTATCGACGTGATGGCCTGGGTTTATGAGCATGTCTTCGGTCAGGAGCACTGGCGTGCTGTTCCAACGTCTGACATCAACACGACTTTTGCGCTGGCTTTGTCGGTATGGTTTCTGATGATCTTCTTCAGCATCAAGGTCAAGGGTCTGGGCGGATGGATACACGAACTGTTCTGCGCACCATTTGGTTCAAACCCGCTGATCTGGCCTGCAAACTTTTTGTTCAACCTGATCGAATATGTCTCAAAGCCGCTTTCACATGCGCTGCGTCTGTTTGGTAACATGTACGCCGGTGAAATTATCTTCCTGTTGTTGGGGATGTGGGCTGCAACCGGACTGGTCGGAACGTTCTTCGGCGCATTGCTGGGTGCAGGATGGGCAGTGTTCCATATTTTGATCGTAGTTTTGCAGGCCTTTATTTTCATGATGCTGACCGTTGTGTATCTGGCAATGGCGCATGAAAGTCACTAGTAGTAATGTAGCAACCGTAATTTTTATAACTTAGTAAATTGAAAGGAAACACTATGGAAAACTTGGCACTTTTGGCACAGATTCAAGCGTTCACCGGCATTGGCATTGGCCTGATTATCGGTCTGGGTGCACTCGGTGCTTGTATCGGTATCGGTATTATGTGTAGCAGCTTCCTGGACGGCGCAGCGCGTCAGCCAGAAATGATTCCAGTGTTGCAAGGTAAAGTATTCCTGCTGCTCGGTTTGATCGACGCATCTTTCATTATCGGTGTTGGTCTGGCAATGATGTTCGCATTTGCAAACCCACTGTTAAGCGTCATTCACTAGTTTGAGGCAGGCCTGCGCTGTATGGGCCTTTGTTAGGAGCTGAAATGGATATTACTTTTACACTGATTGCGCAGGCTTTGACGTTTGCCATTCTGATATGGTTTACCGCCAAGTTCATCTGGCCGCCATTGATGTCGGCGATTGAAAACCGCCAAAAAACCATAGCTGATGGCTTGGCTGCTGCTGAGCGTGGAAAGCATGATCTTGACCTGGCTGCAAAGCGTTCTGCAGAACTGTTGCGTGAAGCTAAAGAAAAAGCAGCGGACATACTTGCTGCTGGTGACAAGCGTGCCACTGAGATTGTTGAAGCGGCTAAGGCTCAGGCTAAAGTTGAAGCCGACCGCATCATTGCAGGTGCTACTGCTGAAATTGAGCAAGAGGCCTTCCGTGCTAAAGAACAATTGCGTTCTCAGGTATCGGCAATCGCCTTGGCGGGTGCTGCAAAAATTCTGGGTCGTGAGGTTGATTCCAAAGCGCATAACGACTTGCTCGATAAACTTGTTGCGGAAATGTAATCATCATGTCTGAAGCCATAACTACAGCACGACCATACGCACAAGCCGCATTTGACGTCGCACACAGCGCGTCAGATTTAAAGGGCTGGTCAGACGCGATTTTGACGCTGGCTCACTCCGTGAATCATCCCGACGTTCAGGCGATCATCAATAGTCCTCGCATTGCGAAGGCAAAGGTTGAGGATTTAATGCTCGGTTTGCTGGGCGGCAAAGCAAGCAAGTCGCTTCAAAATTTTGTCCGAGTTCTGGTTGAAAAGCGCCGAGTGCGCGAATTGCCGGAAATATCAGAAATATTTGAAGCGTTGCGTGCTGAGGCAGAAAAGACCGCTCATGTTGTGGTGGAATCGGCTTTTGCATTGAGTGACAAGCAGCAGGACACGATCAGCGCTTCGATGAAGAAGCGCCTGGGGCGTGAAATTAAGCTGGTCTGCAGTATCAATAAAGATTTGCTAGGTGGTGTCGTCATTCGTACCGGAGATAGCGTGATAGATGGTTCTGTCCGCACACGTCTTGGCGAAATGGCAACCGCCCTGGCCTGATAATAGATTTATCAAGATAAGGAAATCCAGATGAAGCTTGACCCTTCTGAAATAAGCAATTTGATTCGCAGCCGCATCGATAATTTCGAAGCGCTGACCCAGGCGCGTACCGAAGGTACAGTTGTCAGTGTAACTGACGGTATCGTACGTGTGTATGGTTTGTCCGATGTAATGCAAGGTGAAATGTTGGAATTTCCCGGCAACACATTCGGTCTGGCCCTTAACCTGGAACGTGATTCCGTAGGTGCTGTTATTCTCGGTGAATACGAGCATATCAGCGAAGGTGATACTGTAAAGTGCACTGGCCGCATTCTGGAAGTTCCTGTAGGTCCTGAGTTGTGTGGTCGTGTGGTTAACGCATTGGGACAGCCTATCGACGGCAAAGGCCCGATCAACGCCAAGATGTCAGACAAGATCGAAAAGGTCGCGCCTGGTGTTATCGAACGCCAATCAGTTGATCAGCCAGTTCAGACTGGTCTGAAGTCTATCGATGCAATGGTTCCAGTTGGCCGCGGCCAGCGTGAGCTGATCATCGGCGATCGTCAGACTGGTAAAACAGCTGTTGCGATTGACGCGATCATCAACCAAAAGGGTCAGGGGATCACCTGTATCTATGTTGCCATCGGTCAAAAAGCATCGACCGTTGTTAACGTGGTTCGCAAGCTGGAAGAGCACGGCGCGCTGGGTTACACCATCGTAGTTGCAGCAACCGCTTCGGATTCAGCAGCGATGCAGTTTCTGGCACCTTACGCCGGTTGTACCATGGGTGAATACTTCCGCGATCGCGGTGAAGATGCACTGATCGTCTACGATGACCTGACCAAGCAAGCCTGGGCTTACCGTCAGATTTCACTGTTGCTGCGCCGTCCACCAGGTCGCGAAGCATATCCTGGCGACGTTTTCTACCTGCACTCCCGTTTGCTGGAACGCGCAGCGCGCGTCAACGTGGAATATGTTGAGAAGTTCACCAACGGTGCAGTTACAGGTAAAACAGGTTCACTGACCGCATTGCCGATCATTGAAACTCAGGCCGGTGACGTATCCGCTTTCGTTCCAACCAACGTCATTTCGATTACCGACGGTCAGATCTTCCTTGAAACTGACTTGTTCAATGCCGGTATCCGTCCTGCGATTAACGCTGGTATTTCAGTGTCTCGCGTAGGTGGTGCTGCACAGACCAAGGTCATCAAGAAACTCGGTGGCGGTGTGCGTCTGGCTCTGGCTCAGTACCGTGAATTGGCTGCATTTGCTCAGTTTGCATCTGATCTTGATGAAGCGACACGCAAGCAACTCGAACGCGGCAAGCTGGTAACAGAACTGATGAAGCAGTTGCAATACTGCCCGTTGTCAGTTGCTGAGATGGCTGTCACTTTGTTCTGTGTGAACAAAGGCTACTTCGACGATGTAGCTGTGCCTAAAGCGCTCGCATTCGAATCTGCAGTACATGCTTACCTGAAGTCCAAAAACAAGGAATTGATGGATACGATTGAATCCAAAAAAGACCTGAGTGCGGATAATGAAAAGCTGTTGTCTGCTGCGATTGAGGAATTCAAAGCAACTGCAGTTTACTAAGGCGGGGTGAGAAATGGCTGGCAGTAAAGAAATCCGCACGAAGATCAAGAGTGTAGAAAATACACGCAAGATTACCCGCGCCATGGAAATGGTTGCCGCTGCCAAGATGCGCAAGGCACAGGAGCGCATGCGCGCTGCCCGTCCATACGCAGAAAAAATCCGCGCAGTAGCGGCTCACTTGTCCCGTGCCAATCCTGAATACAAGCATGCTTTCCTGGTTAAACGTGAAAGCATCAAAAAGGTTGGTATTATTCTGATCACCTCGGACAAAGGTTTGTGCGGTGGTTTGAATAGCAATTTGCTTCGCCTGGTTGTCACGCAAATGAAAACCTGGGATTCAGAAGGCAAGAAGATTGCTGTTTGCGCTATCGGCAATAAGGGTCTGGGCTTCATGAATCGAATGGGTGCTGAAATCAAGTCGAATTTGACTGGATTGGGAGATGCGCCGCATCTGGATAGCCTGATCGGTGCTGTTAAGGTCATGCTGGACGCGTATGTGGCCGGTGATATCGATGCGATTCACATTTGCTACAACCATTTCGTGAACACCATGAAACAAGAGCCTTGTGTCGAGCAGTTGCTGCCATTGTGCAGCGATCAGCTGGGCGCATCGCAAGGCAATTGGGATTATATTTACGAGCCGGACGCTCAAGTCGTCATTGATGAATTGCTGTTGCGTTATGTGGAATCTCTGGTTTACCAGGGTGTCGTGGAAAATATGGCGTCTGAGCAAAGCTCACGTATGGTCGCGATGAAATCCGCATCTGACAATGCTAAAAGCGTCATCGCTGATCTTAAGCTGGTATACAACAAGGCACGTCAGGCGGCAATCACACGCGAGATTTCCGAGATTTGCAGCGGAGCAGCGGCGGTTGGCTAATTGTGTGACTGTTTGTGTATTCGTATACAGCGATAACAAAATTTAATTTAGATGGGGAATTTTAAAATGACTCAAGGTAAGATTGTTCAGTGTATTGGCGCGGTGGTAGATATTGAATTTCCACGCGATCAAATGCCTAAGGTTTATGATGCACTTACGCTCCAAGCGGTGGCCGGTTCTATCGTTGAAGCGGGTTTGACTTTTGAGGTTCAGCAGCAATTAGGTGACGGCGTTGTTCGTACCATTGCGATGGGATCTTCAGACGGTCTGCAACGCGGCATGCCAGTAATCAACACAAACAACCCGATCTCTGTGCCGGTTGGCGCAGGTACTTTGGGTCGTATCATGGATGTGTTGGGTCGTCCTATCGATGACGCTGGTGAAATTCCATGTGAAGAGCGTCGTCCGATTCATGCGAAAGCACCGAAATTTGACGAATTGTCTCCTTCAATCGACTTGCTGGAAACCGGTATCAAGGTGATCGATCTGGTTTGTCCGTTCGCTAAGGGTGGTAAAGTTGGTCTGTTCGGTGGCGCGGGTGTGGGTAAAACCGTGAACATGATGGAACTGATCAACAACATTGCCAAGCAGCATTCAGGTTTGTCAGTATTTGCAGGTGTGGGTGAGCGTACTCGTGAGGGTAATGACTTCTACCACGAAATGAAAGACTCAAACGTGCTGGACAAGGTGTCCATGGTGTTCGGTCAGATGAACGAGCCGCCTGGTAACCGTCTGCGCGTAGCCTTGACTGGCTTGACGATGGCTGAAAAGTTCCGCGACGAAGGCCGCGACATCCTGTTCTTCGTTGACAACATTTACCGTTACACATTGGCCGGTACCGAAGTATCCGCTCTGCTGGGTCGTATGCCATCAGCGGTAGGTTATCAGCCAACGCTGGCTGAAGAAATGGGCCGCTTGCAAGAGCGTATCACTTCAACCAAAGTAGGTTCGATTACTTCAGTTCAGGCTGTGTATGTACCAGCGGATGACTTGACCGATCCGGCTCCTGCTACAACGTTCTTGCATCTGGATTCAACTGTTGTTCTGTCTCGTGACATTGCATCTCTGGGTATTTACCCTGCTGTTGATCCTCTGGATTCTTCTTCACGTCAACTGGATCCATTAGTTGTTGGTGAAGAGCATTATTCAGTTGCACGTAAAGTTCAGCAGAACTTGCAGCGTTACAAAGAGTTGCGCGACATTATCGCGATTCTGGGTATGGACGAACTGGCACCTGAAGATAAACTGGCTGTAGCTCGTGCCCGTAAGATCCAGCGTTTCTTGTCTCAGCCTTTCCATGTTGCTGAAGTATTTACCGGCAGCCCTGGCAAGTATGTAACACTGAAAGAAACGATCAAGGGCTTCAAGGGTATCGTTGACGGTGATTACGATCACTTGCCTGAGCAAGCGTTCTACATGGTTGGCGGCATTGAAGAAGCAGTCGAAAAAGCCAAGACACTCTAATTAAGGGAACATCATGGCCATGACAGTACATGTTGACGTAGTCAGTGCGGAGGAGATGATCTTCTCCGGACTTGCAGAAATCGTCATTGTTCCGGGAGAAATGGGTGAGCTGGGGATTTATCCCCGCCACACCCCTTTGTTGACTCGTATCAAACCTGGATCGGTCAGAATCAGACGTCCGAACCAGGCTGAAGACGAGTTGATCTATGTTTCCGGAGGTATGCTTGAAGTGCAACCTGATGTGGTGACCATCCTTTCAGACACCGCGATTCGCGGCAAAGATCTGGACGAATCCCGCGCGATGGAAGCTAAGCTGGCTGCTGAAGAAGCGATGAAAAATCGCACTTCCGATCTCGATTACGCTCAGGCTGAATCAGAACTGGCGCAAGCGATTGCCCAGTTGCGCATGATCCAGCAGATCCGCAAGCAGGTTGGACATTAATTTCAGATGTTCAATTTAGAAAAAGCAGCCTAGGCTGCTTTTTTTATGTCCGCAGGAACTAAGTATTTCCTTAGCAAAAGTTATGACTTCCCTGTTTCCGCCCTGCGATTGATGGTTTGATATAATCGGACAACTACTTAAGGCTCCTCTATGAATCCAATCAGTGTTGTTATTCTTGCCGCCGGAAAAGGCACCCGCATGTATTCCGATAAGCCAAAAGTGCTGCATGCGCTTGCCGGTAAGGCTATGGTTGCACGTGTTGTCGAGTGCGCCGGAAAACTTGACCCTACAAAAATTGTGGTCGTCTACGGTCACGGCGGGGAAGCTGTTCCTCTGGCACTGACATCAACGGATGCGCAGTTTGCCATTCAGGAACCTCAGCTGGGAACCGGTCACGCGGTACAGCAGGCCATGCCGCATCTGGATGATGAAGGACAAACGCTGGTACTGTACGGCGACGTGCCGCTGATACAGCATACGACGCTGCATCAGATGCAAAACTCCGGTCCGGGTCTGACGCTGCTGACCGTCAATATGGTCAATCCGTCAGGCTACGGGCGCATCGTCCGCAACGAGATGGGCGATGTGATCAGCATAGTCGAGGAAAAGGATGCCGGTCCTGAAATTAAGGCCATATGTGAGGTTAACACCGGGATTTTGCTGGCTCCGACCCGTTTGCTGAGAACATGGCTGGCTGGTCTGCGCACCAATAATACCCAGGGCGAATATTATCTGACCGATATCGTTGCGATGGCAGTGGCTGACGCAGTGACGGTACATACCGTTCATCCGGAACATGAGTGGGAAATACACGGTGTCAACAACAAGTCCCAGCTGGCAGTGCTGGAGCGCACCTGGCAGGCAGTCGAGGCTCAGCGTCTGCTGATGCAGGGTGTGACGCTGGCTGATCCTGCGCGTATCGATGTGCGGGGACAGTTGCACTGCGGTCGTGATGTCGATATCGACGTCGGCTGCATCTTCGAAGGCGCAGTCACCCTTGGCAATGGCGTGCAGATCGGCGCATACTGCATCATCAGAAATGCAACGATCGCCGACGGAACACAGATAGCGCCATACAGTCATATCGATTCGAGCATCGTCGGCGCTGACTGCCGCATCGGACCCTATGCGCGCCTGAGGCCGGGATCGAAGCTGAATGCGGATGTGCACGTCGGCAATTTCGTCGAAATCAAGAACAGCCAAATCGACAAGGGCAGCAAAGCCAATCACTTGAGTTATATCGGCGATACGACCATCGGCAGCCGTGTGAATATCGGGGCCGGTACCATTACCTGTAATTATGATGGCGCGAACAAGTTCAGAACAATCATTGAGGACGATGTCTTCATCGGGTCTGATACACAACTGGTCGCCCCGGTTACCGTTACGCGCGGTTCGACCATCGGTGCCGGATCGACGATTACCCGAAATACGCCTGAAGGCGAATTAACTTTATCCAGAAGCAAACAACTGACTATTCCTGGCTGGTCAAGGCCGGTAAAGAACAAACCGGTGAGTAGTTAGTGGGAAGTCGAGAGTATCGCTGCCGATTGACCACTTGCAACTTACCACTTACCACTAACAATTTTTTGGGTTATCAATTATGTGTGGAATTGTAGGCGCAGTAGCGCAACGAAATGTTGTTCCCATCCTGCTCGAAGGTTTGCAGCGACTCGAATACCGCGGATATGATTCGGCGGGTCTTGTGGTTGTCCAGGACGGTCAGCTGAACCGCTTCAGGAGCACGGGCCGCGTTGCTGAACTTTCAAAAATTTGCACAAGTGCGCAGGGTTCAACAGGCATTGCACACACACGCTGGGCGACACATGGCGTGCCGAGTGAGCGCAACGCGCATCCGCACAGCAGCTGCGATCTGATCTCTGTCGTACATAACGGCATTATCGAAAACTATGAAAGCCTGCGTACCCGGCTGACGGCAGAAGGCTATGTCTTTACTTCAGATACGGATACGGAAGTCGTTGCACATCTGATACACAGTCATTACATTCAGGGTGCTTCATTGCTGGATGCAACGCGTGCATCGCTCAAAGAACTGGTGGGTGCTTATGCGCTGGGCGTAATTGCGGCGGACAATCCGGATCAGCTCATCTGCACGAGGCGCGGCAGTCCGCTATTGATGGGGATCGGCATTGGTGAGAATTTCATCGCCTCAGATGTGTCGGCGTTGCTGCCTGTGACCAATAAGGTGGTCTATCTTGAAGAAGGCGATGTTGTCGAAATCGGGTGTTTGAATTATCAGATCTACAACGCAGCAGGTAATCCGATAGAGCGCCCTGTGCAGACGAGCGAAATCAGCAATGAAAGTGTGTCCCTTGGGAATTACCGGCATTACATGCAGAAGGAAATTCACGAGCAACCGGAGGCCATTGCCAATACCCTGGAATCCGTTTGCAACAGCCACTCTATCGTGCCTGGGATTTTTGGTGCCGAAGCCGCTGCTTCTTTTGCCGATGTAAACAGCGTGCTGATTCTTGCCTGTGGTACCAGTTATCACGCAGGGCTGGTCGCGCGCTACTGGCTTGAAGAAATCGCCGGCATTCAATGTACGGTTGAAATTGCAAGCGAGTATCGCTACCGCACCAGCGTGCCCAATCCGAAGGCACTGGTGGTGGTGTTATCGCAGTCGGGAGAAACCGCTGATACACAGGCAGCCCTGCATCACGCGATGTCACTGGGGCACGCTCATACGCTGGCCATCTGTAACGTACCTGAAAGTGCGCTGGTAAGATTGGCTAAGCTAAAATTTTTAACGCGGGCTGGTCCAGAAATCGGCGTCGCTTCAACAAAAGCCTTTACGACGCAGCTTGTTGCACTGTTCCTGTTGACGCTGGTTCTGGCCAAGCAGCACAGTCGTTTGACTTCAGAGAGTGAGCAGGAGCATCTGCATGCACTACGGCATTTGCCGGCAGCAACCCAAAAAGTGCTGGATCTGGAGCCCATGATAGCCCGGCTGGCCGAGCAGTTCGCCACCAAGCACCATGCGCTGTTTCTGGGCCGCGGCATGCATTACCCGATTGCACTCGAAGGTGCGCTCAAATTGAAAGAAATCTCCTATATCCATGCTGAAGCGTATCCTGCAGGCGAGCTCAAGCACGGGCCGCTGGCTCTGGTAGACAAGGATATGCCGGTGATCTCGGTGGCGCCTAACGATGTGCTGCTGGAAAAACTCAAATCCAATCTGCACGAGGTTCGCGCGCGCGGCGGTGAACTATTCGTTTTTGCCGATGCAAACACGCATATCCGCGAAGAAGATGGTGTGCACATTATGCAAATGCCGGAGCACGCAGGTTTTCTGAGCCCTATATTGCATACGATCCCGCTGCAATTGCTGGCATATTACGTGGCATTGCAAAAGGGTACTGACGTAGATAAACCGCGTAACCTGGCAAAATCTGTCACTGTAGAATAGTTAAGCCAGTCGCCGTTGAGTCGTATTCCGCGCAATTAAAGTCGTAAATAGGTTATTAAAGTCGTAAATTAACCATTAAAGTCGTAAATTGAAGGGGTGAATTTCATAGCTGGTGGTTGCCAGCTACTGAAGTTCACCCCCTCTGCACAGAGCCATAGTCACAAGCAAAATTTGTGGAAAATCAGTACAGAGAATTTAGGCAAGATGTATGTTTGACGTTTCAAATGTCAGCAGACGGTCTAACCGGACCGTGGTGGTTCGCTGAATAAGTGCTCGGATCAGCTTGCGGGAATGTCCGCTTCAGAAAATTTTGAATGTGTACTGCCGAGACAAAGGGGACGTATGGAATCGCGCGTCTCTTGAACGCTAAATTATTCACAGCCTGAGTTCTAATACATCCTCTCATTCAGAGTGATGGGCCATTGAAAAGTGTGCTGTAATCTGCCGCAATAGCCGGATCATCTAGGCTCTTCACATGGAATCTAATTGGCGTTACAGCATTGGCAATGTTATGACTGGGTGCTTTTACGAATACAGTAAAAGATGCTCTTCGCTCATGTGGAACAAATATTGGTTTTTCTGAACCTAAAATCCGTTGATCTTTTATACCACCATCTGCCGTTACGATGATCTGTATATCCTTGGCCGTTCTGTTCATTAACTTGAACTCGTACCGATTCTGGATAGAGCCGTCGCTCATACGCACGAACAGGGGCTGGCGCTCCGGTCTGACGTTGAGCGTCACGGACGACATGTGCGTCAAACCGTACACGACACCTGAACACGAAGCCAACAAGATGGCCACATTGACCCAAATCCAGGGATTCTGGAATCGCTTCTTCGCTGGTTTTCCCTCAATTTCATCCGGCGATGCGTAACGGATCAAGCCGCGCGGCTTGTCGATTTTGTCCATCACAGAGTTACAGGCATCAATGCACAATCCACAGGTGATGCAACCCAATTGATGGCCCTGGCGAATATCAATTCCGGTAGGACAGACTTGCACGCACTGATAGCAATCGATGCAGTCGCCTTGTTCCGCAACTGTTTCGCTTCCCTTTCGCAACTTGCCACGAGGCTCGCCCCGTTTGAAGTCGTAACTGGGCATGACGGTTTGCCCATCTGCCATTACAGACTGAAATCGCGCGTAAGGACACATCCATTGGCACATTTGTTCACGCATCAATCCAGCATAAAGATAGGTTCCAGTAATAATCAATGCCATCGTTATCCAACCAGCCATAGGCAACTGTAGGTGAATCAGCTTAGTCCAATATTCGAACGCATCGACAAACCAGATGGAAAAGCTGATGGCGGTGAATAACGACACAGCTAGCCAGATAGCGTGCTTGGAAACTTTCTTAATAATCTTGTCAGCATTCCACGGTGAGTTATCCAACTTGCGCTGGGCTGACGGGTTGCCTTCGACTTTAGCTTCGATCCAGGTGAATAAATCTACCCATGTCGACTGAAAGCAAAAATATCCACACCACACGCGTGATGCGATGTTGGTCACTACGAACATCAGCACTGATGCCCCCAACCAGAGCAGCATCAGCATCCAGATTTCGTCCGGCCTTACGGTCAGATTGAAGCAATGGAACTGGCTGTGATCAATATCGAAAATGATAGCTTGCTTGCCATTCCAGCGCAGGTAGGGAAGCAGCAGGAGCGGCAGCCACAAACTTAATTGCGCAAAGGTTTTGAGTGACCGGAAGAAACCCGGCATGCGTTTAGCATGAACGGTTTTCTCCCCGATATTGACCGGAAATGACTCGAGTTCCTGATATAACGCTGTGACTGCACCGACTTCTTGTTGCATGTTGCCTCTCCCCGGGTTTTTGTACTGGCGATTGATGCTCTGTCGTATAGTAGACAGATGGCGAGGTGAGTTACAGAATCAGAAACTGAAAAAAAGACCATATCAGATTAATCATCGCAACCACTGGAAGCTTGTAAAGCCGGGATATGAAAAGATACGAACAACTGGCCGACGACATCGCCCGCTCCATCAGAGACGGTCTGCTGGGGCGCGGTGAAAAACTGCCTTCGGTACGGCAGGCCAGCGCTGCCCGAAAAGTCAGTCCCTCAACCGTGTTTCAAGCCTATTACCTCCTGGAAGCGCGCGGCTTGATTTTGGCGCGAGAGCGGTCGGGCTACTACGTCACTTGTGGTGTGCAGCATCTACCACAGCTTCCAGAACCAGACATCAATAGCGATTCTGAAGCGACGCCTGTGGATGTCAGTGAATTAGTTTTCGAGGTGCTGGAATCAACTCGCGCGCGCAAAGTCGTGCCGTTGGGTTCTGCCTTTCCCAGCCCGATGTTGTTTCCGATGGCTCGTCTGGCGAAAACAATGGCGGCCAGCGTACAAGCGATGGATCCGTGGCGCAGTGTGGAAGACATCAGTCCCGGCGATGCAGATCTGCGCCGCCAGATTGCGTTGCGCTATATGATCGACGGTTTGCAGGTTTCTCCCGATGAAATCGTGATCACCAACGGCGCGCTTGAAGGATTGAACCTCTGCCTGCAAGCGGTGACGCAACACGGTGATACCGTACTGATCGGTTCGCCGACGTTTTATGCTGCATTGCAGGCGATTGAGCGCAACGGTTTAAAGGCGGTTGATGTGCCCAGCCACCCTCGAGACGGCATTGACCTGGACGCACTGGAACGTGCGCTTGAGTTACACAAACCCGCTGCATGCTGGCTCATGACTAACTTCCAGAACCCGCTCGGTAGCCTGATGCCTGATGACAAGAAAAAACACATGGTAGCCTTGCTCACTCGCTACAGCGTGCCCTTGATCGAGGACGATGTTTACGGGGAGCTGTATTTCGGTGACAAGCGGCCCAAACCCGCCAAAGCATTTGATACAGAGGGGCTGGTGATGCACTGCTCTTCTTTTTCAAAATGCCTCGCACCCGGCTACCGCGTTGGCTGGGCTTCGCCGGGACGCTACGCAAAAAAAGTAGAACGCCTGAAACTCACCACCACGCTGGCAACCTCCGTTCCAGCACAAATCACACTCGCCAGCTACCTTAAAAAAGGGGGCTACGACAAACACCTGCGCGGCCTGCGCCACACCCTGTTATTGCAACAGATCAAATTCGTCGAAGCGATAGAACGTCACTTTCCGCAGGGCACGCACTTGACTGCGCCGAACGGAGGCTATTTTTTGTGGGTGAAATTACCTGACGGAGTCAATTCGTTGGAGTTACATCGTGCTGCGCTAAATCACGGCATCAGTATCGCGCCTGGCCCTATATTCTCGGCGCAAAAAGGTTTTACAGATTATGTGCGCCTAAATTATGGACACATATGGAGCGAGGAAATAGAGGGCGCCATTGCTGTATTAGGGGAAATTACTCATCGGTTGTCGATGCAATCAACATAGTCAGCGGCGAGAGTATCTGGCACGCCATGTTAAGAGCGTGTCCGAAATTTTGTGTTTTAAAATTCGGCATCTTTTTGCAGCTCACGACCATCCGCTTTCTCGCCGGATATTCTACACCTCGACAGTCCGCAGATGGCACCTTGCCGCATACGGCGACACTGTATTGCAAGTCAGAGAGCCGTCATTCATTTTTTTGATTAGGCAATTTATTATCCCGCGCCAATCGCACCGAAACTGACGTCGCTGTATAGGCTGCGTCAGTAAATATGCAGGAACAATCAGTGGCTGTGCAACTTCTCTTGAAGCCACACCTTGATAAGCGACTGGTAAGGCACATCGCGAGAATTCGCAGCGGCTTTAATGGAATCCAGAAGATGCTGGGGCAATCGCAGCGAAATAGTTTTTGTTGTAGGCTTCAAGTTAGGCAGCACAACCTTTCTAGCCTTCGTCCAGTCCAGATAATCCGTTGAATCCTCTTTACTCCAAAAGGCTTGTTCTTCTGCCTCATTAGCAAATTTCGGAATCGGTTTAAGTTGCTTGTTCATAATTCATACGCTCCTTCTTGTGCATGTCTCTGGCCGAAATCACCCGAATCTTCTCACCGGCATTACGTAATGTGAAAATGAATCGCCCCGGGTTTCGTGGAGGCAGTTTAGTTTAAGTAACGTTGGCAGAATCCGTGTTGGCTAGCTGCCGGTAG